>Ga0315288_10001246_pt1 | contig 32784 bp, 31 predicted proteins | sample YL17G11_20_MG_FD_203454 | JGI IMG/M metagenome (GOLD analysis project Ga0315288, IMG submission 203454) | Sediment microbial communities from Yellowstone Lake, YNP, Wyoming, USA - YL17G11_20 | ecosystem: Environmental > Aquatic > Freshwater > Lake > Sediment | place: USA: Wyoming | collected...
AAGCCGAATTACTTCTACTTAATGGTGCAGACGGCGCCCTCGAGTTCGATCAGGTTAAGGCGACCAGGTTTGCGTTCTTTCATGATACCAGTTCATATCCCTCAGACAAGTACTGCCGCTTGAAGGGCAGCCTCTTCATCGAAAACAGGACCTCATACGACCTCAGCGGCAAGTTCAAGATCATGAGGAGTTACGACGTCGTGGCGGTGAAGGGCGACAGGGCCTGCCCTGGCGTAAAGCTCACCCTCAGGGATGGCAATGGTAACCTCATCTGGGAGGGGGAGACCGACGACGACGGTAGATGCAGCTTCAACCTGACCCTCGTAAAGCTCTGGAAAACAGAGAAATACGTGTTCGTCACCAACGTCACCGACTCCTATAGCCTCGAGGCAATAGTTGACGGCGCCAAGTCAAACTCCTCAGTGAACATTCTAACCCCGACGCCGATAATATTCTCACTCCCGCCCGAGCCTCAGAAACCGCTCTGGGCAGAAAACTGGTTCCTCACAGCAGCGAGCAGTATAACTATACTTGTCGTTAGCGTCAGCTTCCTATTCAGACGCTTGATCATGAGAAGGCAAAGACAGTTTAACATCGACGAGAACCGCTAAAGACCTTTGACGTGAAAAGGGGTACCTACTTGCCATGGTCGTGTCAGAGATATTCGTATCTCCGAGAAGAAGAAAAAACATGGACACCCCATAATCTAGTAGCTGATGTCCAGCTTCTTCAGGGTCACCTCGACCTTCTTCCTCTCCCAGCCCTTCAGCCCGCCGTCAAGCACCGCAGACTCGACGCCGTCCAGCGTCCTCTCAACCATCTGGGAGACGAGCTCCTCGGTCAGCATGTCGAGGGCGTACTTCGCCGCCACGTGGCCGAAGGCCCTCTCATTCTCCATGACGCTGAACGTCGGGCAGTAGTGACCGCCGCCGAACCCGATGGAGACCGGCGCCTCACCATCGGCCTTGACGCCGGCGAGGATCGCCTCCGCGAGGTACCTGCAGACCGCCTCGTCCCGCCACTGCCTCTCTCCGCTGCCGACCTCGGCGAAGAACATCGGCGTCTCGAATTGAGTCGGCGAGTGATGGGTCGCCTCTAGGCTCACCTGGAAGCCGTGCGGTGGTTCGGCGGCGAGTTCCATGAAGACGTCCCGCATCGGGTTCGCCAGCGTCCTCTGGAGTTCACGGGGCCTGCCGCCGTATACGGCTTTCCCGAAGTTGCCCGTAGGGTGAACCGTGAGGCATGGCTGCCCGCTCTGCGACCAGTGGCGGCTGGCCATGACGAAGTAGTCTATGCTGAGCCGCTTCGCCATGCTATCGAAATCTGCGGGGTACGGGCTGGGGCTCGAAGGGGTCCTGTACTCCTCGGCGGGCACTATGAGGGGCTCCAGGACCAGGAGGTAGACTTCGCCCATATTCAGCAGGTTGGGATCATCTGTCTCAGTGAACCCCATGCCCCTGAAGGCGCCGAGCATCGTCTCCCCGGCGGGGTCCGACTTCGAGAGTACAATCGCCTTCTTCGCCATCGGCTACACCGGTCAACGTGGATACGCTATGAGGATTGTTAAACCTAACCCCTCGAGCCGGATGGATCATCCCGGATCCCGGCTTCCTTAATTATTTAACCAGCCTCCCCATCTCTTTGGCTAGAGGAGAGGCGTCTTGCCCGGGGCGAGGAAGGAGGCGGTGCAGATCCGGTTCGAGATACTGGAGTACCTCTGCTACAACCCCCAGCCCCAGCCCAGAACCCACGTCTGGAGAAAGGCGACGAGCCTCAGCTACGACGACTTCCAACGACACCTCGCATACCTGGTCGGCAGGGGGATGGTCGCCGAGGACGGCGACGGAAACAGCACGATAACCAAGCAGGGCAGGGATGTCTACGAGAAGCTGAGGAATGTGCTGCCATCAATCCTGTAGGGCTTCACCTCTGGTGCAAACGCCTTATCAACCGTAGTCGGAAGGAGGATATGAGCGGAGTTGGCGGAAGAGAAGAGGGAGCTGCCCGTGCGCAGCCTGCACGACTTCTTGTCGGAGATAAGCAGGGAGTGGGACAGATTCAGGATGGGCAGCCTCATCAGCATGATCACGACCGTGATCCTCTTCGTGCTCGTTGTGCCGCGGACCTTCGAGTTCACGATCCGGAGGCCTGGACCCCTCGACACCCTGCTCCTCATCGGCCTCGTCATAGCCTTAGGCTACAACATGTACCTCGCCTACAGGCAGCACGCCTTCTACCAGCGCTGGGAGAAGAGGATCGCGCTCCTCCTCCACATGGAAGAGTCACTTTTAATGAGTTCCTCCGAATAGTTTATATACAATTTTGCCCCCTTCCCCAATCAGTGATCTCGGATGGGAGCAATAACCGACAGGGTGAGAGCGAACGGCAGGGGCAGCGACTACACTGCCGAAAAATGGGAATCGGCTCTTGAGCGAATTTCGCCTAAGACGGCGGCAGCCTACGAGAAGGAATTGCAAGCCTTTTCCGAATGGATTGGGCTTAACCTCGATGAGCTTTACAAGCTGGGAATAGAGTCAACGCAAGCGGATAACATCGTGGATAGGTTAATCGTCAACGATAAAATCACTGAATACTTAACTCATGTTAAAGAAAGCAAGACCAACAAAAAGGGCGACGGTACATACGGTTACGGGAAGATGAAGGATATCAAGTGTTCAATTTTCAAATTTTTTTCAGTCAACGGTATCATTATGAAGGTTGAAAAATCTTCCGAGCTTAGTAAGATGTTGAAACGTAACGAAACGGATTTGCGAAAGCCAACAAAAGAGGAAATTAAAAACTTAATCTCGGTTTGCCCTAACTATCGCTTAAAGGCTGTTATCGCTCTGGGAAAAGATACAGGCTTAAGATGTTCTGATTTGATACAGGTGCAATATCGCCACGTTAAAGAGGGCTTAGAATCGCCCGACGGTTTTGGTGGATTTGTTCTTAGGACCCAAAAAACCGAGAAACGGTGTTTTCCCTGTTTCGGACCAGAATCGACTTATTATCTTAAAGCGTGGGTAAAAGACTACGAAAAATTATTGGGAAGGAAAATTGACGATTCAGATTACATGTTCCCCGTGATAAGCGAAAAAGCGGGCAGTGAACGGTTTAGTCAACTAGATGCTGGTACGCTTAGCCAAATTTGTAACGCTCAAATCGAAAAGCTGGGGCTTAAGAGTAAAATTTCGATCCAATCGCTTCGTTACTTCTATCAGTCTCAACTTGAGACGCAATTGAATAAAAATCTCATCCTTAAAATGCAAGGAAAAACGATCGGTGATTCAAGCGGTGCATACAGTAAACATGAGATTCCTGATTTATTACCACTGTATAAACAAGCCTATCACCTTTTAACGGTCGAAAGCGGAGAAGAAACTCAACGAGCGGAATTGGAATCTTTACGTGTTGAAGTTAATCGCTTAAAAATGCAAAACAGAAGTTTAGAACATAGATATTCAAATCTAAAGTTTCACTATTCAGAATTGGTGAACGACGAAGAAAAGGGCGAAAACGAAGAAAAAGGCGAAACGGATGAGATTATAACAATCAGTAAAATAGAATTGGATAAATTAATCGAAGAGGCTTTATCCCGCAAGCTCGGTTAAATAAACAGATTATTATTTTTTATTTTTCTAGTTTAGCATTTTAAATATTTTAAAAGGCTATACTCGGAAAATTTAGATATTACTTCGCCTTAAACTTTAACATGGCTCTAAATTCTCAAAAAAAATGGAAGGAAATATCAAGGCTAGTTTTAAGCCCACGAAGCAGAGACATTAAACGTGAGACTTACTCAAGTTTTATTGTAGATATATTATCCGATGCAAAAAAAAATGTTTTTTTAAATATTGATGATATTATTAAGAACATATCCATTAAATATGCACTTAAAGATTTTTCACCTTTAATTACTAAAGATTCATTAGAAGCTCTTAGATCAAGTGGTTTAATTCAAAAAGAAAAAGGAGGGTATATTTTATCTGATAATTATAGGAAAAAAATAGAAGCTGAAAAATTAGAGATACGGCGTACACATGAAGCAATGTTATATTCTTTTGTAAAAGAAGTTCAAAAAATTTATGGTTCCCAATTAGATAAGTATCAAATAAGTATAATTAAAGATATATTTGAGAATTCTTTATATGAAGTTTTTGAAAATATAGGTCAAAAAATATTAACCTTCATCGAAGAAAAAAAAGATCCGATAGAAACTGTGATAATATTATCTATAATAGAAAAAAATGCTAATGTTATAGATGAGCAAATAATAGATAATTTTCAAAAAATAAAAACTGTACTACCAGAAGCAATTAAAAATCTATTTTCTAATCCTTCTGATGTTTTCTCTAAAGGACTTCTCGAATGTTCAAGTAAACATGTGATGTTAAGAATATTAGGTATTGATCCAGAACTAAAAAAATATAGAGCAGAATTATTTAGAGGTACTAATATTTTATTGGACACAAATATAATCATCGCTAATTTATGTGAAGGCAGTACTCGCCATAAATATACAACTTGGATTTTAGAAAATACAAAAGTAATTGGAGTTAATATATTAATTTCTGATTATACTATTAATGAATATGCAGATGCAGTAGATTTCGCAGACCGTATTTATACAAATAGCTTAAAAGGGAATATACACCCAAAACTATTTTCAAATGAGATTACAAAAACATATTACGAAAATATAAATAAATATACTGATTGGAAAACTTATAATAAAATAATGAAAGAAGGCACAGATATTTTTATTAAAAAATGGGATGCAAATATCATAACATCATTTGATTATGACATAAATTTAGAGCGTATTGAAGTTCTAAAAGATATAATCAGAAGTATAGATCGCGAAATAATGAAAGATAGATTTGAGAGTGTTGTAGAACATGATGTTATAAATATATTATTAATACAAGCTATGAGAGATAAAATAGGAAAAGCTCCTTTCAATTCTCCATGGTTCATTACTCATGACGCGTCTTTAAAAAGGGCTGATGAGGTGATGAGGAAACAATATAAATTCAATCAAGTAAGTTGTATTTCATGTGATGCTTGGTTTGAACTGATTTATCCTTTTATTTGGATCGATGTTAACCCATCAGACGCCGCTAAAACATTTACTAACTTAGTAGCTACTAATGTACTTCCTATAAAGAGGACTAGTACAATATCGTTTGTAAATTATATTTCAGATGAACTTGATCTCTCTGCAGAAGACACTAATAAGCTTAAAACCTTAATTGAAGAAAGTCATCTCCGCAAATCATTAGAGAGTAGCCTTGAACGGGGAGATATACCTAGTACTCTTGATATACTTGAAAAAATCGTATCTGATGGAATAGAAACACGAAAAATAATTGAAAAACAAAGTGTAATTATTACTAATTTGACAAAAAAAATTACAGAATTACAAAGTGATATAGAAATTACTAATTTTCATTTGGGAATATTTCAAACCCACTTAAAAAAAATAGAAAACGCGAAGACTAATAATGATAAGAAAAAAACACTCGAAAGTTTTGCAGCATATTTCGCATCTCTTATACAAGGATGGACAGTGCATGACACTAATATTATAATGAACGCTGAAGAAATAGATCTTATGATTGAAAATAATTTGTACAGTAATAAATGGGGAGATCCTATATTAATAGAATGTAAAAATTGGTCTAAACCTGTAGGGAAAGATGAAATTGTGTTGTTTATAGATAAATTAAAATTACTTCATTGTTCAGTAGGCATACTAATAGCAAAAAATGGAATTACTGGAACAGAAAAAGCTGATGCAGGTTTAAGAGTAAGAGAAGCATTATGGAAAGAGGGATTAAGAGTAATAATCTTAACAATTGATGATTTAAAGAGTATGATAAATGGTGAAATAATAAAGGATATTTTAAAAAGTAGATATTACAATCCAACTAAGTTATTAAGAGAATAGATTTATATTAATTATGCCCTATTCCAATAGTATCTTTAAAATATAGTTGAAATAAGTAAAAATTATGTTTGTTATGATAAAAGTCTTATTAGTATTTCAATTTTATCAAGAGCTTAGGGAAGTACTGCCTCCAATTCAATACGAAGTAGCGGCTGATGCTGGTGCTGACTCCGAGGGCGGACTTGAGGGTCCAGCCTCCGAACTGACTAAGATCTATGCCGTTGAACCCGTAGGTGTAGACTAGATCCGAGGCGACAAGGTGCCTGATGCCGTGTAACCTAAAGGGGCTAGGGTATTCACATTTAGCGAGCCATTTTATAGGGAAGTTAAACTTTTTTTATTGAGGGTAAATTGAGTCTAATTCAAAAACAGTTGTCTTAGAATTTATATTTGATTATGTGAATGTGTGTATATGAGTGTGTATCTACTCTATACCCCGTCACTGCTTTAAAAATTGGCTTGTCTGGATACTGAAGGAATAACGTCAATGAACAAATATTACTTTCTATGGATGTTAAGTAAACTAATTATTTATATACTTATATATGTATTTAAATAACGATTATTGTTTAAATTAATTACAGGGGGTAAGCCTATGCTTGTATTTATGGCTGATTTATTAGGGAAGTTAATTATAATGTACTCAATGTGAAAAGATTAATTCAAAATGTGTATAAATTTTATATATTTGAAGTATCAGTTTAAACCTGAACTAAATTGAGTAATATTGAGTATGAGCTTGAGCCAGTGGAGAAGAAGCCCAGAAGAAGGTATCGTAAGGGCAGCAAGTATGACCCTATAATCGACAGTTTCCTAAATGGGCAGCATAACCTTGTGAAGGTTGAGGCTGTAGGTAAGGATGCTAACTATCTTAGGGCTCTATTGAAGAAGAGGATAGATGCTAGGGATTTATCCAATAAAGTTGAGGTTTCTGTAGTAAGCAACAACACGTATCTGGAAAAGAAGTGAAACCCATACATATATTTTTAATTATTTATTTTAAAAAAAGTGCAACCTCATTTCTTGTTCCGCTAGCTTTTGCGCGCGCGCGACGTTAACAACCTACATAAATGTGAAAACACAAGTTAATTTAGTCTTTATAAGCCAGTTTTACAGCATAATCCTTAGTACTATAAGCCAACTTTACGGATAATAACTGGCAAAAGTGAGGTGAATCACTGTCATGGAAGTTAGGTTAATAGCGTGTACTGAAAAGCCAGAGGAAATAATTGAGAAAGCATATCTTTCATGTAGAAATAAATACGATGATGTTGAAAACATCCGAAAAAAAAGAACTTTTGAGGAGAGAATAGCCATCATATTTACCTCTGGACATTTTTCAGTATTGGAGCATGCAAATGCAACTTTTTTAATCACCGGTATTAGTAGAGCCTGCTCCCATCAACTTGTACGACATAGAATAGCATCCTATTCACAAATAAGTCTAAGACATACTGATGCAGAAAAACTAGAATTCATAGTGCCAACGGATATAAGAAATAATATTAAAGCATTCAAACTATATAGGGCATTAATTGAAGATGCTAAAAAAACCTATAAAGAACTTAGAGCTCTTGGAATCAAACAGGAAGATGCTAGATTCTGTATCCCCATGGGTATTGAGACTCAGATTATCTTTAGTATGAACTTTCGATCCCTCATACATTTCCTCAAATTGAGAATGGCCCCCAATGCGCAATGGGAAATTAGAGAACTTGCTAAAAATATACATAATCTAATGAAGAATGTGGCTCCGAATGTATTTAATGACAAATATAAACAATATTGGGAATGATTTAAGAGGAAAGCTGGAATTACGAACTTCTAACTATTATGTTTAACGTTTCTGAAAGATGGTTATCCATTCCTCTTTTATTATTCCACCTATATGTTTTCTTCTAGGTGGTAATGAACGATTCATTATCATATCTCTGCCTACTTTAATTAAACTGAAACCTATCCGATCCGCTATATTGATGAGTATCTTATATGTCGGGATCTCAACTCCACAAATAGTATTGTTACCAGTAATAAGACAAAAATAACCATTTGGTTTCAAGACCTCATATAACTTATCCATGACATCTTGCATATCCCAAAAATATTTTGACACAACATAAGACTTCTCATTGCTTGACTTTTGGCCATTATTCCAAATTTTACTAAGAATTTTTTCAAGAACTGGATCCGTGCTTATAGGTATGGAATCGCGATCAAAACCAGAGACATAGTCATTACCTATTGTTTGCCTTCTTAAGAAACTAATATCTTCTGGCATCGCTAAACCTAACCAGTATAATTCTAACTTGTAACTTCTAAAATAGTCTTGTGCATTAATATAAGGTGGTGATGTTATTATAAGGTCTGGCGTGCTAATTTCATTTAATTGTAATATGTCTGGAGTTCGCTTAGCATCCCCTTCAAAAGCTTTAACATAAGTATTTTTCAATCTCTGAACTTCTAAAAACGATTTAATCTTTTCAAAATTCCTATCTAATGCCTCTTCAAAATATTTAATTGGTGTGGGAATCCATCCTTTAGCTATTTTCTCAAGAATTCTTTTAGATCTATACGTTTTTGCCATTCTAGGATCAGCATTAGAAGATTTCCGGATTATAGAGGAGAAACAGACCAAAAAAAATCTATAAATATCAGGATCAAATTTATTTTCAGAATTTAATAAACAGAATCTTATCTGAGAAAGTTCGTTCTGTGCTTCTGGACAAAACCAATGGTTTATATTAGGAAATTTTACACAATCAATTTGGTTGTTTTCTTTTATTATTTTTTTAAGTAATGCTATTGATGAACTTGTCTCTTCTATATCAAGTGGTGTAGTTTTTACTTTTGATATAAGAATAGCCAATGGATTGATATCTATACCTATGGCATTCCTTGAAAGAAGCATAGCCTCTAAAAGTGTGGTACCAGAGCCACAAAAGCCATCAAGGACTAGTTCATTTTCCTTAGAATATTTACTTATAAGATATCTTGGAATATGAGGAATAAGTTTAGCCGTGTAAGGATGAATACCATGAGTAATGTATGAAGTAGATGGAATTGTCTTACCATATTTCTCTCTTAAATTCCATTCTTCTAACTCGTGCATTAATTATCACGCCGTGGATAAAAGAAAAATTCGAAAGTATCACCAATACCCCAAGAATAGTACGGTACATTATGTCTAACTACATCAGTAGTTATCAGATTTATTGGAATGTGTGAATGAGAAAACACAAAATCTAAAACACCGATTAGTTGTGGCTTAGGCCCTGTCGGAGATACAAACACATTATATTTATCGCTTATTTCCTTTGTGATGTGTTTTGAAAAGACTTTCGTAACTCCAGCTGGATCAAGTGCTGGAATACTATCTTTTGCTTTAATCTCTTTTAAGAGTCTTCTGTTATACTCTTCACAATACAAATTCCACTCAGGTTTTGATCCTGGTTTTGTGAGGATAAGCCAATTCTGGTTAGCTGAGAATCTATCAATTAAGGACCAAGCACGCATCTCTTCAAAACCAAGAATGATGATTAATAAATCGTTCTTTAATGGTGACCATTCATTCCATGACATAGGGGGTAAATGGACATTTTGTATTCCAAACGATAGCCAATCTTCTTCCGGAGAGGCATATCTATTTGGAATAGTATAGAGTAAACGTAGTTTCTTGATACGCAAGAAAGTAGTAAGACAAAACATAAGATTAAGTAGTAAATCTTTTGTAAAAGTTGTAATGTCAAGAGTGACTACAAGATCTTTCGAAATTAACCTGATATTTTGAATATGGTTGTGAAACGCAATAATTGATTCTAGACTCTTTCCATGATCAACTTTGATTTCAGAATAATTTTTATCATATTTAGTTATATCTAAAATCTCAACCATATCTTCTATCAATTCATCTCTTTTGTCATTAGGTTCCGAAAATCTAAATAATATAAATTCATGTGGAAAATAGTTTTTAATTTTCTTGGGAACTCCAAGGAACCTCTCTTCAAAACTACCACAAGTTATGAATAAGTCATCCTGTAATTGTTCTTTTATAGGAAGGACTTCCTTAATCTTCACTAATGGCGAACTACCCAAGGTTATGATCTCCAAACCTTTTTTCTAATTCTGTTTTCACTAAAGACTTCAACTCAATTATATTCTTATATTCAATAGCCCATGATCTGAGGTCAGAAATTGGGCGAGTAGGAGATAACTCTATATTATGTAACTGAATGAATCCTTTATCTCTTCCGAATGCTATACCAAGAGCAAATAGCATTGAAATATCATTATTGGTAGTATCCACTATACAAAATTTACTCGCTCGTATTTCTCTACAGAGCTGACAGAGCTCACTTATACTTTTTGCTGGCTTAAAGAACGTTATCTTTTTGCCAAGCATTTTGCTAAGTAGGTTTTCTACTTCAATAAAGAATTCTTCATTTAAATTATATGGAAGACAGACCAACGTTTTATCTTGTATAGATATATCTTTGTGTGTACATTTACCATTTAATATCGAACACCAATCTTCTTTTTCATAATTATCTAGTTCATGTATAGTCGGTAATATTTTTTCTTCTATTGTTTTGATTATAGGACTTTCGCCTAACTTATAAGGTATATATTCTAGTGCGTCGAATGGTTTTGGTGGAAACTTCCCCTTTTGGTTTTCTTGAACTCTTTCCTTACATACCATTATGAAATTATGTTTATCTAGGGCAGTAGCCATTCCTAGTTCAAAAATTACATTTGGGTTAAAGTTTGTGAACTCAAAAACTCCTATCGGCATTTGCCTAACGCATGAACAGATTTTACAAAGAATTGGTCCAGCATGTGGGAAATCATCTATGTCTACGCATCGGATCCCAAAATGATCCGTAAAAGCAGTCTTGATCCATCTACGAGGATCAATTACCCATCCCTCATTAAATGGAATAGCTAAAAACGCTTTAAGTTGATCTCTTTGTATAATGTACTTGATTAGATTTTGATTACATCCATATCCAGTGACAGGACAATTGCTAAGACTTATTGGAGAGGTCGAATTTAGGGTAATCAGTAATTGCTTTATTTTAGTTAATTTTTTTATTCCACGCCTAATTCTAGCTTTTTTTCTGATCTGTCTAATAATTTCTCCTAAAGTTTCTTCACGCCTATCATCAGAACACATATCTCTTAACTCAACGACTGTTAAAGGCGTACGCCAGCGTTTTTCAGGAGGGATCTTAAGTACTGGTGCAAAAATCCCATTCAAACTAAATGTGAAGGAAAGTGAATATACTGGTTGCTTAGGTTTAAAGGCAGTCTCACTAATGAAATGAGGCATTCTTAAGCCATTTTCAATTATTTCCTTTGGGATTCTATTGACATTATCAACAAACTTTTGACTATCGATAATTTCGAAACGATTCGATTGAGGTTCCGTTGAATAGTATAGTTTCGCTTGTAATATTCGTCCTAAATCTTGAATTAACCGCACCAATTTCGGGCCATATCCTGAAGGAATACTTTTTGTTAGTTCTATGAGTAATTGACTGCTTGATACACTTGTTGCAGCCTCAGACTGAATTCTTACAGGTATAGGTTCCCCGTCTTCAACAACGATATTCATATTATGTGCCAATAGAAATGCTTCCCGACATAGTAAGATGAATTGTCTTACTATACCAGAAGATAAACTTTTATATTCATCAAATCCAGCATATAACTTATCTTTACCTTTCTGTCTTAGAATTCTATATAATGCGGCCTCCCTATAATGTCCTGTGAAGTTTTTCCAATATTGATCAATATTTTTTGAAGCTGACTTTTTCTTCTTTATATCTTTATAAATATTTTCCAGTTCTTTTTGTAATTCTATACTTGTTATGCCTTCATCTTCAAGGGATGGATTTGGAAGAATTTTTTCAGGTTCATTTATTCTATAGTTTCCATAAATTTTTAGTCGTTTAATAAAGATATTTTTTAAGATATCCCTATAATTATACTTCCGTACTTGCGATTGTTCAAAATGTAGAGGTATAATTGGGTCATAATCATGAATCTCGTCTAATTCTTTTCCTTTTGTATATTCTAGTGTCTTTAATCCACCAATCTTAGAAGCAATCCTTAGACTTAGTATGCGCATCCTAATGATATTGTTAATAAATTGTTGTTGATATTCATCCAATTCATCATACTCGTCAAGGAGAATAAAAAGTACTTTTCCATCTAAAAATTCATTACGTATTACTTCAAATACATCTATTATAAAATCTGGACTTGTAGTGAAATTGATCTTTCCTTCAAATCTTGAGAAGCTATTATACCATGGATACTCCTTTACTACTTTTATGACTGCATCTATTTCATCTTTAAACGATTTTATTATATCATCGAATGTTTTTCCTTTAATTATATGAGGCGCCTTTTCGCAGAGTTTTTTAGAAATAATTTCTTGAATGCCTTGAGGACCATCTTCACAATTATTTATGAGAAAACGTAAAGCATCAACAATAGCAATACATGTTTGCATATTGAAGAGATGCTCAAACAGAGATTTTAGTTGCTCTTTTGTCAAATATGTTATATTTGTTGTTGAAAGCGGTAAGAACAATGTGGATTTTAAATAAACTCCAAAATATGGTTCCTTATAGTCTTCATATTTAAGTATTATTTCTTCTGATGGTTTATTTGCCTCTTCAGCCTTTGTCATTCGTATTTTATTAATAACCGATTGAATTGAAAGCATTCTTAAAATATGAGATTTCCCTGTTCCTCTACCTCCCATCAAGATCTTAGGTTTTACATCTATGCTCTCCAGCTTACTCATAAAATCTGGAGGGAAAAAACACGCGACGACGTCTTTATAGTTCTCCGGAAATTCCTCTAGCCTCCAATCCTCTACAAGATTTTTATCAAAGGGATTCTGCCAATTTGTATAATTATCAGCCACTTTTACCAACTCTTGAAGCTGTTAGTTAACGCTATGTGGTATATACCTCCACTTGGCATTATTTATAACATTGTCTTATTAGTAATACCCTGATGATAGCGCCCGCGTGGGGAGCCGTACAAGTCCCAAGAAGTGAGATGGAGGTGGGAAAGTGAAGTACATAGCGTATTGGGAATATTGTCCAGCGCGTGCGGATGCTGTTTCTTATGGTTCTATCTGCTGAAATATTTCCCTTATATCTCCGTAGAGGTCTGTTGCTTCGTATGGTTTCTTGGGAAGTATATCGTTGACAGTTTCAAGCCTTGGTTTGTTGTCTGATTGTAGAGTATCCTTGTTTTGCACCAAATTGATGCGTATATCCCGACGAAAGACCTGAAAACCTCTACATCAACAACAGAAGGCGAAACAATTCATTAATGAATTAGCAAGTAAAAATAAGGAACTCTTCGAGTATGAGAAACGATTAGAAGCTACTAGAAAATCAAGAGTCAATCACTAAAATCGATTTAATTTAAACAAGTATTAAGGGGATACCCCTGAAACCTACGCAACAATATTTTATATGGATGTTAAATCCAAGAAAATTGAATTGAAAAGCGAGTAAAGATAACTCCCCCACCTTTTCTAAGAATTTATTTTTTCTTAGTTAATATGTCCCAATGGAGCATGAACAAAGATTGTGGTAGATGTTATGCGGTTTTTTTGTCAAAGTCTGACGTTAGTTAATTTAGAATAAGATAAAGATTATATATTACATGCAGTCTTTAAAATACTGCATCCAAGATACTCAATATATATGGAGAATAATTTGTATTCTCTGTATATGTAGAAATCTGGAATTTTTGTTTTGAATACATTTACTACGGCGCTTCATGTATATTGGGTGATAACCCATGGCTGAGAAAAAGAAGTCAAAAAAAGAGTGGAATGTGAGAAATAATAAAAGGAGGTGGAAATAACATGATAATAAATGTTACCTTAAATTTATTTTAAAATTTAATTAGGTGGTGAATCTATTGACAAATAGAGCTTTAGAAAGTACATTTACATTAAAAATAGATTTAGAGATAAAAGATGATTTAGCCTACAGATTACAGGAAGCTATGAAAAAAGGATACTTTGCTAGCAAGCCTGAAGCCATAAGACAATCATTGAGATTACTACTAGATGCAATAGATGAAAAAGAACTACAAAAAAAAAGACTTGAAATGATTACATCTTAAATCACATCATAATTAATGGAGGTGGTAATAAATGGTTAAAAAAATAATAGAAAATAGCTATATAATTCCACCGAATCAACTTGATACTCACCAACAAAGAAAACAGGTGAGAATAAGGCAAGTAGCAATAGAGTTAGCTCGTAGAAAAAAAATTACGACAAACTCCTTAATAGCCATTCTGGATTTCAACGGGTTAAGAAAGACTTTGGCTGAAGAATATATCAATACTCTTATAGCTTTAGGTTGGGCAAAACATGAAGGAAAATACTTGATCTGGTGTGGACCTGAAGCACTTCCACAGTTGTAGTTATTTAATTAGTTACCAATGACCAGTCTTAGAATCTATCTATGATTATGTGTATGTATGTGTGTGCATAGTTACTAATTTTTTTATCATATAATCATATATAAAAATTAGAATCGAATAAGAAGTAATAAGTAGATATTAATTTTGGTAAAAAGGTCTATTTTAGATGAAATGGTTAATATTTATGGGTTAGTTGAAAAACCTAAGAATCTGGATTCAAAGCCAATTGAAGATGTGGGCGAAAACACTTTCGCTGAGAAGGGTGTAAATGAAGACGAATTTTATTCGGTAAAACGCGGCGAACAAACAGAGGGTGAAAAGTTACAAAAAATATCTTAGCTAACCAGTTAAAAGAAATTGAAAAAATTAAAAACATAGAATTTCTAATAAAGATCGTAAATAGTCGCCCCCGCATATTGAATATTCATTTTAATTATAGCAACGTGATAAACTTATTTTTTCGATATAGAAGTAACCCATTTTTATAGCCTATTCCACATGGAGGACGAGCTCCTCGGCAAGTAGCATTCACCAGAGATGAATACGAGGGGTGAGAAACCCCTTTTAAAGGCAGAGCCTACTTCTCGGCAGGTGATTGGATGAATACGAAGACCAAAGTTCTAGTCGCGCTGATGGCCGTCATCGTGGTGGGCGGCACCCTCGTGCTGCTGCCGGCCTCCGCGGGCGACCAGCAGCCTCAAGCCGGAGCCCAGGACGGTTTGATGAGGCTCAAGGCTCTCCAGCTGAGGAACGCGGTGATGGGCTACATCATCAAGAACGGCTCGGCGGTCGAGGTCCAGGGGACGGTCACATTCGCAGGCCCCCGCATCCTCGTGATCAAAACCGCCTCGGGGGAGGTTAACGTCGTCATCCCCGCCAAGTGGTTGATGGGCGGAACAAACGTGACTTCAAGTGACCTCTTCGACGGCGACCCGTGGGGTGTCGACTCCTCCGTGACCCTCAAGACACTCGAGGCGGAGAAGACGTTCAACGGCTACACGGTGAAGATCTACTTCGCCTACGAGATAGAGAGGAGCGACGTCGTCGCTAGAGCGCTCCTACCATTCAACATAGAGACGCCGTAAGCCACTCCAACCCTTTTTTTAGGGCAGACAGATCTTCGCAGCTACCTGCAAACTTGCTCCGTCGAGGCAGGCGATCACCGCCATCGAGACAAGGTGCAGGAGGGACTTCTCCAGACTGATCGTCGAGAGGATGGAGCTACTTTTATACGCAACTCCTCAGGGGAGTAGTTAGGGAACCGCCTTGGGCAGGATAGGCAAGGGGCAGAAGTGCACGGTCAGGAACTGCGGCAAGGACGCGGTACGCTCAGTCAACGTGGCGAAAGCGAAAGCAGCAGGCCTCGACGTCGAGGGCAGGAACGCCTACGTCTGCGAAGACCACTACAAGCAGTTCAAGAAAGGAAACAAGAAGGCTGACCAGATAGAGAAGTGGCGCCACGGCATCTAGCCGACGAACTTCGGCCTGCTCTGCAGGTACCTTGGCACCGGCAGCGGCTTGAAGGGCTTTCCACTCGTCTTATCCTTGATCTCGGTGATCAGGTCCTTTACCGCCATCTCGTGTAGCTTGCCGTCTGCCCGTACCCTCACCGGGAACTTCTCGGCGCCTGCCTCCTTCTCGCCTAGGACGATGATGTAGGGGATCCACTCCTTCTCGGCGTCTCTGATCTTCTTACCGACTGTCTCGTCCCTGTTGTCGACGTCTACCCTGACCATCTTCGACTCGATCTCGTCGGCCACCTTCGTCGCGTGTGGGAGGAAGTCCTCGCCGACGGGTATCACCCTGACCTGGGTTGGGATCAACCAGAGCGGCAGGCCCGGGCGCACTCCCTTCTTCATGTCGAACGCCGCCTTCTCCAGGAGCGCGTAGATGTCCCGCTCTATGGCGCCGCTGGGGCTGCAGTGGAGGATCAGCGGGTGCTTCTGCTGACCGTCCTCGTCCATGAAGTTGATGTCGTAGCGTTCGCCGTTCTCTACATCTATCTGGTCGGTGCTCATGGCGGAGGCCTTGTCGAGGTTGTCCACGAAGTTGCGCTCCCACTTCAGTATGAAGTAGAAGAATCGCTCCCTCCACATCTCGACTAGGGCCGGCTTGCCGTGGTCCTTCACGAGCCAGTTGACGAACTCCCTGTTCTGGTTCCAGAAATCCTCGGTGAGCCTTATGCCTAGCTCGTAGTCCTCGTTGTGGATTCCTATGTTGTCGAGGATGTCGGCGCTGAGCCTGAACCTGACCTTGAACTCCTCCTTCGCCTGCTCCAGGTCCCTGCAGAAGGCGTGAACGTCGGGCATGGTGAAGGCGCGGAGCCTCCTTAGGCCGGTGAGCTCCCCCTTCTGCTCGCGGCGGAAGCTGTACCTGGTCAACTCATAGATCTTCATCGGGAGGTTCTTGTAGCTGATTGTGGCGTCGTGGCTCATCAGGAACTGGCCGAAGCAGGCTGCGAAGCGTAGGAAGTAACGCTCATCGTCCGACTCGATGTTGTACTGCCTCGCCGGGAACCTGTTCAGGTAGTTACTGAGGGTCGGGTGCTTGATGTTGTACATTATGGGGGTCTCGACCTCCATGCCGCCGTATGCCTGGACGCGGGCAGAGACGTACTCCTCCAGGAGCCCCTTTATCATTCTCCCCTTCGGGTAGAACCTCAGGTTGCCAGGATCCGACGCAGGCTCGTAGTCGACTAGCTCAAGGCTCCTCATCAGCGTGGCGTGGGGCGGCTCCCTGTCGACTGTCCTGTCCTTCTCGACCTCATACCCCGCGAACTTGCGGAGATTATCGTGGCCTGTGAAGTCGAACTCGTCGATGGGCTTCAATTCTCCATCCATGTCCAGGATGTACCAACGGGAACGTAGCTTCTCCTCGGCCTTCAGCGCCTCGGAGACTATCTCCTGCTTCTTCTCACCCAACACTTTCCACCTGCAGAGGTGCCGGTATACGCCTAGATGCTCCTGCCTGTGCTTGAGGTTTGCTCAGAACGCCGGAGGAGCATCTAACTTTCCGATGGGCCTTACGGCCTAAACTGTTTGGCGGGCGGTCACCGCTTACTCCTCTCAAGCCGTAGGATAGGGTCGGGGTTTTTAACCTTTTTTGTGTAGCTTCGGTACCAGTCTCGCCTGCTTAACCCGGTATACGCCGCTCGATCCGTCCCATTCCTTGGTCGCTTCGATTATCTCCAGCTTCGAGCGAAACCAGGGGGCGTCTAGGACGAGGCTCTCGTATTCTCCCCCTTCGCCGCAGACGTTCAGGCCATACTTCTTGCCCAGGTCGACGAGCTCGCCTATGGCCTCCTCGTCGAGGGTTCTGCCGAGCCAGCTACTGTCGAGCCCCCTCGCGGCAACGGCCGTGATGATGATCTCCATGCCTGCCGCTGCCTCCTCAGCGAGGACCTCATCCTGCCGCCTCCCCCAGAGTGGGGCGACGTGGGCGAGGCCTAACCGCCTGCATATCGCGTCGACCCGCTCACGCTGATATGTTGAGGCCACGGCGCCGGAGACGACCCCCTCGACGCCCAGTCCGCCTAGGGCGGCGGCGAGGTCGTCGAGCTCCACCTCCTTCTCGCCTCGGGTCGCTGCCGAGACGTGCCTTTTGCCCATCGCCTCCGCGAGAAGGGGGGCTAGGCGGATGTTGACTGAGTGGAACATCCAGCTGTCCGGCCTCGCTGGCTCCATAGAGACGAGGAAGGCGACCTCGTGGCTCTGCATCTCGGCTAGACGGGCAGCGTAGGTGCTGTCCTTGCCGCCTGAGAAGAGGACCGCGACGCGCATGTTTCAGCCTACGCCGCTCAGGCTTATAGAGGGTTCGCGGCCATGTACGCTGGCTGTACATAATAGTAAAAAAATTTCTCGGCCACCAACGCAGTTTTTCATGCGATTTTCGCATGGTTTATTAGCATGTGTTTTCAACATGTAATTGAGGGGACGGAAGCCTGGCTAAGGTGGTCCAGACAGAACTCGAGGAGAGGGAGTACAGGATCCTGAGGGAAGCGTCGAGGGTCAGGGGCCTGAGCATCAAGGAGGGGCTGAGGGAGGCCGCCCTGGAGTGGTCCACGAACCAGATACCCTTCTCAGAGGATCCCCTCTTCAGACCCAAGTCGAGGAGGACGGGGGTCAGGAGCGACGCCTCAAAGTTGGATAAACAGCTCTACCGTGAGAGGCCTTGAGCCTGTTCCTCGACACCTCGGCCGTTGTAGCGCTCTATAACGAGGACGACGACTTCCACGCCGAGGCCCTCGACGTCATGGCGCGGATAGAGAGGAACGAGATAGAGTTCACGAGGTTCTACGTCACAGATTACGTATTCGATGAAGCGATGACTTTCCTCGAGTGCGTGGTCAGGGATCACGCCCTCGCGGTCGAGGTCGGAGAGGCGCTGCTAAACTCCCCCCACGTCGTAATAGAGCAAGTGGGAGAGGGCTTGTTTCAAGCCTCCTGGGGCAGGTTCAGGGAGAGCGAGGGACCCAGCTTCACCGACTGCGTCTCCTTCAGCTTCATGAGGGAAAAGGGCGTCACCAGAGCCTTCACCTTCGATGACCATTTCAGGCGAGAGAAATTCGAGACCATCCCCTAATCTCTGCGATTGTCTTAGTCAATCTCGTGCTCCTTGACAACTACGCTGAGGCGCCACCCGAAGCCGGAAGACGTAGCGTAGACGCCAATGACGCTCCGCCCACGACTTAGTGAGGCACGAGAGAATAACCTAGATAAACGCGACGAACCAATGCTTCGAGCGCCTCAAGGGCTTGGAGGAGCCGCCCGAACAAACAAAAAAGGAGATGGAGGTTCCCTAAAAAACTTTAAAAAAGTCTTCTTTCTCCGAAAGAAGACAGAAAAAAACGTCTTTCAGGATCCTATCAGCGTAAAAACACGCCTCTTTTATAAAAAATCTCTACAAAACGCGCGGCGAGCCAAACATCTAAAAGCCTTCGACCCGGAATCCTAGTCCATGAGGGTCCTACACCTACATTGCTCGGCGTTCAGCTACCAGGTGAAGAAGGAGACGCCCGTCGCTGAGCAGCCCCCCTACCCCAAGGAGGCGAAGCTCGGGGACGTCCTCGTCTGCCTCACCTGCTTCGAGAAGCAGGACGAGGGCAGGCTGGACGAACTGATCAAGGCCTACTCCGACAACCTGAAGATCGATACCGAGAGGCTCGGAACCAAGCGCATCCTCCTATACCCCTACGCCCACCTCTCGAAGAACCTCGGCTCACCGAGGCAGGCGAAGGAGTTCATGAAGAGGCTTCAGGAGAGCCTCCAGCAGCAGGGATACGAGGCCCACAGGAGCCCCTTCGGCTGGTACAAGGCCTTCACCCTCACCTGCATAGGCCACCCCCTCGCAGAGGCATACAGGGAATATTGATGCGCAGACAGGGCAGGCCAAACTGCCCACATATCTTTTATCCGAAACCCGAGGATTAAGAGCAGGTGTCAGGTTGGCTATAGACTTCCATAACCACTTCTACCCCTCGAAGTACCTCGAGGAGCTGAGTAAACCCGGCGGCTATGCCAAGGTAGAGAAAGACGCGGGAGGGAGGCTGCTCGTCCACTACGAGGGCGACTACAACGTTATCGTCGGCCCACATATCGACTTGAGCGAAAGGCTCAGGGACATGGACAGGTGCGGCGTCGAGAGGCATGTCCTAAGCCTGACGACGCCGTGCGTCGAGCGGGAGGCCCCGAAGAGGGGTGTGAGACTCGCGGAGCTCGCCAACGATGGCTTCGCCGAGATCTGTAATAAGCATCCTGACAGGTTCTCGGCCCTGGCGGCGCTCCCCCTTCAGTCCCCTGTTGAGGCCGCGGAGGAGCTCGAGAGGGCGGTGAAGGAGCTCGGACTGTCCGGGGGGACCCTCATGACCAACGCTAACGGTAAACCCCTCGACTCGCCTGAATTGATGCCAGTCTACGAGAGGGCGGTGAAACTGGACGTCCCTCTCTTCATCCACCCGACCTCGCCGATGAACAGCGTGGCGATGGGCGAGTACAGGCTCGTGCCGATAATAGGGTTCGGCGTCGACACCTCGGTCTCCGTCCTCAGGATGGTCTTCAGCGGCCTCTTCGAGAGGCTGCCGCGCCTCAAGCTGGTCGCCTCACACCTCGGCGGCGTCTACCCCTACCTGAGGGGCAGGATAGACATCGGCTACAAGGCCTACCCAGAGTGCAAGGTGAAGATTAAGAAGCCCCCGTCTGAGTACCTGAAGAAGGTCTGGGTCGACTCGATAATCTACGACAACGATGTGCTTTTGTCGACGCTCGCATTCCTCGGCGACGGGAAGATCGTCCTCGGCAGCGACCACCCCCATCAGATAGGGGACATCGACCAGGCGATAGATAGGATAAGGAAACTGGGTATCGATGAGAGGTCCAAGGAGAAGATACTCACCGGGAACGCCGAGAAGCTGCTGAAGATGTGATGCGGCTCCTCCTTACTCCCAGACCTTGTCCGGGTTAAGGATGTTCAGGGGGTCGAAGGCCCTCTTTATCGCCTTCATCACCTCGACGGGGGTTCTGCCGACCCTCTTAACGAGGTACTGCCTCTTCGTGTAGCCTAAGCCGTGCTCGCCGGAGACGGTGCCCCCCATGCTCAGGCTGAGGTCGATGAGGTCGGCGATCGTCGTCTCGAGGACCACGGGCCACTCCTCGTCGCTCTGCTTTAGCCTGACTATGTTGCAGTGGATGTTACCGTCGCCGGCGTGTCCGACTGGGACGACTAAGACCCCGTGTTTAACGCCGATCTCCTCGGCCTTCCCGATGAAGTCCGGGATGGCGCTCCTCGGGACGCAGACGTCTGCCTCGTCTATGTCGTAGAGGGCGAGGTAGGCGTCGAAGACCGCTTTCCGGCCCTCCCAGATCTGCCTCTGCTTCTCAGCGGTGTCCGCGATGTAGGCGTCGACTGCGCCGAGCTCCAAGCAGACCCCACCGGTCTCCTCCAGCTCACGGTTCAGCTCCTCCTGGCTGTTCGCCTCGACGCCGACGATGAGGTAGGCCGGATGGGTGTCTTCTGGCATCTTCTTCTCGAGGTACTTCTCAACGGTCTCGACGGCGTGCCTCGGCATGTACTCGAGGCTGAATGGCACTATCTTCCGCCTGATGATCTCGGCGACTGTCTTCGCAGCGTCGTTGGCAGAGTTGTAAGGAGCGTAGATCACCGCCGTATACCGGGGCTTGGGTATCAGGCGGAGGGTCGCCTTGGTGACTATACAGAGGGTACCCTCTGAGCCGATGACAAGGTCGATGAGGCTGTAGCCCGTTGAGTCCTTGACGTTCTTGCCCCCGACCTGGACGACTTCGCCGCTCGGCATGACGACCTCGAGTGCCTGGACGAAGTCGCGGGTCACACCGTACTTGAAGGCCCTCATACCGCCTGCGTTCGTCGAGACGTTGCCGCCTATGCTGCCGGACTCCTGGCCGGGGTCGGGCGGGTAGTAGAGGCCGAGCTTATCCACCGCCTCATGAACCTCACTGATCAGGACCCCGGGCTCTACTGTTGCCATGAGGTTGCCCTGATCGATCTCGATTATCCTGTTCATCCTCTCGGTGCTGAGAGCTATGCCTCCGCGGACCGGGTGGGAGCCGCCGCTCAGCCCCGTGCGGGCGCCCATCGGTGTGACGGGTATCCTGAGCCTGCTCGCGAGCCCCATGATGGCTGAGACCTCGCCTGTGCTTCCCGGCTTCACGACGGCCTCGGGCAGGTGAGGCCCGAGGGGGCTCTCGTCGACTGCGTACTTCTCAAGCTCCTCGCCGGAGGAGATGAGGTTCTTGGGGCCCACTATCTCCTCTAGGCTCCTGATGACCTCTGATGTGATCTTCCCGTATTCAGTCACGCGACTTGTGCTCCTTGATCTTCTCGATGAGCCGCGGCACGACCTCGTAGAGGTCACCGACCGCGGCTAGGCTCGATATTCTGCATATCGGCGCCTCCTTATCCTTGTTTATGGCGATTATTATGTCTGAGGTCCTCATCCCGGCCTGGTGCTGGACCGAGCCCGAGATGCCGCAGGCGATGTAGAGCTTAGGCCTCACGGTCCTGCCGCTGAGCCCGACCTGGTGCCTGTACTCTATCCAGCCCTCGTCGACGGTCGGCCTGCTGGCGCCGACGGCGCCGCCTAGGACTCCGGCGAGACCACGGATCAGCTCGAAGCCCTTCGCCTCGCCGAGGCCCTTACCGCCCGAGACGACGATGTCGGCGTCCGTTATGCTCACCTGATCCTTTGCGGGCTCGAAGTTGACGATGCTGATCCTGTCAGTGATCGCCTTCCTGTTCACGGGCTTCTCCACGATCTCGCCCTTACGGCCAGGCTCCGGCTTCGCCTCATTCATCACCTTATACCTGACTGTCGCCATCTGTGGCCTGCTGTTTGGGGTTATTATGGTCGCCATGATGTTGCCACCGTATGCCGGCCGCGTCTGGCGTAAGAGCTTGGTCTCCGGGTCGATGTCGAGGCCTGTGCAGTCAGCCGTCAGCCCCGTTTTGAGCCTCGCCGCGACCCGTGGGCCGAGTGACCTCCCTATCGAGGTGGCGCCTATCAGGAATATGCTCGGCCTTTTCTCTCTGCAGGCCCCAGCGAGGACGTCCGTGTAGGGGTCGTCCCTGAAGCTCTCCAGTGAGGGATCATCGTAGACGTAGACCCTGTCGGCGCCCCTGGCGACGAGTTCCTGCGCCTTGGGTTTCACATCTTTCCCGAGGATCACGGCGTAGAGCGGCTCAGAGAGGCGGTCCGCCAGCTCCCTCCCCTTCCCGAGTAGCTCGTAGGCGACCGGATGGATGATGGAGCCATGCTGTTCGGCGAACACCAGGACACCTCTCCACGAGGAGAGGTCGGAGACCTCGGCCTTGACTATCTTGATGGCACCCGACGGGCAGGCGTCTGCGCATGCACTGCAGACCCTACAGGCGTCGCCTATCACAGCCCTCCCAGCCTCGATGGTTATAGCGCCGAAGGGGCAGGCTGGGACACACGAGCCGCAGCCGGTGCAGGAGTCCTTGACGATAACGGGAGCCTTTTCACTCATCCTAGATCACCTTCTCCTCCCTCAGCCTCTGGAAGATGGCCTCCGCGAGCTCGTCCGGGTTACCCTCAATAACCTCCCCGCCGACGGGTGGCGGTGGCGTGAATATCTTCACGACCCTGGTGAACGAGCCCTCTAGTCCGAGCTCCTTCGGGTCCTTTCCTAGCTCCTGGTTGGTCATTTTCTTGATCTCGGCCTTCTTCGCCGCGAGTCTTCCCCTGAGGGTGGCGAGCCTCGGCTGGTTGATGTCCTTCGACACAGTGATTATCAGGGGCAGCGGCGCCTCCAGGGTCTCGACGCCGTCGTCGAGGTTCCTCCTGAGCCTCACCTTTCCCTCCTTGACCTCGCCTATCTCGTTGACGTAGCAGACGTGTGGGACGCCGAGGTGCTCGGCCATCTCCGGGCCAGTCTGCCCCGTATCGCCATCAGTCGTCTTCAGCCCGCAGATGACGATGTCGAATGGGCCCATCTTCTCGACGCAGAGTGCGAGGGTGAGGCTTGTCGCCCAGGTGTCAGCGCCGCCGAAAACCCTGTCCGTCGCGAGCCAGCCCTCATCCGCACCCATAGCAATGGCGTCCCTGAGGGCCTGCTCGGCCATCGGCGGCCCCATACTTAGGGCTCTGACGACGCCTCCGTACTTCTCCTTCAGCCTCAGCCCGGCCTCTATGGCGAACTCGTCGAACGGATTGATGACGGCAGCGACCCCCTCGCGCTTCAGCCTGCCGGTCGCCTCGTCGAACTCTACCTCAGTTGTCTCGGGAACCTGCTTAATGCAGACGACGATGTTCAAGCCCGTACCCATCAACTATCAACCTTCGCGTATTACATGAAAGCCGTAATACCTCATATATAAAAAAAAGGGTCCGAGGGGTCTCAAGGCTTATCAGCAGAGAAAACTCAGGTTAGCTGATGCTGCATGCCCGTCCACCCCATTGAGTTCAGGTACTCCTATCCCGAGATGTATTGCATATTCACCGAGGAGGCTAAGCTCCAGAACTGGCTCGATGTCGAGGCTGCACTCGCTTGGGCTCACGCGAAGCTAGGCACAATCCCTCGGGCCGCCGCCGAGGAGATAGCCTTGAAGGCGAAGGTGGGCATCGTAAAGGTGGAGAGGGTGAAGAAGATCGAGGAGGAGACGCGGCACGACCTCCTCGCCATGGTCTACGCCCTCCAGGAGGTCTGCGATGGTGACGCGGGGGGATACATCCACCTCGGCGCTACAAGTTATGACATAGAGGACACGGCCCTCGCCCTCCAACTCACGAAAGCGATGGATGTCCTCGAAGGCGACCTCAAGGTGCTGCTCGGCGTGCTCCTAGACAAGGCTGAGACCCACCGTGAGACTGTATGCATCGGCAGGACACACGGCCAGCACGCTCTACCCATGACCTATGGGATGAAGTTCGCCCTCTGGGCGGCTGAGGTCTCGCGGCACCTCGACAGGCTCGACGAGGTTAGAAAGAGGATTCTCGTAGGGAAGATGAGCGGCGCGGTCGGCACCATGGCGAGCTTTGGCGACAAAGGCTTTGACGTCCAGCGGCTAACCATGGAACGCTTAGGCCTTGAGCCGGCGATGATCACCAACCAAATCATACAGAGGGACAGGCACGCGGAGCTCCAGTGCTTCCTCGGCCTGATAGCCGGCACCCTCGATAAGATCGGTAGGGAGCTCAGGAACCTCCAACGCACTGAGATAGCAGAGATCTCGGAGGAGGCGCGCAGCCCCTCCTCAACAATGCCACAGAAGAGAAACCCATCTAATACCGAGCGCATCTGCGGCCTCGCTCGCGTGGTTCGAGGGAGCGTGGCCTCCAGCCTCGAGTCCATCGCACTAGAACATGAGCGTGACATAAGCAACAGCAGCCTCGAACGCATCAACATCCCCGAGGGCTTCATCCTCACCGACTACATCCTAAGGCAGATGACCCAAATTCTAAAGGGGTTATCCTTTGATGAGGAGAACATTGAGCGGAACCTGAATATGACCCTCGGCCTCTGCCTGACCGAGAGGGTTATGCTGGAGCTCGTAAGCAAGGGCGTCGGTAGGCAGGAGGCCCATGAGATGATGCGCAGGCTCGCCATGAAATGCTGGAAGGAGAAGCGGAGTCTTAAGGAGATTATGCTCGAGGACGCTCAGGCAAGGAAGCTCGTGACGACCGTGGAACTCGACGACTGGCTAGACCCGAAGAGCTACTTAGGCACCGCCGTAGCCCAGGTCGACAGGGCCGTCGCGACCCTTAGGAAACGCCTCTGAGAAGAGCCGACATGAAGCTCGACGCCGCTAGGATCCTCGAAGAGAGGGGGATAAACTACAGGGTTATCGAGTTGAGCGACAGAGCCCTGTCCATCAATGACGTGATCAGGTTCTCGAAGGAGCCACTGAGGGTGGACGAGATATGCAAAACCATAATCGTCAAGGACAGGAATGGGAAGAAGTACGCCATCTTCCTACTGGGCAGCGACAGAGTCGATTTCGCCAAGGCAGGAAAAGTCATAGGCTCAAAGCTCAGCATCGCCAACCCCTGTGAAGTGAAGGAGGTGACGGGGGTCGAGCCTGGCGCCGTCTGCCCGCTTCTACTGAAGATCCCGGTCTACATCGACAGGCGGGTGACCGAGAAGAAGAGGGTCAACTTCGGATCAGGAAATCACCTCTACGGGATCGATGTGGATTTTCAGGACCTCGCAAAGGTCTTCGAATACACTGTCGTCGATGTGGCCGAGGGCTAGCGACCCGGATTTTGGCCTCAGGTTTCCGTAAAGAATATGAGGTATCTTCCCATTCATAGTCAACGAAAGGAGCTTGGAGCCACCAGCCAGAACGACGAAGCAAAGGAAGAAGGCAGAGGAACGCATCGCAGAGCTCGAGGCAGCCCTAGCAGAGGCCAACAGGAAAGCTGACGGCTACCTGAACCAGCTCAGGTACGCGAGGGCGGACCTCGACAACCTGCAGAAGCAGACACAGCGACGCGCAGACGAGGCGGCCGAGAGGGCGAACGGCAGGCTGATCCAGGAGCTCCTCACAGTACTCGACGAGCTGACGATAGTGGCCTGCTCAAGCGAGGCCAAGGACGCCAAGCTGACCGAGGGGTTGGCGATGGTGAGTGGGAAGCTCGCGAAGCTCCTTGAGGCCGAGGGTGTCAAGCCGATAGAAGCCCTGGGCACTCCATTCGACCCATACAAACACGAGGCCGTGGCCGAGGTCGAGACCCCTGAGGAGCCGGACGGCTACGTGATCGAAGAGATAAGGCGCGGCTACACATACAAGGGTAGGGTGCTCAGGGCGAGCATGGTCAAGGTGGCTCGGAGCCCAGAATCAGGTGAAAAAAAGTTAGTGACGTGACATGAGCGAAGTGAAACGTGAGAAGATCATAGGGATAGACCTAGGGACTACGAACTCCGCGGCGGCGGTGATCATGGGCGGAAAGCCGACGGTGATCCCGAGCGCGGAGGGGCCGACGGTCGCAGGGAAGATGTTCCCGTCTGTGGTCGCCTTCACGAGGGACGGCCAGCTTCTCGTAGGCGAGCCGGCGAGGAGGCAGGCGGTGACCAACCCTGAGGGCACCGTGAGGGAGGCGAAGAGGCTGATGGGGACGGGAAAGACCATCACCCTCCTCGGCAAGACTTACACGCCCCAGCAGATCAGCGCCTACATCCTCCAAAAGATACTCCGCGACGCCGAGACCTTCCTCGGGGAGAAGGTGACTAAGGCCGTCATCACAGTGCCCGCCCACTTCAACGACAACCAGCGGCAGGCGACGATAGACGCGGGCGAGATAGCCGGCCTCAAGGTGACGAGGATCGTCAACGAGCCTACGGCCGCCGCCCTCGCCTATGGCCTCGACAAGGCGGATCAGGAGCTGAAGATACTCGTCTTCAGCTTCGGAGGCGGCACGAACGATACTACGGTGATGGACTTCGGCGGAGGCGTCTTCGAGGTCCTATCCACGAGCGGTGACACCCAGACCGGCGGGGCGGACGTGGACAAGGTTGTGATGGACTACCTTATCTCAGAGTTCAAGCGGGAGACCGGCGTAGACCTCACCTCCGACCTGAAGGCGATGGCCCGGCTGAAGGAGGCGGCGGAGAAGGCGAAGATAGAGCTCTCAAGCGTCCTCAACACGGACATCGACCTGCCCTACATCGCCATGGGCCAGGACGGTCCGAGGAACCTCCACATAACCCTTACGAGGGCGAGGCTTGAGCAGATAGCCCGCCCAATCGTCGACAAAATCAGGCAACCGATCATGAAGACGATAAACGACGCGAAGATCACTCCAGCGCAGATAGACAAGGTGATCCTCTTCGGCGGGATGACGAAGATGCCGATGGTCCAGCAGGTCGTCGAGGAGACCATCGGCAAGAAGCCTGAGAGGGGCATAGACCCAATGGAGTGCGTGGCAATAGGCGCGAGCATACAGGGCGCGATCCTGGCCGGGGAGATAAGCGACATCGTCCTCCTCGACGTGACGCCCCTCAGCCTGGGAGTCGAGACCCTAGGGGGCGTCATGACGAAGGTCATGGAGAAGAACACGACGATACCGACGAAGCAGACCCAGACCTTCACCACCGCGGCGGACATGCAGACAGCCGTCACCATCCAAGTCCTACAGGGGGAGCGGGCGATGGCGAGGGACAACATAAGCCTCGGCCGCTTCGACCTGACGGGCATACCGCCGGCGCCCCGAGGAGTCCCCCAGATAGAGGTCACCTTCGACATTAACGCCGACGGCGTACTCAACGTCTCGGCGAAGGATCTTGGCACGGGTAAGCAGATGGGGATCACGATAACGGCGTCGACGAAGCTGAGCCAGAACGAGAAGGACAGGATGGTCAGGGAGGCGGAGCAGTTCGCTGAGCAGGACAGGAAAGCGAAGGAGGAGGCCGAGGTGAGGAACACCGCGGACAGCCTCATCTACACGACGGAGAAGACCCTCGGCGAGGTCGGGGACAAGCTGCCCGCCGACCTCAAGGGGCGCATACAGGGGAGCCTCGAGGAGCTGAAGAAGACCACGAAGGAGGGCACCGTGGAGGAGATAAAGGCGAAGACGGAGGCGCTGACCAAGGTCGTCCAGGAGGCAGGGGCCGAGATCTACAAGCAGGCCCAGGCCCAGCAGGCGCAGCAGCAGGCGTCGCAGCAGCCGCCCCCGCCTCCTGGCGGAGAGCAGGAGCAGGGGAAGAAGACCGTGGACGCCGAGTACAAGGTGGTCGACGAAGAGGAGAAGAAGTAGCCGCTCACCTCCCCTCCTTGTCACAGCGTCTTTATCCTGTAAGTGACAGCACGTTTTCCGTTCAACTCATACCCTTCTATATGGAACCGCCGAAGCGGCGAAGGGACCAGCGAGCATGCGGGAGGACAGGGAGAAGCGGACGAAGATAGACGCTCTTGACCTCCTCATCTCCGTCCTCAGGGAGCACGAGAAGAGCCTCGACCGCATCTCAGCTAGGCTCGAGAAGCAGCTGAACAGGCTCACCGACGCCGTGACGAGGCTGGAGGCACTCAGGATGGAGGCGGCGGCCAGGGGGAAGCCGAAGAGGAAGCAGCGGGGACGCCGCGAGCCGTCCCCCGACGGGCGGCCTGGGTAACCTTTTTAAGCCCTCTTCCTCGGATGAGTTTTCGTACACCTTGAGGTGTGTATCTGGGATGCGCCCGCACGGCGCTCTGAGTTGACACCAGTCCAAGGTCTACGGTGAGTCAGGTGACCGAGAAGAGGGACTACTACGAGGTCTTGGGCGTCGACAGGAACGCATCCCAGGATGACATTAAGAAGGCGTTCAGGAAGCTCGCCTTCAGGTACCACCCCGACAGGAACAAGGAGTCCGACGCAGAGGAGAGGTTCAAGGAGATAAGCGAGGCGTACGCCGTCCTCAGCGACCCTGAGAAGAAGCAGCAGTACGACACGTTCGGCCACGCGGGCATCAGCGGCAGATACACCCAAGAGGACATCTTCAGGGGCGCCGACTTCCGCGACATCTTCGGCGAGATGGGCTTCAACTTCGAGGACATACTGAACCGCTTCTTCGGCGGCGGGGGCTTCGGCGGATTCGGGTTCCAGAGGGTACAGACTGGGCCTAGGAGGGGAAGGGACCTCGAGACGGCCGTGGAGATCACCCTGGAGCAGGCCGCCCAAGGTGCCGAAGTCGAGCTCACCCTCAACAGGCTTGAGCCATGCTCACGCTGTGGAGGGAGAGGTGCTGAGCCGGGGTCAAACCTCATCTCATGCCCCAAGTGCGGCGGCGCAGGCCAGATCCAGACGAGGACGAGGTCGGTCTTCGGCCAGATGATAAGCATAACGACCTGCGACAGGTGCCAAGGGCGGGGCCAGATCCCTAAGGAGCCATGCGTCAAGTGCAAGGGTGACGGCGTCGAGCAGATCAGGAGGAAGATCAACGTGAAGATCCCCGCCGGCGTCGAGGACGACATGTACCTGACCCTCCGCGGCCAGGGGGACACGGGGCTCTACGGCGGCCCGGCAGGCGACCTCTACGTCGGCGTAAGGATCAAGCCCCACCCCTACCTCCTGAGGCGTGGGCTTGACATCATTTACGAGGCTGAGGTAAACTTCGCCCAGGCTACTCTGGGAGCCGAGATCGCCGTGCCCATCCTCGGAGGGGAGTCGAAACTCAAGATACCAGCTGGTGTCCAGAACGATACAATCCTCAGGATGAAGGGGCAGGGGATAAAGAGCCGCCGCGGCACCGGGGACCAGCTCGTCCACATAACCGTCAGTGTGCCAGAGAAGCTGAGCAAGAGGCAGCGCGAACTTGTAGAGGAGCTCGGCAAGGAACTTGAGAAGGACTCTGGCAAGAAATCCTGGTGGGGTCGCTGAACCTTACCGTCTGTCTATGATCTCGTTGTAGTTTGGGCCTGTCCCTATCAGTGTTACCGGTAGGCAGACCTGCTCCTCGATTCTGTCGACGAACGCCTTCGCCTCAATGCCCAAGTCATCGTAGCTGTTGGAGCCTTTACACTCGGGGAAGAGGACATCGATCTTCGTGATGGCTAATTGGGTCGCGCCGTTGATCATCGCCGCCCTCTTGGCGAGACTGTAGTTGAAGGGCGCCGCTCTCCTCTGCCTGCCCGTGACGGTGCCGTACTCGTCCCACCCCCGCCTCTTGGCCTCCTCTGGGCCGATCTCCCCTTCGAGGTCGCCTGCGCCCACCCTCGTTACGTAGGCCTTGCAGACGAGGACGACCTCGTCAACCCTCGTGGGGCCTACGCCGACGTCGCTGCATGCCGCGGATGCGCAGATGTCCTTCGACGTCACGTAGGGGTACTGGCCGTGGTAGAGGCTGATGAATGTGCCCTGGGTCCCCTCTACGAGGACGTTCTTGTCGTCGTCTAGGGCCCCGTTGACCACCGACGGGACGTCTGTGAGATACTTCTTCAGGCTCGCTATCTCCCGGGCCATCTTGGCGACCCTCATAACCCTGTCCGCGTTGCACGGGCCGGTTCCGGTTCCCGTGGTCTTGACTACGTTCTTAAGGTTCGTATCGCTCTGGTCGAGCTCAATATGCTTGGGCTCGATGACGGCGCACTGGGGGTCTAGGCCGAACCTTTTGTCTATGCCCGTCTCCTTGACTTCCTTTAGGACGATGTCGGGGTTCACGAGGACCCCGGGCCCTATCAGGAGCAGGGTCTTTGGGTTGACGAATCCGCAGGGAACCATCCTCAGCTTGTAGACCCTGCCATCCTTCACCACCGTGTGACCGGCGTTGGGGCCGACGCCGGCCCTCGCGCAGACAGCCACGTCATCGGCGACGGCGAGGTAGGAGACTATCTTCCCCTTCCCGGTGTCGCCGAAGAAACCGTCAACAACCACGGTGCAGCCCATACAGCGTCATCTGAGACACCGAGATTAGCCCGCTTAGCCGATTTAAGCCTTCCCGAGTGATCTTTACACCTTTAAGGAAAATTACATCTTTGACATCAGGGACCCAGTAAACGTTTTCTCCCTATAGTCTCCCTTTATCAGGGGCGCTGTTTTGGCAAACATCGTAGGGCTGTTGGTCGTCGGGAACGAGATCCTCGACGGAGTCGTCCTCGACACGAACAGCCAGTGGGTAATCAACAGGCTGAAGGCGCTGAGCTTCGACGTTAAGGAGGAGATGACCGTGCGGGACGACATAGCCGAGATCTCGAAGGCGATCCACAGGATTGCTGAGGACGGCTGCGGCATCATCATAACCATGGGCGGCCTCGGGCCGACCCACGACGACATAACCCTGAAGGGGGTCGCAGAGGCCTTCAACTTGCCCATGGAGATGAACGAAGAGGCTCTCGCGATAGTCACCAGGCAGTACGCCGAGCTCCACAATAAGGGCATCATAGAGTCAGGCGAGATCACGGAGCCACGACGCAAGATGGCCATCTTCCCGAGGGGCGCGAGGCCGCTTGACAACAGGGTGGGAGGCGCCCCCGGGGTTTTGCTTGAATCCGGCGGCATTATGATCATCTCACTCCCCGGCGTGCCGAAAGAACTGTACTGGATATTCGACAACCAGATCCTCTCCCTCCTGGAGTCGAAGGTCGAGGGGGTCTTCGCCGAGAAGATCATCAACCTTCCCCTCAGGGATGAGTCCACGTTGGCCCCAATAATCGACGAGGCGATGAGGCGCTCGCCAGGGGTCTACATCAAGTCGATGGTGAGACCATACGGCGAGTCGGGGATTAGGCTCTGGATCTCGGCCCGTGGCGACTCTAAGCCAGAGGTCGAGGGGAGGGTGAGCATAGCCGCGGACCTCCTCGAAGAGCTGACGAGGAAAAGGCTTCCGAGGGGTTAGAGCCCTATATTAATATCCGTTACGGCGAAGTACTACCAAAAGGGCTGGCGCAGTTGAGGATATCTGAGCTCGACATCCCGGAGCAGGTGAAGCAGCTCATCGAGTCTAAGGGGATAACAGAGCTCTACCCACCACAGGTCGACGCGATTAAGACAGGTGTTCTGGAGGGAAAGAACCTGGTCCTGGCCAGCCCGACGGCGAGCGGGAAGACTCTCATCGCGGAGCTCTGCGCCCTGAAGCACGTCCTGGAGCGGAGGGGCAAGGTCCTCTACATGAGCCCCCTTAGGGCGCTTGCCTGGGAGAAGTACGAGGGCTTCCAGGAGTACGCCGGGCTCGAGAAGAGGGGCGGCGGCAAGCTCAGGGTCGGCGTCAGCACAGGCGACCTCGACAGCAAGAGCACCTGGCTGGAGGGCTACGACATCTTAATCACGACCAACGAGAAGTGCGACTCCCTCTTGAGGCACAGGTCGCCGTGGATGGGCGGCGTCACCCTCGTCATCGCAGACGAGATCCACCTGATAGGAGATGAGAGGGGCCCGACGCTGGAGATCACCCTGGCCAGGCTCAGGCAG
>Ga0315288_10001247_pt1 | contig 32776 bp, 25 predicted proteins | sample YL17G11_20_MG_FD_203454 | JGI IMG/M metagenome (GOLD analysis project Ga0315288, IMG submission 203454) | Sediment microbial communities from Yellowstone Lake, YNP, Wyoming, USA - YL17G11_20 | ecosystem: Environmental > Aquatic > Freshwater > Lake > Sediment | place: USA: Wyoming | collected...
CCGGCACGTAGTTGATTACCTGCTGGCCGAGGAAGGAGAGGCCATCCTGGCCGTTGTCGCGGAAGATGCGCACAAGGCCGTCGGGCAGGGGACTTTCGCCCAGTTTGTGCTCGCTGTCGTTCTTCCATATAAAGAAGCGCACGGGCTGCGGGCCGTACTGGTGGGCGCGCATGCGATAGACGATATCAAAGTTGACATCATCCGCCTTCACCGCAAGCATGCGCTTGGACCAGCCATTCTGGATGGTCTCCGTGCCCCCGACCGTGAACATGAAGTATTCGCTTATGCCTTCCTTCACGATGGCTTTTTCCGCGGCTGGAACACCGGCGTGGGCTGGCGCTTCGGCCAATTTCTCAGCCTTGGAGTATGCCTCTCTGGCGGCTTGCGCTTTCAAGTCCTTATACTGCGCTTCGCCCTCTGCGGGCATGGGTATGCCGTACCTGCGCGCGAGGTCTGCGATCTTCTCGACGAGGTTGATAGTGCCGACAATCAGGCGGACCTCGGCGTTCTCATATTCCTCGCCGGAGTTGTTAAAGACGCGGACGTAGCCGCGGAACTTCATGCTCGTCTCATCGGTATTCACCTCCGAGACGTAATCCATGTGCCAAGTGATTCCGCTGGTGAAGTAGGTTACTTCGACCTTCACCTGGCCTTCGTACTTCGACACGATGTTCCATATCAGGTGCTGCGGCTTCTGCCCTGGGAAAGTCGTGTCGGCGACTTCGATTTCGTCGGCGTGCTCAAGCGGGCGGAACTCGACGCTCGTCGGGTCGATGAGCGTGTTCGCCCATGAGAACTGCAGGCGGTTGTTGCCGTTCTTGAGCGTGATGTAGCGGATTTCCTTCACGAGCGTGAGGTCTTCCGAGTTGTAGATGGTAAGTTGCACGCCGTCTCTGGCGGGCAGAGTTACCAGGTCAACGTTTTCCGCGATGGCCCCGACCGAAAAGAGGACCAGCAGCGCGGCGGTAAAGTATAGTTTCGTCGTCATGGCAGCCTCCTTTCATTGCCAGAGATTCTTGATGGTAACGTGGAAATAGAAAACCTTCTTCTCTACCTTCTCGTCCTTGTTCTCGGGCCGAGGAGGCAGATCAACATGAAGGATGGGATATGCGCCGCCTTGCTCATAGGTGATCTTGAACTCAGGCGAGGTCTTTGCGCCCTGCTCCCACTCCACATCGCCGTGGGTGTTACCGAAGTATTCCTGCGCGAGGCGGTTTAACTGCTCAACAATTCTAAGGGTGGACGGCTTGTTCCTGAAATTCTCGATCTCATACTTGATTACGATTTCCTGGTCGCAGAGGTTGCCGCGAACGTTGTGGCGTTCACTGGAATCGATGGTGCGCGTGCAGACGATATCGCGCGCCTCGCCGAGGTAAAGTTTCATGTCCTTGTCGAGCGGCACGAGCGAAGTCATGTCCTCGCCGAGGAACGCCTCGCCGCCGTGGCCGTCCTCGATGAAAATGCGCACCTTGCCCGGCTGAAGCGGAAAGACGCCCATGTTGTTCTTCTCATCGTTGATGAGACGGTAGTGCATGAGGATCCTCGACGCGAAAGGCTTATCCGCGTTCAGCGGGCCGTTCGCGTACCAGTCAAAGGTAAACGTCTTCTCGATCGGCACCTCGTCGAAACGATGATAGAGGATCTTGATGTCCTCTTCCTGGCCGACGGTCTTCATGAACTTGTCCTTGAAGCCCGCAAAAACGCCGGCGACGCCGAAGCCTTCGCCGGAATAGTTGTGCAGTTCTATGTAATTGCGGAGGATGAGTTTCGTCTCGTCCTTGTCCGCGAGCGCCCTGTAACTGAACGTGCGGGTCAGGTTGGAGATGAGGTAACTGACGCGGATCTTCGCGGAGCACGCCTCGTTCGCATACACCTCCCAAACCAGCGCGTTCTCGTTCGGCGGGTAGGAGACGTTGATGACGTTGACTTCGTCAACCTCCGGGCCGTTCTCGCCGGCTTTCACCTTTTTGATTTCGCGGAAGTTGTCGCCTTCCTTGATGGCGATGGGCCGAAACTGGATGGAATCTTTGTCGATGCTCGTGTTGGACCAACTGAAATCAATCATGTTGTTCCCGCCTTCGGGGGTGGACTTGAGGAGAGGCACAATCCGTTCCTCCTCGACAAGGGTGTACTGGCCGTTGTCCAGTTGGATTTCCACGCGTTCCCGCTCGGGCAGAGTGGCGAGTTTTATCCGCGCCATTGCGGGCTGGGCGCCGATGAATGCAAGCCCAAGAAACGCAAGGACAAGGCCCTTTGCGACAGTGTGAGGTTTCATTTCTGCCTCCTTTGATGCAAGTAGGGGTTGAGGTGAATTTGTAATGTTAGACGCTAATATAACAGGAAGGTTCCCAAAAAGTTCAAAATATTTTAGAAATTCGCAAGTTGCTGAAATACCGCGATATTTCTTGACAGGCAACGAGTCAACCGTGATGATATTGCAGAACCTGTCGGTGGGGGCAGGTTCAATCATCTTCCGCCATCAAGAACCCCTACATGTTCCAGGGGCAGCGGCTTGACGAGGAGACGGGGCTTTACTATTTCAAGTCGAGATATTATGATCCTGAGACGGGAAGATTTATAACGAGGGATCCCGCCTAGGTATGCAAAGAAATTTTGCCACGGGTGGCCACAGATAGCCACGGATTCCATTTCCTCTTTACGCCAGTTTCCGCGCGATGTTTTCTTCGAGGATTTCCTTCACCATTAGCGGAATGATTACCTTGTGCTCTTTGCGGAAGAAGGCATCGACCTCGGTCAGCGCGTCACTGGAAAAATCAAACGCCACCACCTTTATCACGCCATGCTCGTAATAACGGTTTACTTTATTTTTTCTTCGGCGGATCAGGTCTTGGTTCGGGTCGCTCAGGTGGTATCCTGCCACTTTCGGGTTTGGTCACAGGCTCTGGCGGAGATGCCGGAATTCTTCCAAACTTCTCCCCTTCGGGTGGTATTCCCTTGATATAACGTGGCTTATCATTTGCTGGCATGTGCTAGTCCTCCCATGGTTATCTGAACACAGACGAATATAATGATGCAGATTATACCAAGCAGGATGCCGGAGAAGGAAACGATATTACATCCTGAAGTAAATTTTGTCCAAAACATTGTCGGTTTAGGGCGCTGGTTGTTGTTGTACTCTTGATTCCATTCTCGGACACGGTCGCACGTGGCATAATAACTTGCAAGGAAGGAAAACAATGTACTGAGGAGGGATACCGCTAGCAGGAACCACCCAGCCATTAACCAGCCTGGGCAAATATACGGCGGCTCCTTAACGATATCTTTCAAGAAGGCCATTGACAGAAATAGTGCTCCACCTGCGACTGGTAGCATCATCTTGTCATACTGATCATTTGCATGCGCACGCGTATCCTGCAGCAGTTTCAAGTGAGAAAGATACTCTTCTCTGTTCGAATCGGACTCCCGTGCTTCATTGTTCATAAAATGTTTTCCTTGATTCTCAGAACTATGCGAGTTTGCGGGCGATATCGCCGTCAAGAATGTCCTTCACTGTAAACGCCTTAATCAATCTTTTTCCCCTGTGATAAAAGGCCTCTATCTCAGTCAGCGCATCGCTCGAAAAACCGAAGCCTACCATAACGCCCTTTGGCATATCTTGGCGCATCAACGCCGCTTCAAGTGAGTCGATGTCCGGTCTGCCAACCTTGTCTTTCTGTTTTACTTGAACCGGTATGCAGTTGTCAGTAAAGGGGAGTTCCCCTGTGGCTTTTCCCCTCTTCTTGGTCGCCTCCGATGCGGGGAGGAAAATCCATCCATCAATACCCATGTCGCCGGTCTTGCGCTGGTTTGTAACGCCGTTCAGTTCGTTGACGGCCCAGTTCTGAAATTCGAAGGGCGGCATTTTGCGCAGCCGATCCTCGGACTGAGGCAGATTTTGCACAATGAATCCTTTGCCGACAAGTTGCTGTGCTGCGCTCTGCGGTAGATGGCAAACGTTCTTAAGCCTTTTCGCCATTACATAACAGGAGGTAGGCGAGATGTCGATGCCGATCCATTGGCGCCCGAGGTTTTCGGCGGCCACCAATGCCGTCCCGCACCCGCAAAAAGCATCCAGGACAACGTCGTTCGCTTTGGAAGAAATCTCAATAATTCTCTCAAGCAATTTCAAGGGTTTTTGTGTCGGGTATCCTAAGCCTTCGCCGCCTTGCCCCTGTACCGGCCCAATATCATCCCACACTGTTCCCAAGGGCACACCCTTCCCTTCGTCTAGGTAACGCTTGTATGCGGGGACGCGGCCGGGCTTCGTCTGCACAATGCGCCCTTCTTCATATAATCTCTGCATGTTCTCTTTGCTATACCGCCAATATCGCGTTACACCAAGGAACTCATAATGAGGATTCCCTTTTCCTTTCGCTCCGCCACCTGGCGCGGTCAAGTTGTCAAGGCGGTATCTTCGTCCAGTTTCAGGTTCAACGTACTTATAGAAGGCATCGGTATAATCCTTGCTGTAAGGGCGGTACAGATGGTTGAAATAGCAATCGTCGCTTTTGGAGTAAAGAAAAATCGAGTCGTGGACCCGTCCCAAGTGCTTCGAACCCTGCTTGGCGTCGCTGTGCGCTGATGTTCGTTTCCAAATAACTTCGTTGATGAAATTATTTTCGCTGAAGATTTGGTCGAGCATCATCTTGACGTAGTGGCTGGCGTGCCAGTCGCAGTGATAATAGAACGAGCCGGTCTTCTTGAGGACGCGGTGGAGTTCTTTGCAACGTGGGCGCATGAAGTCGAGGTAAGCCTGCGTGCTCGCGTGCCGGTCCTCGAATGCGCGCTTCTCCTTCGCTTCGCCCCAGAAGACCTCGTAGTTGCGGTTGGAATTGAACGGCGGGTCGATGTAGATAAGGTCAACGCATTCGTCGGGGAATTTTTCGAGTTGCTCAAGGTTGTCGCCGCAATAGATTACGCGCGTATCGACGAGCGGCGAGGACTTGCCCTTTGTTCCGCTTCCTTTTTTCATTGCATACTCCCACACCAAAAACGAACCGCCAAGTTCGCCAAGAACGCCAAGGGAACTACAAAACACCACCGAATACATTCTATCACCGTGCGGGCGCAAGTCAACGGAACACCCGCGCATTATTCATCTGCGGCTATCTGCGGCCATCCGACGCCTTGCGGCGTCCCGATGAAGCGTATCGGGAAGCGGCCCCCCGATAAATCGGGGAGAAAGTAGAGCAGTTGAGCAGTCGAGCAGTTGATCAGGAGAGAGTAAAAAATCTTTGCGTTCCCCGATAGGATCGGGGCGGGCTTTGGCGTCCCCGATAGGATCGGGGCTTCCTGCGGTCGCTTGGCGGTTTATTTATGGTGTTCTTGGTGTCTTTGTGCCCCCGATAAGATCGGGGCTTCCTTCGGTCGCTTGGTGGTGAGATTTTTTAAGAATTTTTCAGAAAGTCCTTGACGTTCGCAAGTTGGCGGGATATGCTTCGTGGTGCGCACACACTATCATGTGTACCTGGGCACATGGTGCGGTGTGCAGGCGAACGAAAAACCAAAAACAGGGGGATTTTCATTTTTCGCTCTTCGTTTTTTTCGCGCGGCGGCGGGCGGCTGCGGGAAAATGCGAAAAATGCGACAGTCGGCTCGCGGGAAAACGCGCGTAAGGGCATGTGATATATGCGGTAATGGCCGACAAAGGATGAAACAAAAATGCGAAAAATGCGACGGAAATGCGACAAAATGCGACGGAAATGCGAAAAAATGCGACGGAAATGCGACGAAATGCGACGGAAATGCGACAGCGGCATGCGCCTCGTGCGCCGTTTTCGGAACGGGGGCCTGGATTGGGGCGCAAATCACGACACATACGAGCACATCGCGCCGGTGGCCTTGCTAAGGTTTTTGGGCAAGGAGCCGAAACCACGGGAATGACGCTACTCGTAGTGCAGGGGATTAGCGTAAGTGCCCCTGCCTTGCCAGAGGAACCTCTCGAGCACCGCGATGAGTTCCCGGCATTTGTCCGGCATCTCGTCGGCGAGGTCGTGGCGCTCGTGCGGATCATTCTGGAGGTCGTAAAGCATGTAATATTTGAGGTCGCGGTAATAGATGAGTTTCCAGCGGTTGTGCTGGATGAGCGCGAAGGAGTCGTGGAACGCACAGATGTTTATCACGAACTCGCGGTCAAGGGTCGTTTCTTTCCCGGTGAGCAGCGGCAGGAGGCTCACGCCGTCAAATCGGTTTTTCACGCCTCGTTCAACAAGGTTCACTATGGTGGGCGCTATGTCCTGGGCCGTAACCGGTTCCGTGATTAACTTCGGCGCGACGCCCGGTATCTTGATGAACAGAGGCACGCGGAACTGCTCTTGATATGAGAAGAAACCGCCGTACTTGCCGTGCTCATTCAGACCCGTGCCGTGGTCCGCGGTGACAATAATCACCGCCCTGTCATATACCGAGCCCTTGTCCGGGTTGGCTCTATCAAGCCGGACGCCGAGGAAATCCTCGATTGGCAAGTTAGAGTCGCCGGGCCGGATTTTCTTCAAACCGTCCAGGAAATGCTCCAGCACAAGGTCGGCATATTGAGTGGCCTCATCGTACAGATCCTCGTTCGTTTCGCCGTAGTAGGCCGCGCTTGGGTAGTAGTTTTCGCCGACAAAGTGCTTCCACGGGAAATGCGTGGTGCAGAAGTGCAGATACACGAAATACCCCTTCTTTTCGGGCGGAAGGTTTTGGATCTCCTTCTCGTAGGCTGCTATTTTCTCCAGCGCCTCATTGACCTTGAATTTTTCATCATACCGCTCGACGGGTACGAAGAGGTCTTGCTTATCAGGAGGGATTGAGCGGGTAAATGCCCTCATGCTGACGCCGTTTTGGTCATCATAGAAGTAATTGATGAAAAACCTGCCGTATCCCGCGTCAAGAAGGTCGGTGGTGAAAAACGGCGGGGGCGTCCTGATGTCGGTCATGCTTCGCGTAGCGAAGCACCCGGAGAAGATATTTTTCATGCTGCACGAAGTTGCGGTGGACGCGGCGTAAGCATTTGTGAAGATCGAGGCTTCCCTGGCAAACTCTCGCAGTGTAGGCGTAGTGTCGCGTTTGTAGCAATACATCCCGCCGAGTTCCGGCGAGTCGCTGTCGAAAACGCGCATCCTGTCCGGCCTTGCGGCATCAAGGATGATATAGATTACCGGAGGCGGGTTCTTGACAAAATCCTGTTCAAGGCCGGGATCGGACGGCAGGTAGTCGTGCTTTGAACCGTAAGGGCGGAACTCGCCCTCAGGCTTTACGTTCATGCCCAATCGCGTTCCCTGGGTTCCGGTTACCAGAGCGCGGATGGTACGGCCAAGTGGCGCGTATTCGTTGATTATGTATCGCATGTTCTGGCTTAGGTCGAGAACCCTGTAGGCAACGAACGCCGATAGCATCATTACGGCCAGCACGGGAAGGCTGACCATCAGCCTCGGCGAGCGCCTCAGCCCAAGAAAGCGTGCCAGTATGAATATGGTGCAAACGGTCGCCCCAATCATGATAATAGAGTAGAGGCCCTGTACTCCATAGCTGTACTCGGTGAGCATCGGGTAATTCATGAAGCCAGCGATATAAAGGAGGGCGCCCGCCGACAGCAGCCCTGCCGCAAGAAACACGGCGCCGTGAATGCGCATCCTTCGGGGCCAAACCTTGTCGAGCAGAGCGAAAGGCAGTAGCGGCACGGCAACCATCGCCAATACAAGATAAACAGCGTAATCGCCCGCGCGGTATGCCGAAGTGTCGCCCCTTGGCGGAAGAACGCGCTTAAGGATGAACTTGAAGTTTATGTATGTCGTGAGCAAAAGCAGATAGGCCACGATGAACGACAGCACGAAAAGCGTACCTAACAGCCCCAACCGCCAGATTTCCGCGGAGAACGTGGAGTAGATTATTCCGAAAAAGATCCCGCCTACTACCAGTGCAAACCATATCGTCGGCGCCAGCGCGATTCCAAGGTACGTCATCCCACCCCTTGCGACGCCCTTCGGGTGCGAGAACAGGAACACAACTCCCGCCGGCAACACCGCCAAAACTGAGAGCGTTGCGCAAGCAAGCGCACTGCTGGCGGTGACGAACAGGAGGTACGACTCCAAATCGGTCGTCGTAAAGAGGTGATTAGCGATTCGCGCAGTGAAAAGGAGTGTCTCCGCCGTGACGATAAATATGCCGGAAACCGCAAAAATGATTATCGTCTTGATGAGAAAACGCAGCAGACCCCGCCAATTCGTCGCGCCGACGCTCATGTAGAAGGATTTGAAATGCACCATCGCCTCCATGTCCGTCGAACCCAGTGCCTCGTAAAGGGCGAACAGCACAAACAGGTCAATGCCGGCTATGGCGATGCCAGAGATATGGATGAATCTTGCAAACGCCACGGACAGTCCATAGAAAAGAAAGAGGCTCGCGGATGTCCAGCGCAGCGTCCTGTTTTGGAGGGCCCCCAAGGATGCCAGCGCCCCGATGAGGCAAAAGGTGAAAGAAAAGAATTCTGAGATGCCCAGCAGCGCCAGCGCATGGTCATGGTTCTCCACAAGGAACTCCATGTGAGGAGATTCCTCGGGCCGGACCGCCTTTGTCGCCTCATTTATCGTCACAAGCTCGTGCCACACCAGACAGACGGCGAAAAGGAGGAAAAGCACGTAAAGAAGCGGAATTATCCTGGGCAGAAATTTCGGTCGAGTAGCAACGCTCATTTCTTAACCTTCAACAGAATTCCGTCACAATGTTATTGTTTCCTTTGAGGACGCGAAAGAATATCAAATGTAGTCCTGATAATCAACACCAATAAACGCCTCAAACGAATTTGAGATTTCCCGGCATTCTACGGATACGACAGACCGGCCCGCTTTCATTCCATGTCACCGTCCGTTGCGAATGTGAAGCACGGGTGCTTTCCGCGGAGCATATACCCGTTCCCGCCGCAAAAATTTACAAATAATGAAAAAAGAGGCAAAATTTGATTGACTTGCTTTTGCCGCAATCTATAATTATCGGGTACAAGCAACTTTGTGAAGCACGTCAAACAAACAAAACTGAGGCTGCGGCCTCTATCTCTGAGGGGGGATGTTTGTTGAAAGAACAACACTTCACAGCCAAACAGGTCGCGGATATCCTGGGCATGCCCAAATCGTTCCTGCTTGAGAAAGAGCGAAACGGCGCTTTGCCCTTAGCGCGGCGCGACCCCGCCACCAAGCATCGCTATTACCTTACCGAGGACCTTCCGGCCGTCCGCAAGGCGCTCGGTCTTCCGCCCATCCTTGAGGGCCATCGCACGCAACTATTCCTGAACTTCAAGGGCGGCACGGGCAAGTCGTCCATTGCGGCTTCCTATGCTTTCCACCTCGCGGAACTCGGCCTCAAGGTATTGGCGGTGGATCTCGACGCACAGGCACACATGACCAAATGCCTCGGCTATGAGGGCTCCAACTTCAAATTCACGCTTTACAACGTCCTGATCGAGAAGTTGCCCCTGCACGAGGCAATAGTAAGCACAAAACTCAAAAACCTTAAGTTCATCCCGGCAAACCTCGGCCTCTCGCCGGTGGAACTCTCCCTCACCGCGATGACCGCACGCGAACACAGGCTCCGGAAGACACTGGATGCGGTACGTAACGAATATGACATCATTGTGATGGACGCCCCGCCGAACATCGGCCTGCTCAACCTCAACGCCATCCTCGCGGCGAATGACCTGATAATACCGGTGCTCGCGGACTTCCTCTCGTATGAGGCGTTGCGCATCCTGTTCGAGACGATCGCGAGCATCGAGGAAGATTTCAGTTACGTCCTTGATCGCATCGCCATCGTCCTCAACCGCTACAACAAGTCCATGAACATCTGCAGGACTGCGCTCAAGGCGCTGGAGAAGCATTACACGCCTTACCTGCTTAAAACGGTAATAAGGCAGTGCACGAAATTCGCCGACGCATCCAGCATCGGCGTACCGATTACGCAGTACGCGCCTTCATCAAAGGGCGCAGTTGACTTGAGCAATCTCGTGAAAGAAATCTTCGGTCTCGGCCAGCGCCCCAAAACGGAGACGCGCGAACAGAAGCTTGAGACCGTCGGCGCATGACAACAGTTTTCGGCATTCGGCCGAGGAGGGGAAAATGACAGACGGCTTTGATGAGAACGTATCCAACAAGATGCCAACAACCAGAAGGCAGCCCACGCCGAAGAGGCCATGGGACGTGAAACCCGCTACCGAGCAGAAATCCGATAAAAAGACCGAAGTGGCCGAGCCTCCCGCAGAGGTTCGTACTCGGCCATTGAAGGTTGTCGAGGCAAAAGAGGAAACCAAGCGGCGTGTGAAGGAGATTCTGCAGGAGCTCACTGAAGCGGAAAAAGGCGCAACTGCTCCGGCTGCATCAACTGCGCCGCGGGTCGAGCAACGCGCGCGTGTTGCAATCGAAAGGCCACCGGTCGCGCCCGAGATCATGACAGCCACGGACTCCTCCATGCTGATAGAGGAGGAAAGCAAGGACGTGCTCTCGGAGATCGATTCGCTCGAAGCGGAAATCGAATCGACCCTCTCCCTGCAGCACCAGGCCGAAGATGAATTGAAGCGCGTACGAGATGAATATGAGGAACTGCTCGGTGCAAAAGAAGAGTTGGAGGCGCGGATTGAGACCCTCAAGACCGTCGAGGAACTGGAGTCTCATCTGAAAGCCGCCGAAGAGGAGAACCGTCTGGCAACGGAAAGGATTGGGGAACTCGACGCCGCGTTGCAGGACCGCGAGGCGCAGATTGAGCACCTGCGCAGTGATCTCTCCGCGACGACCTCGCATCTGCAGGAAACCACGCGTGAGCGCGACGGCTTGCTGCAAGACCTCGAACAGGCAATGCAGGAAATCGAAAATTTGCGGCAAAACGTCAGTTCATTGCAGGAAATCCGCGAAGAGGCGAACAACACCATCAAAACGTTGCAAGAGGAGCGCGAGGAACTGGCGGAAAAGGCCGAGTTCTTCAGCCAGGCGAAGGCGCAGGCGGATTCCGCCATTAAGCAACTGGAAAAGGAACTCGCCGAGGAGCGCCAGAAAACCAAGTACCTCGAGTCATCCGTCGAGAACTACGCCGTTATCAAGGCGACGCTCGAATCGGATCTCAACGCCGCCCGCAGCGCCCTGAAGGGCATACGCGATCGGCTCGCACGCGCCAACACAAAGTTCAAGAAAGCTGGAAACGAATAGGCAAAAAAACCGCCCCGACATTCCTCATTTATATTCGCAGATGAAAGGTCGGGGCGGGTACATCAACATTCCCGGTTGCTGCTATCTTCTTTTTGGGCAGATGCACGACGAGTCTATGCAGGGCTCAGTCTCCCAGCAGCCGGGAATGTTATTTTGGGCTTTTGCAAAACGAAATGATATGGTATTTTTGTGGGAAATCAAGGTTTTTCTTTAACGTCAGACCGGTCAGACCTGTCCGACCTTTCGAACGAGGCACATGAAACTTATTTTTGCCGGAACACCTGACTTCGCGGTTCCTGCGCTCGACGCGCTCCTGAAAGCAGGACACGAAATCGCGCTGGTCATCACCAGGGCCGACCGCCCGCAGGGCCGCGGACTGGCCGTGCAGCCGCCGCCGGTTAAGGCCCGTGCACTGAAATACGGCCTTGAAGTAATCCAACCCGCGAAAATATCCCAGCCCGACATTGTCCAACGCATAAAGGAAGTTAATGCCGACGCCGCTGTCGTCGCAGCCTTCGCGGCATTGATACCAAAGTCCCTTCTCGATGTCCCAAAACACGGCTGGCTCAACATTCACCCGTCGCTTCTGCCAAAATACCGCGGGCCGTCGCCCGTCAAGTGCGCGCTCTACAACGGCGACCGCACCACCGGCGTAACCATCATCCGCCTCGAAGAAGCGATGGACAGCGGCCCGATAATTCTCATGGAAGAAACGCAAATCGGCGAGGAGGAGAACGCCGCGCAACTCGCCGATCACCTCGCGAAAATCGGTGCGTCGTTAATCGTCAAGGCCCTCGCGCTCATCGAGTCGGGCACGGCGGAATTCCGCCCGCAGGACCATTCCGCCGCGACGTATTGCAGAAAATTCACCAAGAGCGACGGCCTCGTCGACTGGTCCGTCTCGAACGTGGCGGACCATGTTCATGCAATGACGCCGTGGCCGGGCGCGCAAACGGTCCTCCGCATACAGAAGGCCGGCAAAACCGTCGGCCTCCTCGTTACCGGAGCGCGGCACCTGGGAGAATCAGCGAAGACCCAGCCGGGCCAAATCGTGAAAATCGCGAAGGCCGGCATTTCCGTCGCCACCGGCGGAAATGACGTGCTTATCACAACCGTCAAGCCCGCCGGCAAAAAAGAAATGCCGGCATACGATTTCGCAAACGGCTACCGGCTTTCAACCGGCGACCTTTTCATCAGGCAGGAAAAATGACAACCGAGATAAACCCGCGAAAACTCACTTTGCAGATTCTTTGCGACGTCGAACGCGGCAAGTTCGCCGAGGATCTCCTCGACGACGCCGCCGAAGCGCTTGGCGCGGCCAAGGCGGACTTCCGCCTCACGCACGAACTCGTTTACGGCATTGTACGCATGCGCCTGCTCCTCGACACCATAATCGGAAAGTTCTCCCGCATCAAGGTCAGCAAACTGGAGAAGCACATGCACCAGGCGCTGCGCATCGGCCTCTACCAGATGCTCTTCCTTGACCGCGTGCCGCAATCGGCCGCGGTTGATGAGTCCGTAAAACTCGTCACGAAGGCCGACGACAAGCGCTCTGCAAACTATTGCAACGCGGTCCTGCGCAGCGTCGCCCGCGCATTCAAAAAAATTGAAAAGGCTCCAGTTGCCGCGCCGGACGAGACAAAATCGTTTCCGGTCTCCGATGATATGCTCGTGGTTTTCGACCGCAAGATTTTTACGGCGCTTGAAGATGATCCCATTGCGCACATTTCCCAGCGCTTCTCGCATCCGCCGGCACTCACCACGCGCTGGCTCCTGCGCTACGGCGTGAAAGGCGTAAAGCCCGTCTGCATCGCGGACAACAGCCACCCGCCGCTGCACGTGCGCATCAACCGCCTGCGTGGAACAATCGGGGAAGTGGCCGACGCGCTCACCACGGCTGGCATTCCGTACGAGATGGTCAGCGCGGACATCCTGCGCCTGCTCGATCCCGAAGGACTCCGAAGCGAAGTGTTCAAGCATGGGATGTTCACCGTGCAGAACGCGACCTCCGCGGAAGCCACGCCGCTCCTGGGGCTGAAGCCGGGCGAGACGATACTCGACATGTGCGCCGCGCCGGGCGGCAAGACCACGCACATCGCGGAACTGATGGGGGACAAGGGGACAATCATCGCTGTTGACACGCGCAAGGACGCGCTCGCGGCGCTCAAGGACAACTGCACGCGCCTCGGCATAAAATCAGTCGAGGCGGTTGCGGGCGACGCAGTGAAATACGCGGAGAAGAACAAGAAGAAATTCGACCGCGTCATGCTCGACGTGCCCTGCACAAACACCGGCGTGCTCGCGCGGCGGGTGGAGGCGCGGTGGCGTTTCAGCGAAAAGGCGCTCGCGGAACTCGTGGAAAAGCAGAAGGCGCTCCTTGATGCCGCGGCCAAGGCGGTCAAGCCCGGCGGCGTGGTGGTGTATTCGACATGCAGTATCGAGCCGGAGGAAAACGCGCAGATGATCGATGCGTTCCTTGCGGAGCATGACAATTTCCGCCGCGACGGGCAGCGGGAATTTTTGCAGGGCCGCGACCTCGGCGACGGCGGCTACCTCGCCCGCCTCACGCGGCTTAAATGAACCACAAGACACGAAGACACCAAGAATTTTTGTTTGCCACGGATTGCCACGGATAGCCACGGATTTTCTCATGTATTTAGAGGATAAAAATGGAAGTCCGAATTGATCCTAGAGACTTCATTTTAGCTCCTTATTGGGAATGTCCCAAATGCCACAAGCCTGAGGCATATGGTGTTCTGTCCGTCCGCGGTAATTCATATACGAGAAGATGCAAGGAATGTCGGCACACAGAGGATTATGGTTTGCCGCCCCTCGACAAGAAGGTTATCTATCTCGACCAGTTCGCCATCAGTAACATTATGAAGTCATTGAACCCTAAAACCAAGGCGAACAAAAGGGGAAGGATAGACAAATTCTGGAGCGATCTCTTTGACAAGATATATATCTTATGCAGAGCACAACTAATGATATGCCCTTATTCGGATATACATGAATGCGAATCGGTGGTGACCCCGTATTCCAGTGAGTTGCGACGTGCATATGAATTGTTCTCTCATGGGGTATCGTTCCTTCCGCACAAGAACATCGAGTTTAGCCAAGTATATAAACATGCTGAAAAGCAAATCTTGGGAATAGATTCCCCCCTGAACAAGAGTCATGTCATTGTTGGCGGACTGAACGAATGGCAAGAGCGTATTATTATCACCGTAAGACTGTCAATATCTCAAGAAGATATAGATGGTTTAAGAAAAGTGAGGGATTCCGTGCACGAGGGTTTGTCGAGGGTCTTCGCTAGATGGCAACAGGAGCACGACAAGAAGTTCATGGACTGGTACAACGAAGAAGTAATGGCCTACGGGCAGAATGTAATACGGCGATATCATGACTACTATAGCATGCCAAAATCTGAAATTGATGCCGCTCTAAGAAATGGGATGACAGAGAAACTACAGCCTCCCATGGAAGTGGCTGTATTCAATGCCGTACAGCAACTGTTCTTGCAGTCAGTGATACCTGAGTCAGAGACCTTTTTGAAGACGGAGCAGTATTTCCTGTCCTCGAGGCTGCAAGAAATACCGTCCTTAAAAATATCCGCCATGTTGCTTGCGGCCATCGCGAGAAAAGCAGCAGCGGGACAGAAAAAAACACCCACACAAGGGATCGCATATGACATTGCTGCAATATCAAGTTTTTTGCCATGCTGCGATGCCATGTTCATCGATAATGAATGTGATGCGTATCTCCATGAGCACCCATTGTGCGACGAATTGAACTATGGAACAAAAACATTCTCGCTCAACACACGTGATGCGTTTGTTGCTTACCTCGATGAGGTATCGGCAAATGCTCCTAATGAACACATGAAGAAAGTGGTCGAAGTATATGGTGAGAAATGGAATCAACCGTATAGGGATATATATTTGGATGACGAAAAAAGAAGGAAAGAAGAGAGTTCTGAATCAACATAGAGGAAAAGGCGCACCGGCAAAAATGCCGAAACAAAGGGGTCTGACCCCTTTGTTTCGATGACTCGCTACTCGCGTTCCCGCCCTAAATACATGAATGGACCACCGATAAAAATGCCAATCCCCCAAATAATGAAGTACAACAAAGGGAAATGTCCCTCAACAACCCAGAATATAAAAGGGAAGATGATAACCCCCGGACAACCTACTATAGCTAATAAAATGCCTAGCGCACCCACCCATTTCATCATCGCAAGTAGAAAGAATACCCACATGCAGAGTCCACTACCCCAGAAGATCAAATAACCTAATATACGGAAGGCTGTTCTCATATTTGTACCTCCTATTCCACACATGTATTTGCTCGGGGGGCTATGCGCTTACACCTTCCACCTGATCCCTATTCTTTGTCTTTATCTTTTTCTTCGTCGTCGTCAACGACTTCGTAGTCGGCTTCGACTACGTCTTCCTTCTTTTCCTCGCCTTCGGGTGAGGGGCCGGGTTCCGGGCCGCCGCCGGCTGGGCCTTCGCCGCCGCCAGTTGGGCCGCCGCCCTGCGGGCCGGCCTGCTTGTACATGGCCTCGGCCATTTTGTAGGAAGCCTGGTTCAGGGTCTCGACGGCGCGCTCAATTTCTTCCTTCGTGCCGCTGTCTTTGACCTTCTTGACTTCCTCGATGGCTTCGCGGATTTTGTCCGCGTCGCCCTTGGAGATTTTCGATTCGTTCTCCTTGAGCATTTTTTCCATGGAGTAAATCATCTGGTCGGCCTTGTTGCGCGCGTCGATGGTCTCGCGGCGCTTGCGGTCCTCGGAGGCGTGGGCCTCGGCCTCCTTGACCATCTTCTTGATTTCCGCTTCGTTGAGTCCGGAGGAGGACTGGATTTTAATCGACTGCTCCTTGCCAGTGCCGAGGTCGCGCGCGGAGACGTTGAGGATGCCGTTGGCGTCGATGTCGAAGGTTACCTCGATTTGCGGCACTCCGCGCGGGGCAGGGGGGATGCCTGCGAGTTGGAACCTGCCAAGCGTGCGGTTGTCCACAGCCATTTCGCGCTCGCCCTGCAGGATGTGGATATCGACGGAATGCTGCCCGTCCGCGGCGGTGGTGAAGATTTCTTTTTTCTGCGTGGGGATGGTGGTGTTGCGGGCAATGAGTTTCGTGCAGACGCCGCCGAGCGTCTCAATGCCGAGCGAAAGCGGCGTAACGTCGAGCAGTACGATGTCCTCAACGTCGCCGCTGAGGATTGCGCCCTGGATGGCCGCGCCGACGGCGACAACCTCATCGGGGTTGACGCCCTTGTGGCCTTCCTTGCCGAAGAGTTCCCGCACGACGCGCTGGACCGAGGGCATGCGTGTCATGCCGCCGACGAGGACGATTTCGTCGATGTCTTTCGGCGTAAGTTTCGCGTCCTCAAGCGCCCTGAAGCATGGGGCCTTGGTGCGCTCAAGCAGGAGCGCGCAGAGTTGTTCAAGTTTCGCGCGAGTGAGCGTCATCGCCAGGTGCTTGGGACCGGTCTGGTCTGCGGTGATGAAGGGCAGGTTGATCTCCGTCTGAAGCATGCCGGACAGGTCGCACTTCGCCTTTTCGGCGGCTTCCTTCAGCCGCTGGAGGGCCATCTGGTCCTTGCGCAGGTCGATGCCGTTCTCTTTTTTGAACTCGTCGGCGATATAGTTGAGGATCACCTGGTCGAAGTCGTCTCCGCCGAGGTGCGTGTCGCCGTTGGTGGATTTCACCTCGAATACGCCGTCGCCGACTTCGAGTATGGAGATATCGAACGTTCCGCCGCCGAGGTCAAAGACGGCGATGCGCTCGTCTTTTTTCTTGTCCAGCCCGTACGCGAGCGACGCGGCAGTCGGCTCGTTGATGATTCTCTTCACGTCGAGGCCGGCAATCCTGCCGGCGTCCTTGGTGGCCTGGCGCTGGCTGTCGTTGAAGTAGGCGGGGACTGTGATGACGGCTTCGGTGACTTTATGGCCGAGGTAATCTTCCGCGGTCTGTCTGAGTTTCTGGAGGATCTTCGCGGAGATTTCCTGCGGGGTGTAGTCTTTGTTTTCGCTTTCGACGTGCACCTTGACGAGTTCGTCCGGGCCGCCGACTATCTTGTAGGGGACGAGTTTCTCTTCGCTGGAGACCTCTTTGTGTCGGCGTCCCATGAAGCGCTTTATGGAGAAGACTGTGTTCAGGGGGTTGGTGATAGCCTGGCGCTTGGCAATCTGGCCGACGAGGATGCCGTCCTTTGTGAAGCCCACGACGGAAGGCGTAAGGCGGCTGCCTTCGGCATTCGCGATAACGACCGGATCGTTGCCTTCCATAACAGCGACTACCGAGTTTGTTGTACCAAGGTCAATGCCGATGATCTTAGCCATGATAAGGATCCCTCCCTAAATTAAGGCACTATTCCCGAAATATTCCGAAGATGTTTGAGATTAAACGCATTATTATACAATGCGCTATGGGCCTGTCAAGCGGGCAAAATCGTAGATGCTTCCCACGGGAATTTATAAGTGCAGGAAATTACGCAAGATGGTTGCGCCTTCCGGCGTGAGAAAAGATTCCGGATGGAATTGCACGCCTTCCACGGCAAATTCACTGTGGCGCACGCCCATCAATTCTCCCTTGTCCGACCGAGCGGTGACCCGCAAGCAAGAGGGGAGCGACGCCTCTTCCACAATCAGCGAATGGTAGCGCGCGGCGACAATGGGATTCGGAACGCCTTGATAGATTCCCCGGCCGTCGTGGGTGATGCGCGATGTTTTGCCGTGCATCGGATTTTCCGCGCGCACCACTTTCCCGCCGAAGGCCGCCACGATTGCCTGATGCCCCAGGCATACTCCCAGAACCGGGACCTTCCCCGCGAAAGACTGTACCGCTTTTACGCTGATGCCGCTTTCCGCCGGGGTGCATGGTCCGGGCGAAATGATTATGTGCGAGGGTTTCAGCGAGCGGATCTCGCCGATTGTAACAGCGTCGTTTCTTGCGACGAGGCACCGCCGTCCCAGTTCACCAAGACGCTGAACGAGATTATAGGTGAAGGAATCGTAATTATCGATTACGAGAATCACGCCTTGTCGTTTATCGGAGGAGGGGGTTCGTGTTTTTCCTTGAGATATTCTTCCAGGAACCTCGTGAACCAGTACTGTCGCAGAGGGTCCTCTTTCAAAACTTCATCGAGCAATTGCTTGCCCTGGTCAATCTTCTTCTGTTCTGTTGTAAACTGAAGCCGCATACCTAGGGCAAATTTCATCTCACCGCGCTTGTAGGGATCCTTCTCCGTCGGAATGCTGTTCTCGTAGGCGCTGATTTGGTCTGGCGATACTTGACCGCGTTCAAGCGGCATTATAATTTCGTGGATGCGCTTGATATAGGAGTCAGACTCAAGTCCACCCGCGTCAATGGTGGCCTTCATCTTGTCCCACATGTACACGAGTTCCTTCCTTGTCGAGGCGCCAATCTCGGTCTCCACAGGTTGGCCGTCTGGGCCGATTTTTACCTTGCCGCCTGCATCAGTCTCCAGGCCGTGTTGCGTGTATTTCACAATATCCGTAAAAGTGGCCTTGAGTATTGCATCGACTTTCAGTTCCACATCCGAGCGCTCCTTCAAATCCATGGTTTCAAGGATCATGAGAGCGTCAGCCAACTCCTTCATGTTCACATCACTGGCGTCGCCTCTCTTGTCCATGCCCTCGAGAACATGGGTCTCCGCGAGCGTGTTCACCGCCTTCAGGCCAGCGCTCGTGACATCCCTGAAGTTGCTAATGATTTCAAAGGAGAGCCTTCGCGCACGTGTGTATTCTCCGGATCGGCTGAAAGCCTCACTGGCGAGTTCCATCAGACCGGCCTGGAGTTCTCTCGCGCTGCCTTTGAATCGCTGAAAGTGTTGGTATATCTCAGCGGCGGGGCGGTCGAGAGCGTAGCCCACTCGCACCAGTTCCGCGCTGGAACTGGAGATTGTGGCCAACCACATTTGGTGCTGGATCTGCTCGTGAAGCCATTTGTCGTCTAGCGCCGCAGGTGGGGGTGTTACAGAAGGCTCCAGATACAGGAGGCATTCGCCAAGAATCTTGTATGCCCTCTGGACGTAGTCGTCATTTGTCGTGCGCGAAGGGTTGGCGAACCATTTCGTGAACAGGTTCTTGCCCCATCCGACCTTGAATTTTGCGAGGTCCGAATCGAATACGAAGCCGCCCTTTTCGGGAACGCGTCTTTCATAGAAGTACAGCACTTCGTCGGCTGCCCTGTCATATTCTTCAAACTTTCCGGCAAGGAGGAAAAGTTCGCCCCTTCTGATTTTTGCCAGTTTCTTGTAATAATCGCCCGTTTCCGGCTGTCTGGAAAAATCGATCTTGCTTATTGTCCGGTCGTACTCGGATCGGGCATTGTCAAAGTCACCTTGGGCTTCGTAGTCTTTTGCCACCCTGAGAAGGACTTCGCATGCCTCCTCAAGATTCTCGTTGTCCAGATAGTGCTGCGCCAAGATGTTTAGTGTGTTAACGTCAGTGGTTTCCTTTTCAAGGATCCTCGGCCCCAAAATGCTTGCCGGGAATCGGGAAAACACGTCCTTAATCAAGTCTTCCACTTTCAGGTCGGGATATTTCTGGACGAGCGCGTTGGCCTCCTTTTTCAGGTCGATGTCCTCCATGAGGAAACGGATGTGGAGGAGATAGACGTCCGCGGATTCGGCGATTGCCGGGAAACCGGCGGCGTACCTCGTTATTATTTCTTGCAGCGCATTTGTAGGGGGGTCAAACTGCCCAGGCTTGACTGGATTGTCGGAATACAGCCCGGCCTGATGCACCATGCAGATCGCAATGTTCAACTGCACTCGTGCAAGTTCCGCCTCGGGTATTTTGGCCTGTGGATCAGAGGCATATTCCTTGAACGCCTTCTCGTAAACCTTCCGCGCAGAGGCATAGGCGGTATTGGACTTGAAAAGTTCATCGGCGGTCTTGACGAGCGTTTCCCATGGAGGAATCACTTCTTCCAGAACAATCGGCCCAAAATCAATTCCCTTGCCGTAGAGCGCCACTCCAACACCGTTGCCCGTTTTCGTGGGCATGCCGTCGATTTTCCATGTAAGAATTTTGTTGTTAACGCTCAGGTAAAGTTTGTCTTCTTCCTTGCGCTCGCGCCACAACAGCACGCGGAAAAGCCCGTCTTTGGGCTCCACAGGCATAGCCATCGGAAACCGGTCGTTGCCCTTGAACGTTACCGCCTGAAGCGCTCCGTGAGCGAAGTGCAACGTGGCGACAAGGCCGGCGTAGTAATTGTCAAACGTCGGCATCTCCGTCCTCGCGTATAGACATAGGCTCAACGTACCGTCCCCATCCGGCTTCACCTCGACATCCTGAGACGCGAGGATCTGCTCCGGCAGCGCTCCTTCGGGCAAGTTCGCATCAAGACCCCGGTCGGTAAGATATACTTCCTTCGCGCCCGCTTGTACGAGGGCGGGCTTTCTCATGTCGTCAGGAAACATCAACTTGTAAATGAGAGACGTTTTCGTCGGCGCGGCAACAGACGGATTCTCTGGCGGGGTGGGGGGCTGCTGGGGAAAAATCACGCGAAACAACATGAGCACGGCGACGGCGATTATTATCGTCCCGAGTGAGGCGCCTATGACGGCAGCGTGCTTTCTGATTTTCTTCGAAATGCGATAGGCAGTGCTGGGCGGCCGCGCTTGGATCGGTTCGCCGCTCTTGAAGCGTTCTATGTCCTCCATGAAGCCCTGGACCGTTTCATACCGGCGCGTCTTGTCCTTTTCCATCGCCTTTATGCAGATGGTCTCAACGTCCCTGTGGATGTAAGGATTGCGCCGGCGGGGGGGGAGCGGCTCTTCATTGATGACCTTCAGGATAGTCTTAAGGTTCGTATCCGCGACAAACGGCGGTACGCCCGTGAGCATCTCATAAAGCACGGCGCCCAGCGAATAGATGTCGCTGCGCTCGTCGATGTTCTTGTTGTCGCCTTGCGCCTGCTCAACGGGCATATAGTTCGGCGTGCCCATTGTCGTACCGCTGCGCGTAAACTGCGCGTCGGTCTCAACCTCTTTCGCCAGCCCGAAGTCCATCACCTGCACGCGCCCCGTGTCATCCATCATGATGTTCGCCGGCTTGATGTCACGGTGGACTATGCCGTGCTTGTGCGCGTGAGCGATGGCGTCTGCAACCTTCAGGATGATATCCAGCGCCTCGTTCGGCGTGAAGCGCTTGCTCTTCATGAGATGGTGGAGCGGCCGCCCGTCCACATACTCCATCGCGATGTAATGCTTGCCCTCAAAGACGCCGACATCATAGACCGGCACGATGTTGGGATGCCGCAATTTCGCAACCGCGAGAGCCTCCTGGTGGAAGCGCTGTACCTGTTCCTCGGACGCCGCCTGCCCGGCGAGAAGTATCTTCAGCGCGACGACGCGGTTCAGGTTTTTCTGCCGCGCCTTGTAAACCACGCCCACCGCGCCCCGCGCGATTTCCTCAATAATTTCGTAATTCCCTATCGTCATCCCCGGACGCGCGACTTCCTCTTCCTGCTTGGCAGGCTTTTTGGCTGCGGCTTGCTTCTCACCTAGTACCACTGTCTCAGCCGAGGGATCAACGTCTTCCTCAATCTGAACAACCTCTTCGTCCGGCGGGATAACCTCGCTTATATGCACGAATTCCTTCCGGCATCGAGGGCACAGTACTTCCGTCCGCGCCTGCTCGATGTCAAGGCTGAATCCATTGCCGCAATCCGGACAAACGATATGTTCTCGCATGAAAAAGGTTCCTTCCGCTCCGCAGAGGAATGCTTTGTTACACTACATTATACGTCATTTTTTGGCAGCCGTTTGGGCGGAGACCTTCAGCATCCGCTCAATCGCAAGCCGTGCTTTCGCCGCGATTTCCGGCTCCACCGTAATCCGCGTCTCCATATCCTCCAGCGACCAGATTATCTTCTCCACCGTCGTCAACTTCATGTTGGGGCAGTCGGACAGCGGAGAGGCGGCGTAGAAATTTTTCCCCGGGTTCTCCTTCGCGAGCCTGTGCAGGATGCCGACCTCTGTACCTATAATGAATTCACTGGCAGTGCTCTCGCGGCAATACTTCAAAATCTGCGACGTTGACCCCACCGCATCCGCCAGCGCAATCACTTCCGCCGTGCATTCGGGGTGAACGATCACCTTCGCCCGCGGATGCTCTTTGCGCGACCTCTCAATATGCTCCGGCAGAATGCGCTGGTGAGTGGGGCAATAGCCCTTCGCGAGAATGAGTGGCCGCTTCAGTTGCTTCGATACGTAATCCCCCAGCCACCTGTCGGGGATGAACATGACCTCCTTGTCGCGCGGTATCGAGTCCACAATCCGCATGGCGTTGGCCGAGGTGCAGCACATATCCGACTCCGCCTTTACCGCCGCGCTGCTGTTCACGTACGTAGCGACCAGCGCGCCGGGGTGCGCCTTCTTCATCTCGCGCAACTCGCGCACGGTCAGCATGTTCGCCATCGGGCAGCCGGCGTTCACGTCCGGCATGAGCACCGTTTTTTGCGGGCTGAGGATTGCCGCGGTCTCCGCCATGAAATGCACGCCGCAAAAGACGATTACGTCCGCGTCCGTCTCCGCCGCGCGGCGCGACAAATCCAGCGAATCGCCAACGAAATCGCCCACGTCCTGCACCTCCGGGCGCTGGTAATTGTGCGCCAGGATGACCGCATTCCGTTTGCGCTTCAGTTCGTCAAGATAATTCAGAAGTGTGATATCGATCATGCATCCTCGCCGTCGGGATAGGGGAGTAGTCCCCGAAAATTCCACGCAAATCAAACACCATATTATATCACACCTTGCTTTCCCGCAAAAGAGGAGCGCAAAGCATATACCATAAAGATAAAAGACAAGACTTGCTGATCTCATAACTTGCTTTGAGCGGATTGTATGTCTTGATTTATTCAGGCCTTACGCCGTTTGCCGCGCTGGAATTCTACGGCGTAGGCGGCGCAGACCGCCTCTGTAAAACCGCATTTACTTTTTACACTTTCCCAGTCCAGCACGAGGAAAAACTCGACATCACCCAAAGACACTGTCGAAAGAAAATGCGGCATGAAAAAATTCTCTCTTCCATTGTAAACAATAATGCACTGTGCTATTCTGGCACGTCAGGAATGGGCAAACAATACGGGGTCCGCGTACTAGGACACGCCGCCGCCAGTTTCTCTGATTACGGGAAGAATATAAAGCATGGGTCGTAATGCAAAACTTGGTGTCATAGCGCTGTTAATGTTGGCAATGGGCTGCTCGTGTGGCAAACAAAAGGCCGCCACTGTCACTGTTCATACGGATAAAGGGGGGCTTTCGGAGTATATTAACTTGCCCGACGGAACAGTCGAAGTTTATTGGTTTAGATTTGCACAACCAATATCTAAAGACCCTTCTACCGGTTCCCGCCTTGTTGTTGGGCCTACAGATTATGGGACTATGGCTATTATTATCCTGCAACCGGAAAAGTACGAAGCATATCTTAAAACTTGTGAACTTAGAACCAAACCTGAGGATGATCCTATAATCGCAAAGTACTATATCGGCAATGAGTTCAAAAGTCGGCTTGAGGGAAAGACGCTGCAGTATGACAAAGCATCCGACACGTATCGCATACACGCAGACGAAAGATACACGCCAACCCCATCGCTCAAATCGCCCGCGTATGGCGGTACCATGATCCCGCTCAGAGATAAAAACATTGTGTTAATAATTGCGAGACATTGACCTGATCCTCCGATTTTCCCGAGGCTGAAAATGGCGAAGCGACAACAAAAATTACCGACGCGATTTCAGTCCGTGTGCAGGTGGTCTTTTCACGCGGGGAAGGGCGGCTTCGTGCCGGGCAACATGAGGCCAGAGTACAGGAACATGCCGCCGGCGCGTTTCGCGGAGTTCGTCGCGGCGCGCATCGTCCCGCGTGTCCCCGAAAACACGCGCATCGGCGTCGCCGTGCATTATGACCGCGAGGTCGATGAAAAGACCGCAAAAGATTTGGCCAAGGCTTTGAAGGACAATAGGCTGGCGATGTCTATGGGCTCGCCGGGGCTTCACTATTATTGGGGCTTCGGCGGGATTGCCTCGCCGGACCCGGCTGAGCGCAAGGCTGCAAACGACTACGCGCGGCGCGCAATTGATGTTTTCCTGGGACAGATGAAGACCGCCGAAGACCCACGCTGCCCGATAGTCACTGATATCTGGAACGGCTCGTTCGGCTACGAAATCCCATCGATTCTCCTGCGCGAAATGGTGAAGCACGCGGACGAGAGCATCGCGTCCCTGCTGGAGCACGCCCAGTCACTAGACCCCAAGGCGCGAATGGGCGTCGAGCCGAAGCCGAACGAAGGGCACCCTGCGATGATTTACCAGACCGGCGGCGACGTGCTTGCTTTGCGCGGCAGGCTTGAGCGCGCCGGGCACGACGTGAGCCACTTTGGCCTGATAAACGAATTCGGCCACACGGAGATGGTGGGGCTTGACGTGGTGCAGGAATACGCCGCGGCGAGCCTTGAGAACGCGATCATCCACGTCCACGCGAACAGCCAGGGCGCGGACGGCGTGCGGCTTGGCGGAGCGGGCAAGTACGACATCGACTTCGAGGTAGCACCGTCATCGACCACGCTGGCGATAGCGCAGATACTGCTGGAATCCGGCTACCGGGGCTGGCTTGAGCACGATATCCAGCCGCATCCTTACGACAACGCCGAGCAGAACATCGACCGCGTCGTGCGCTCGATATGCAACTGGGAAGCAATTTGCCGCACAGTCGAATCGGGCATGCTCGACGCAACGCGCTTGCGCGCCCTCGCCTCTGCGAGAAACATGATGGCCTTCGAAGACACAGTGAGGGACGCCGTCGCGAAAGCGCACACACTGTCGAAGGAGTTGTATGAGATAGGCATCAAACGCGGCAACGGCAAACGTGGATGATGACGCTTGAGCATTCATGTGGGAGGGCGCGCTATGGATCAACGAAATTTCACATGGTGGTGGCTCTTGAATCATTGGCCATTTTTCTTGGTTCCGGCAATCATTATATTAATGCTTATTGTGGCGTTGATCGTGTGGTTTATCCGCACACTGTAAAACAATTGTTAGAAACATGACTGGAAGATTAGCGTTGGGACTGGATTCGAGCACGCAGGGTCTCACCGCGGTCGTTGTGGACATTGACGCCCGCGAGGTGGTGTATCGGAAATCGCTGGACTACGCGTTGGACACGCGGCTCAACGTCTTCGGCATCAACCGCGACTACATTCTGCCGCCGCGCGAAGAAGGGGAGGCGAATCAGCCGCCGATGATGTATCTCGCGTCGCTGGACGCGATCTTTGCGGACATGGTGGGGGACTTGCCTCGCGCGAATCTCAGCCTCGGCGCCATCGCGGTCATCAACATTTCCGCGCAACAGCACGGCCACGTATTCCTCAGCACCGGCGCGGAAAAACTCTTCGCCGGCCTGCACAAGACATCTCATGGCAATCTCACGCAATTGCTCGACGGCATTTTCTCAGTGCCGTTCGCGCGGATCTGGCGCACGTCGTGCACCGGCGAGGAAGCGGATTTCGTCAGAAGGGCGGTGGGGGGGAAAGAAAACCTGATAAGGCTGTCCGGTTCGGACGCGCCGCTTCGCTTCAGCGCCTTCGGAATTCGGAAGACCGCGCGTAAGTTGCCCGACGAGTACCGCGCGACCGGTGTGATTCATCAGATAAGTTCGCTGATCCCCGCCGTGCTGACGGGCAATGCGAGGACGCCACTCGATTACGGGAATGCCTGCGGGACATCGCTGATGGACTACGCAAAAAGGCTGTGGTCTTCGGCTCTGGCGGCGGCCGTCGCGGACGGATTGCCGGGAGGCGCGGAGGGGTTGCTGGCAAGACTTCCGGCGCTTGCGTCCGGCACCACGGTTGTTGGTTCCATCGCTCCGTACTTCATACAGAAATACGGCTTCAGCCGAAACTGCAAGGTCTGTATCGGCTCCGGCGACAATCCGCAGACCAAAGTGCTCGTATCCGGCTCGCTGCTGAGCCTCGGGAGCAGTTTCGTTATCATGGTCGAGACCGACGGCGCGACGCTGGACATGGAAGGCAACGCAAACGCCATGTACGACGCGCTCGACAGGCCGTTCATGTTCGGCTGCCGCACGAACGGTGCGTTGCGCTGGGACGCCGTTAGGGCATTGTACGGTTTAGGGAAAAGCGACCACACTAGCGCGGAGGAGGCGTTGCGAAACACGCCCGCCGGCAACAAAGGCAGGCTGTTTCTCTGGCAAACGGAGAAAGAGTCTTTCCCGATTTCCGGCGCATTCGGCCCCGTGCGCATTGGATATGAGACCGGGGACCTCGCCGCGGATTATGCCGGGATCGTCGAATCGACGCTGGCGGCGGTTTACCTGCATTCGCGGCATTTCATAACACAAGGCGACTCGCTGCACGTCACCGGTGGCCCTGCGGCCAGTCCGGAAGTTCTGCGCCGTGTCGCGGCGATATGGAACCGGCACGTCACCCCCGTGGAGGAAGCGGGCGCGGCGCTTGGCGCGGCTGTCTCTGGTGCGTATGCCTTTTTGAAATCGGGAAACAAAACCCCCGACGCCGCCAAGTTCGCCGCCTCGTTCCTGCACAAGCATCCGCCCGTCAAGCCGCTCCCCGCAGACATCGCCGCATATCATAACCCCGACGCGTATCTCGCAAAGTACGCCCAGGCGGAAAAGAAAGTCCTTGAATAACCAAACAATGTTTTCCGCCTCGTCAGATTCCCGCTTAAATAGAAGACCAAGCCTCACTAGCGACCCGCAGGCAAAGTCGCAGTCTTCCTGCTAAAATAACATTAGAAAATAACACGCTCCGCGCCCGCAGCCTGAACCAGTTTGACATAAGATTTATTATCCGACGTTGTGCCTTTGGAAAATATAACGGCGCGCTTGGCGGCAAAACATGCGTAAGCACTTGGCATGGCTGTTGTTAGGCGTGTGCGCCCTTCTCAAGACCGAGATTATCAACGGGAAACCGCGCACATCCCAGCACATCGCGTCTATCATGCTGCGGGCGGGCTAAACACCCAAAGTCCGCCCGCTTTGCTCAATTTCGACGGCCACTAGGCAACCGTGACGTCCTTCGACAGATAAACGTCCTGGATGGCGTTGAGAATCTGCACGCCGTCCTTCATCGGCTTTTGGAAAGCCTTGCGTCCCGATATCAGGCCCGTTCCGCCCGCGCGCTTGTTGATTACCGCGGTCCTGACCGCCTCGTGCAGATCATTCTTCCCCGACGGCCCGCCTGAATTGATTAGACCAATCCTGCCCATGTAACAGTTGACGACCTGGTACCGCGTCAAATCAATCGGGTGATCGCTCGTTAGTTTCTCATAAACGAGTTTGCTCGTCTTGCCGAAGTTGATCGCCGTGAATCCCCCATTATTGGTCGGGAGTTTCTGCTTGATGATGTCCGCTTCAATCGTAACGCCAAGATGGTTCGCCTGTCCCGTAAGGTCCGCGGACTCGTGGTAATCAACGTCCCCTTTCTTGAACGCGCTGTTGCGCAGATAGCACCAGCACACCGTGAACATCCCCAGTTCATGCGCGTGCGCGAACGCCTCCGAGACTTCCTCAATCTGCCTGTCGGATTCCTCAGAGCCGAAATAAATCGTCGCGCCGACGGCCGCCGCGCCCAGGTCATACGCCTGCTTGACCGACGCAAAAATCCGCTGGTCGTAATGGTTGGGATATGTTAGGAGTTCGTTGTGATTGAACTTCAGGATGAAAGGAATCCTGTGCGCGTATTTCCGCGAAACCAGCCCCATCACGCCCAGCGTGCTCGCCACGCCGTTGCAGCCGCCCTCAACCGCCAGTTTCACGATGTTCTCCGGATCAAAATAAATCGGCTCCGGCGCAAACGACGCCCCTGCCGAATGCTCGATCCCCTGGTCCACCGGCAGGAGCGACAGATGCCCCGTCCCGGCCAATCGCCCGTGCCCGTACAGCCTCTGAAGGCTTGCCAGCACGCGATTGTTCCTGTCGGAGTCCGCGAAAATCCGGTCAACAAAATCCGGCCCCGGCAGATGCAACTGCTCCTTAGGGACCGTCCTGCACTGATGCTCCAGCAGGCTCTTCGCCTCATCGCCAAGCACTTCCGCTATGTTAATCATGGCCGCCCTCCTGCACAAAAACTTCGCCGACGAATCGGCTCCTTGCCTTGTAATTCAAGCCTCTCCAAGTGGTCGTTGCGACGCATACAAACTATTCAATCCAACGCCGCCAGTCAAGCAAAAACGATACCGCCCTTCCAGTCAACTCCCCTGCCGATTCACCGGCGGCGATTGCCGGAGGCCGCACCAAAAACGGCACACCCTGATGCGGCACTATGCGGAACTATCCGGAACTTTGCGGAACAATGTGCCGGATAATTCCGCTTACAAGATTTTTCTCATTACCTTATGCCGCCAATGACCTTACGTGCCATTTTCCGGAACCCCTCGCGGAACTTTCCGGCACATGTTCCGCATATTCCGACGCGCGCTATTTTCTCGTTATTTCTTGTCGCCACAGACGTTACAACTTTAGCAAAAACGGCTAAGCGGAACTATCCGGAACATTTTTGCGCCTTGCACTTTTAGCCGCAGAACTTGTCCCGCCTTCTGCGGGATGGCCGCAAATAAATTCCCACATGCGAAACGTTTCAAAGCGCTCCATTACGACACCGTTTTTGTCCATAAGCGCACGCATTTTGTTCATAAGCCGCCGCTTTTTGTCCATAAACGCTCGCATCCCGCTCGCAAGACCAGCACATCGACTTTTTTCCCACCAGGGCCGCTTTTTTGACCTTCGCCCTATTCCCTACCCGAAGTGTGTCCCGTCAAATCGCGAGCGTCAAGTACTTTTTGAAAAATTCAGAAACTTTTTTTGCCGCAGATTAACACGGCTGCCTGCCCATGGCGGTACGCCGAGAAATCTTCTTTGATAATCATACTTCCCGGAACCTCATTGCAATGTCATGGCCTCAGGTTATAATCTCTTTGAGCGACTAACTCATGGAAAGCAGGGATATGAGCCAAATTGCCACAAGACATAAGGACGCAACACACGCTACCCTGGCGGAGATAGACGCTCTCGACAGGCAACTGGCGCAGGATTTCCGCGACAGATTTTTGGTACAACCGTCTCTCACGCGGCAACTCGTGAGTTTTCAAGCCAATAAATCCCGCGCAACATACCGTTGGTATAAATATAAAGAGGCGTTTTCCGCTTCTCTCGTTGAATTCCTGCTCAAGAAATATGGCATTACGTCCGGTAAAATCCTTGATCCTTTCGCGGGAAGCGGCACAACATTGTTCGCCGCGTGCGACATGGGCTTGAACGCCGACGGCATCGAACTGCTTTCAATTGGTCAGCAAATCATCACGACCCGACTGTGCCTGGAACAAGATTTTACGTCTCGTGATTTTGCTTCACTGGAACGTTGGGCGCGTGAATTACCGTGGACGCACACAGAAGACAAGGTTTCTCTGCCAACGCTGCGAATCACGGAAGGCGCCTATCCAAAGGAGACGGCGTACGCCATCGAACGATACTTGGGCGCATTGCGACATGAAAACGAACGAGTGCAAACCGTCTTGCGTTTTGCGTTGCTGTGCGTTCTTGAATCAATCAGTTATACGCGCAAAGACGGACAATACCTGAGATGGGACCACCGTTCAGGCCGCAAACAGGGGGTTAAACCTTTCGACAAGGGGCGGATCGTTCCTTTCGACGAGGCTATCAGGGCAAAGATAAAAAGCATCGTGCATGATGTGAAAGTCAGCGACAAATTGCCGGGGCTTTTTCCCGTCCACAATGGACACAACACCATCAGGCTTTTTGAAGGTTCATGCCTTGAGTTATTGCCGGGGTTGCCTCGCGGTATGTATGACGCGATCCTGACATCGCCCCCCTACTGCAACCGTTATGATTATACTCGAACCTACGCGCTGGAATTGGCCTTGCTGGGCGCGGGAGAGCAGAAATTACGCGAACTGCGACAGACCATGTTGAGTTGCACGGTGGAGAACCGGGCCAAAGACTTGCTTACTGTTAATCCCAAGTGGGCCGACGCCCTGGCGGCTGCGAATAATCAGGAATTGTTGCAGGCCATACTGAACTACCTGGAACAGGAAAAAGCGGATGGGAAGTTGAACAATAACGGCATTCCCAGAATGGTAAAAGGATATTTCCAGGAGATGGCATGCGTCATTGCCGAATGTGCGCGCGTAATGAAGCGCAATGCTCCCCTCTTCATGGTCAATGATAATGTCCGGTATGCTGGAGCGAGCATATCAGTGGACATGATTCTTTCGTGTATCGCCGAGGAATTGGGATTCAAGGTTGAGAACATTCTGGTCTTGCCTTCCGGCAAAGGTAACAGCAGTCAGCAAATGGGACTGCACGGGCGGGATGTTCTGCGAAAATGCGTGTACGTTTGGAGAAAGAAATAGTGAGTAATAGTAAACCATACCGCCGTCATTTGAAATCAGTGAAAAGCCTTGTAACACCTTATGAGGCAACAAGAGCAGGTTTTGTAAAACTGGCGTTAGAGCGTAGCCGCTGCGCCACGCCTTTCGTGGAGGAAGCAAGGGCGTTGAAGGTGGCGGCATCTCAGGCAAAAACTCCCAAAGACCTGATGAAGATTTCTGAAATCCGTCGTGGTCTCCTGACTGCGGCTGGTGTGTCGGGTAAGGCAACCGGTCATATGCAGGATAAAGACAAGGAAGAAGCGATAACGGAGTTGATAAAGAAATATCTGGCACCAGCAGGTCCGGCGTTTGTCGAAGAGTTGGTTTATAGATTTCTGTTAACGCGCGGTGACACGTTGGGCGGCTCCATGCGCAACATCGGCGGGGTTTTGGCAGTGCGCAAATTGTCGCGCGCGATCATCTCAAATCTTACTCTGGCCGGAATTCCCTATCAATGGCTGCATTCAAGCAATAACACTTGGGCCGCGGGAACCGAGAAAAATGCCGATATAGAGCTGAACTTGCGGGGCCTCAGTTGGTCCAATCGCAGCAAGACCCGAACGCTGATATACAACCTTACCGTGCCGGATGTGAAGAAGAATGTTGATATTTGTCTCCTTAATTGCAGGCCCCGAGACTATAAAACTGCTTACCGGAAACTTTCTCTTTACGTTGCTTTGGGAGAATTGAAAGGTGGCATTGACCCTGCCGGAGCGGATGAGCATTGGAAAACGGCGGGAACCGCTTTTGCCAGAATAAGAAAGGCTTTCTCTGCGAGGAGACTCAGGCCGCATTTGTTTTTTATCGGCGCGGCAATAGAGAACGGCATGGCCGGGGAAATCTGGCGAGAACTGGAGGAAGGCTCTCTCAGCAACGCTGCAAATTTAACCGATTCAAACCAAGTGGCGTCATTGTGCCGCTGGTTGTGCAGCATTTAATCAATAGCCTTTGTACCTCCCTATATATCAGCGCACTTCAGTAGCCAAAAGTCTGTGTAATCTGCAAAATCTGTGGATGATTTTTCTTCGTGTCTTGGTGTCCCCGATAGATCGGGGCTTGTCCGCCCGCCGAAGGCGGGTGAACCTCTGGCGTGCAGGCTTTTGTGGTGAGAAAAGCACATGTCCCCTACCGGAATACTTGGGTATCTGGAATGGAATTTTGGGTTTCATGATAATGACGCCGCGGGGTGGCTCATTACGGCGTCTTATCTTGTGACGGCGGTCCTGTGCTTCGCCGCAGGACGAGCGGCTGCGCACAGAGCAGGTGGGGCGGCGAGGTCCCGATATGATCGGGACGCCGAAGCGTCGTGCGAGGAGGTGAGGAGGAGAATAACAGACAGAGTGCAGGTGTTTTGGTACATCCTCGCTGTCGTGCTTGTGCTGCTGGGCGTCAACAAGCAGTTGAACCTGCAAAGCCTGCTGACGGTAGTCGGGCGGAACGTCGCAAAGGCCGGCGGATGGTATGCGCGCCGCCGTGAGGTACAAGAGGATTTTCTTATCGGGCTGGCGGTCGCCGGGGCGGCGACGCTGGCGTTTTTCGGGTGGCTGATTCGGCGGGCTTTTCTGCGGCAGGTGTTCGCGCTTGCGGGCGTGCTGACGCTGGTGTGTTTTGTTGTGCTTCGCGCGGCTTCGATTGAGCACGTGGATCAGATGCTGGGGCTTGACATGGGCGGCGTGCAGGTGCATTTCCTGCTGGAGTTCGGCGGGATTCTGATTATCGCGATGACGGCGGCGGTGAACATTGCGCGGCGAAAATCGTCTTAGCCACGGATGACCACGGATTGCCACTGATAAATGGATGGAAAAACAAAAGCGTAAAAAGGAAAACTAATTTTTGTTTTCTTGTGCTCTCCTTTCAACTGCTCGCCTGCTCCACTGTTCTCTGTGGCTCTCCCCTAGCGGCTTTCGGATGATCGCGTAAGTGAGTTGAGTTTCCGGTCCGCGCGCTTCCTGCCGTCCGCGGAGAGTATCGTCTTGCGGACGCGGACGGACTTCGGCGTTACCTCCACCAGTTCATTGTCGCCGATCCATTCCAGCGCGGATTCCAGCGTGTGCCTGTGCGGCACGTCAAGGCCGGCGTTCATGGCTTTGATTGCGCAGCGTACGTTGGATGCGACTTTGCTTTTCGTCGGTTTGCAAGGCATGT
>Ga0315288_10001249_pt1 | contig 32764 bp, 23 predicted proteins | sample YL17G11_20_MG_FD_203454 | JGI IMG/M metagenome (GOLD analysis project Ga0315288, IMG submission 203454) | Sediment microbial communities from Yellowstone Lake, YNP, Wyoming, USA - YL17G11_20 | ecosystem: Environmental > Aquatic > Freshwater > Lake > Sediment | place: USA: Wyoming | collected...
ATGGGTGGCCCGATGGGTGGCGGAATGGGCGGCGGAATGGGCGGCCCAATGGGTGGCGGCATGGGAGGCGCCATGGGCGCCAAAGGGATGGGCTCTGGCATGGGCGGCCCCATGGGCATGAAGGGGATGGGCCCCGCTATGGGCGGCTCGGGCATGGGTGGCGGCGCGTTCGGCGGTGGCGGGCAGGGCGGCCGCGGTGGCCGATCGGTCCAGGGCGGCGGAGGCAGCGGCTCCGGCGCCGGCGGCATGATGGGCGGCTCCGGTGGGGGTGGCATGATGGGCATGAAGGGGATGGGCTCCGGTATGGGCGGCCCGATGGGCATGAAGGGGATGGGCTCCGGCATGGGCGGCACCGGCACCATGGGCATGAAAGGGATGGGCTCCGGCATGGGCGGCCCGGGCATGGGCGGCCCGATGGGCATGAAGGGCTCCGGCATGGGCGGGCCCATGATGGGGTCGGGCATGAAGGGTCCCGGATAGACCCGGCGGGAACGGTCGGCCGAGTATTGCAAGCCCAAGGCGTCGCCCGAGTCGGGCGGCGCTCTTGTGTCTTTCTGGAGCCACGTCACCCCCGTGGCCAGGGGGCGGTTCAGGTGTCGGACGCATCGTCACAGCCATTCGTCGTGGTGCACGAGGCCGTGCTCGAGGCAATCGCGAGCGCAGGGCCGGCTCCTGCGGACCGTACGGGCGTGCTGGTGGGAGGGCCATCGGACGGCCGGGAAGCGGGCATCGATGTGCTCGATGCTGCGCCTCTCTCGGAGATCGCCGCGGGAGACACCTGGACCTCGGAGGCTGTGGAACAGGCCCATGCCTTCGTCTCGAAATGGCACCCCGGGAAGCGTGTGGTTGGGTGGTACCGCGCCGCGGATCGGGGCACCGTCTGGCACGGGGTCCTCGGCCGGACGGCTCAGTTGCTGGGCCCGGCGGCCCCACTTGCGGTTCTCGTGGACCCCCGTTCGCGGCAGTACCTTGTGTACGCCCCCGGTCTCCTCGGACGCAAACGCGACCCCGACCCGGTCACCCACACCCTCGTATCGGGGAACGGCGACCGGCGAGAGGTGAAACCATCCAAGGCCGCCTCGCAGGGCCAGAGGCGCCCTCGGCGCGCTCGCAGTCCGGAGGAAGTGGAGCTTGCCCGCTCACGGCGCGAAATGGAGCTGGCCGTGCAGGAGCTCTCGTCCGAGGTCGGCTGGCGTCCGAAGGCGCGGCGCGCGCCCCTGTGGCAGATCGTGCTTCTAGTCGTCGGGATCGCTGTGTGCGCGGCAGTGCATCTATGGTTCGAGGCCCACTCGAGGTCGACTGCCATCTCTCCGATGCCCGTCGCACCCGCGGCGCCGCAGGTGCGACCCGGCGCCAGCATCCCGAGGCAGTCGGTGGCCCCCGCTGCTCCCCAGCTCCGCGAGTCCACGCCGTCGGCTCCTGGGCCCTCGCCCGGCGCAGCTACGGCGGCCCCCTCCTCGCCGCAGCCTCGTGCGGGACGGGTGGCCCCCGGCGCGAGTCCACAGACGCAGGCGCCCGGCCAGCAGCCCCCCGTCGCTGCGGCACCCGCGGTTGACAGCTCCGCCAGCGGGCCGACGACCGTCACAGTAGAGGTCGACCCGGCCGTGGTGAAGCAGCTCACCGATATGCTGAACGATCAGTAAGCGCTGCCCGGCAGCCTACGGAGCCAGTTCCTCAGCCGACCGTAGCAGCGCTTCCCGCACGGTCGCCAGGCGTCCGGGCTCGGGCAGCAGGTCGGTCGAGTTCTCCCCGCCCTTGTTGGGGATGCGGCAGAGACCCATGGCCTCATCCAGCGCCGCCTGCGCCCGTTCCCTGGCCGGACCCGCCGTCGCGCGCGCGATCCGCTCCTTCAGGATCACCATGTACTCGTACTCCTCGAGGCCGTCGCGCGCCTGCTCCAGCCGGATAGTGCTCACTGGCCCCGTCACCCCGATGGTCTCACCGGGGTAGGTCAGGTACCCGTCGCCGTTGGGATAGCGGACGAAGTAGAAGTCCTTCCCCTCGTTGCTCTGGCTGATGAACCAGTGCCATCCCCGCTCCCACGGGTTGTACGTCCACCAACTCACGCCCCAGAACTCGTAGGCCTGGTGGTGGTACTTCATCGCGTAGTAGGGCAGCAGGCGTTCCACGGCACAGTAGGGGGTGTCGATGCACATGTGGCCGTCCGTGGTGAACCAGAGGATGTCCCCATCCGCGAGGCGACGCTCCATCTCCGAGACGGGGAAGCTGCCGTGGATACCGGTCCCCCAGATGTCGATGGCCCCAACCAGCCCCTTGTCGAAAGTCCACGTGCTGGAGTAGATCGGCACCTCGGGCACCGCGGCGTGGGCGAGGTCGGCGACCTTGCGCAGGTTCTCGACCACCCCGGGTACGCTCATGTGGGGCTCATCCGAGATGTAGTAGACCAGCTTGCTGAGCCAGCCGTGCTCGCGCAGGTGCTCCGCGAACATGCGGTAGGCCTCCTGGAACGCCGCGTTGTACTCGGGAGTGAACGGCTCGAACCCGAACATCGGCTTCGGGGGGTAGGCCCAGCCCAGGGCGTAGAACTCCCACGGTGTGTACGTGTGCGCCATCCTCAGCTCGTCGAAGCAGAGCGTGGCCATTTCGTCGAACTCGGTGGTGTCCATGGTGACGTGTCCGTCCTGGTAGCCGAACACGGGAGCGGGCTGGATCGCATCGGGGCACACGCGCCGCTCGGCGAGGAAGCGGTACCACTGCTTCAGGCTCGTCTTGCGGTCTTGCGTGCCGTGGATATCCATGCCCGGTCCACGGCGCAGGTCGTAGATGGCCCTGAGGTGCGTCTCGTCGGGAAGCGTGAGGTCGAGCACCTCGATACGCAGTGGCACTTCGCGCTTCTCCGCCCCCGCCTCGAAGGTCGCCGTGGCCTCGTAGACGCCCGGCGCGGCGTCCCTGGGTGCACTGGTCGTAAGCCAGACCGGCTGCGCACGGCCCGCAGCGAGGTCCAGGGGGCGGTCGGGGATCAGGGGATCGGGCCACTCTCCCGCCCAGCCGTCAGAGATCGGTGCCCCGCTCGGCCGCAATCGGTAGCCTTGCCCCAGCCGCGAGCTGTAGTAGCCGCTGGGGTAGTCGACCGGGACGTAGCCCACCCAGTCGATACGCACGTCCGGCAGAACCTCGCCCGTCGGGAGACGCGGTGTCGAGACGGTGACCCGTGCGCCCCGCACGTCCCGCTCGCTCCGGACCACGAGTTGGACGGGCTCTCGCTCGTTGCGTGCCATGACCACGGAGACCGGGCCGGCGGCCGAGGCGTCGTACAGCTCATCCTGGAAGACCTTGACTACTGGGTCGACCCGCCACACGGCGAGCCCATCGGGTTGGTCCTCCCGGCGAGCTGCCTCGAGCCCTTCGACGGCCGCGTCCGCCACCTCACATACGAGGATCCCGTCGTGCCACACCGTGCCGTGAGCGTTCATCGTGAGGTGGATCTGGAACTGGGCGGCGCCGGCGGGGACGGTGATGCGTGCGGAGCTGAGCGTCCAGTCGGCCGTGTCGCTGATCGTCGGCGAAGTAGACACGTACGGGTTCACTTCGACCAGCTCGCCCTTCGCGTCGCAGATGTGCCCATGCAGCGCCGCCGAACCGTCGATCCCTTCACCGCGTATGTAGCCCATGTAGAGATAGGACGCGCCCGGTCGGACCGGCACCGACTGGTGCCATCCCGCCCAGGCCAGCGGTGCCTCCGCCGGAATGCGCAACCGAGCGCACCGCCGGCCCACGACCCCACCGTCCTCGATCGACGGCTCACAGAGGGTGCGGCCGTCCGGGCTCTCCGAGGAGATCTGCCACTCAGCCGGCAGCCCGGTCTCCGTCTCGAGGCTCGCCTGCTTCACGAGGTTCGCCGGGCCGTCGATCAACGAGGCGGCCATGCCGGCGGCGTCACCTGGCTCCGTGTCACGCCCGAAGTACACGAGGAATGGCGTCTCACTCGTCGTCGGCAGTGATGCGGTGAAGAGCACGTTCGGCCCGACAATACAGTGCGCCACCTCCTCGCCGGCACCGGAGATGACCCGAATGCTGCCTCCCGCCCGTCCGCGGAGCCGGACGCGCTCGCGCACCAAGGGCGCCACGACGACGATGTTCTCCCGCGGCTCCCGGTCCAGGTTCCGCGCCCACACGACCGCCCGGAACGGCCATGTGTCCGCGTTGAGATGCCACGTGTCCGGTACGGCGCCGCGCGCAAGGTCCAGGGACTCGGCCTCACCGATGGACACAGACACCCCGCCCGGGCCCGAGGCATCCTCGAACGAGAGGTCGTCGAACCACGCCGCGCCCGTGCCGCGAAGGACCGTCCCGATCGTCGCATCGGTGGCGCCATCGGGCGCGGTGAGCTCATAGGTCACCTCTCGCCAGCCGAATGTCCCATCGCCGGCGCTGAACACCTGGTTGATCATCTGCGGCTGGGCGCCGTTGACATGGATGAACCACCCGGCGGAGCCCACCACATCCTGCCCTCGCACCCAGGCGCGTAGTGCGTACCGGTGCCCGGGCGCCACTGGGATCTGCGTCTGATGCCACTTCACCCAGGTCGGGGCAGCGCCCGCGTCTACCGTGGTCTTCAGGCACCGGACGCCCGAGTGTGGGTCCTCGGTGACCCAACTCGCGACATGCTGGGCGTCCGCCTCTACGCTCTGCCACCCGACCGGCTCGCCGTTCCCAAGCTCCGCCCCGCCGTTCACGAGGCCGCTGACGAGGAAGTCCGGCACGGCCTGAGCCTTCGGGTTCCCGTAGCAGATGGCGTACGTGGCCTGCGCGCCCGCCTCGCAGTTTGCGAGGAAGCGCACCGTGTCGCCCTCCGCCAACGCCCCCTCGCGGCGCACGCCGCCATCGCCCGTGGCGATGTCATACAGCAGCTCGAGCCCCTGCGGATCGCACACACGGACTTCGCGCACGGGCACCCCTTCGAGCTGGGCGCCACCCGTGCCGATCCGCACGCCCACGGCATGCCCACTGAGAGCCGTCGGGCCGTCGTTCCGCACCACCACGGGGAGGCGCCGAGCGAAGTGGCCCCCGCCCGACAGATAGAGGTCAGTGGCCCACGGCGCCTCCTGCGCGGAGGCTGCGCCGGCGAGCGCAGGGAATAGCAGGCTCAGCAGGGATAGAGTTCGCATCACAGACCCTCCGGGACCAAGAGCTCGGCGTTGCATCGGGCCTTCTTCCACCTGAGGGCCGAGCCCTCCGCGCGACGTCCAGCGACAGGCAGTCTGGGAAGCCGGTGCCGCCGCCGGGATAGGCCGCGATGCCATTGGTCCGGAGAGGGAGGCGGTTCGGATGAGTCTGGTGTCTTGGGCGCTCTCCGCCATCGCGGTGGCCGGGCTCGCCGCCGGGCCTGCGAAGCAACCTGCCGACGCTGCTGAAGGGACGACACCCATGGAGCGCATTCCTGTGATCCTCGATACCGATATCGGCGGGGACATCGACGATACCTGGGCATTGGGCTTCCTGCTCCGCTGCCCGGAGCTCGATCTCAGGCTCGTCTCCGTCGACACGGGCAACACGACGTACCGGGCGAGGATCGTCGCGAAGTTCCTGGAGCGCGCCGGCCGCTCGGACATCCCTGTCGCCGTGGGTCTGCGGCTGAGCGACGAGGAGCAGGGGCAGGCCGCATGGGTGCGCGACTACGACCTCTCCCGGTACCCCGGAACCGTCCACGAGGACGGCGTCGGCGCGCTGGTCGACACGATCATGGGCAGCGAGAAGCCTGTGACGCTCATCTGCATCGGCCCGATGCCGAACATCCGGGAGGCGCTGAAGCGCGAGCCGAGGATCGCTGAGCGTACCCGGTTCGTCGGGATGCACGGCTCGTTGCGCTACGGTGTGCTCGGCGCCGAGGGGGCGGTCCCGGAGTGCAACGTTGTGTCCGATGTCGCCGCGGCCCAGGCCGTCTTCACGGCACCGTGGATCGACATGACGATCACCCCGCTCGATACGTGCGGCCGGGTGCAGCTCAGGGGGGAGGGACACCTCCGCATCCGCGACAGCCAGGAGACGATCCCCCGGCTCATCATGGAGAACTACCGGATATGGGCGGGCGTCCATCAGTGGACCAACCCGGACATCGAGTCCTCGGTGCTCTTCGACACCGTCGCCGTGCACCTGGCCTTCTCGATGGACCGTCTCGTGATGCGAGAGACGGGCATCCGAGTGACCGACGATGGCTTCACCGTCGAAGACCCATCGGCCCGCCAACTTCACTGCGCTGTCGAATGGGGCGACCTGGCCGGGTACGAGGCGTACCTGGTGGACCGGCTGACCACGACGTAGCGCGTCGGCTGAAGGGCCTGTCGAAGAGGCCACCAAGCGCGCCACCGGAGGCCCGACTTCAGTCGGGCACACGCGAGCCTAGACCTTGCGAGACGTTTCCAGCATCTCCTAAGCCATCCCGACTGAAGTCGGGACTCCAACGGTCGGCCTCTCCGACAGGCTCTGGAGCCGCTCTAGGGACGGCTCCCGGGATGGGTCAGCATTGGCGGCGAACCCAGGCCCAGTATGCCGCGTCCACCTTCTGCCACACCGGCCAGGGGCCCGGCAGTGGACGACCGGCGCAGGAGCGGACGGGGAGCACCTCGATCAGGCTGTTCGTGAGCCAGATCTCCTCTGCGGAGAGCAGCTCGGGCATGCCGAACGGCTGCTCGACGGCGGCGACGTTCAGCTCCGAGAGGATCTCCAGCACGGCGCCACGCGTTACGCCGGGGAGGATACGGCCATCGGCGGGCGGAGTGTGCACTATGCCCCCGATCACTGCGAACACATTGCTGACCGTACCTTCGGCGACCGTCCCATCGGTGTTGAGCATGACGGCTTCGAACGCTCCGGCACGCGACGCGGCGGCGCGGCCGAGAATGTTGTTGAGCATGTTCCCCGTCTTCGCGAAGCACGGCACCGCGGCCGGCAGGTTGCGGACAACGTCGGAGATGACCACGTCCACGCCCGCGGCCTTCAGCGGAGCAAGGTCGCGCGGCGCGGCAGTCATGACCAGCACTGTCGGCGTCGTCTCCGCCAACGGGTCGATCCCGGCCGGGCCCACGCCCCGCGTGACCGTCAACCGGACGCTCCCCATGGCGACCCCATTTGCCTCGATGGTGTCGGTCACGGCGCGCACAAGGTCCTCAGAGCTGCAGGGCAGGTTGAGCAGCACCGCTGCGGCGGAATCGGCGAGCCTGGCCAGGTGACGGTCGAGCAGGAACACGCGGCCGCTGTAGACCGGCATCGTCTCGAAGATGCTGTCGCCGAGCAGCAGACCGCGGTCGCGCGGCGAGATCCGCGCTTCCTCTTCCGGCAGCAGGAGGCCATTCAGGTAGACGATGCTCATGGCCGCGTCGCCTCCCGAGCGGCGCGCAGGAGCGCGCGGGCCTTGTGCATCGTCTCATCGAACTCCGCATCCGGCTCCGAGTCGGCGACGATCCCGCCACCCACCTGGATGTACGCCTGGCCGTCTTCGACGACGAATGTCCGAATGATGATGTTCAGGTCCATGTCGCCGTTGTAGTCGATGTACCCGACCGAACCCGTGTAAGGGCCACGGCGCGTCCGCTCGACCTCATCGATGATCTCCATACAGCGGATCTTGGGGCAGCCGGTGATCGTTCCGCCGGGGAAGGCCGCCGCGATCGCATCGAGCGCGTCCTTGTCCTCGCGTAGCCGACCGCTCACATTCGACACGATGTGGAAGACATGTGAGTAGGCCTCGATCGTCATCAGCTCATCGACATTCACGGTGCCGTAATCGCACACCCGGCCGAGGTCGTTGCGCTCGAGATCGACGAGCATGATGTGCTCCGCCCGCTCCTTCTCGTTGAGGATCAGCTCCGCCCTAAGGACTTGGTCGGCCGCCTCATCCCTCCCTCGCGGGCGCGTGCCGGCGATCGGGCGGGTCTGGATCCGGCGCCCGCGAAGCTCCAGCAGGCGCTCGGGAGAACAGCTCGCCAGGGCGAAGTCGCCGGCGTCGAGGTAGAACGCGAAGGGTGAGGGGTTCGCGGACCGCAGGTGCTCGTAAAGACAGAACGCCCCCATCGGCGCGGCGACGCAGAGGCGTTGCGAGACGTTCGCCTGGATGAGATCGCCGGCGGCGATGTACTCCTTCACCCGGAGCACCATCTCGCGGTACTCGTCGCGCGAGTAAGTCGAGGTGAACGGAATGTCGATCGGCCCTTCCCGCGTCACTGTAGGGCGTGGCCGGACGGGCGCCTCAGACAGCATACGCACCAGCCGGTCCAGCTCGGCCGACGCCTCGGCGCCCGCCGTTACGACAATGGTCGCGCGGTCCTCGTCGGGCCGGACCACGACAACGTAGGACGTTTCGAGGAACACCGCGTCGGGAAGCCCGAGGTCATCGTCCGTCGTGCACGGCAGCCGCTCGAACAGGTGGGCGGCATCGTACCCCAGCAGCGCCACGATGCCGCCGGCGAATGGCGCATCGCCAAGCCGGCCGCCCGCATCGACCGCCCGTAGCCGCTCGCGCACGAGAGTGACGGGGCTCCCGGCAGTCTCACGCCACCCACTTCCCTCGCGGACCCGGCTCACACCGTCCTTGTAGCGGCACACCCATCGAGGCCGCGAGCCGAAAAGCGACGGGCCGGGGTGCCCCATGGTCTCGAGGAGCCACGAGTAGTCATCCCCGGCCACCTGGGCGAACAGGTCCACGGCCTGCCGACCGTCGAGTGGGATGTCACGCGTGAGATAGGGCATCCACAGCATTCCCGGAGAGATAGGCCGCAGTCGGTGCTTGCCGGCTGAAGCCGGGGCTCCCACGACGGGGCCCGCCAGCTTCCGTCTACAGTCCCAAGTATACACGGCTGATGCAGCACTACTCAGCCGGGCCGGCCTCGAACCTCCGCCGCCCAGCCACCATCGCCACGGCGCCGATGAGGACCGCGAACCAAAGGGTGGCGATGCGAACGACGAGCGTGGCGGCTGCCGCTGTAGCCATGGGCACACCGAGTGAACGCTGGAGCAGAATGGCCATACTCGCTTCCGTAGCGCCGAGCCCTCCCGGCAGCATGGTGACCGCGCCGGCGATGGTGGCGAAAGCATAGACGGCCGTCGCCTCCACGATGGGTACCTCGGCCCCGAAGCCGCGCAGAATGAGCTGGAAGGCCAGGCACTCCAGGAACCACGCGGGCACAGACAGCGCGGTGGTGAGCAGCAGCGGCCCCGGGCGAATCAGGTCGACCATGCTCTCGCGCGCCACCAGGGCCTTCTCGGCCAGCGGAGCCAACCGGGTCACTCGCGCCGGCACTCCCGCCAACACCACGAACAGGGGCCGGCAGCTCACCAGGAGGATGAGACCGATGACCATCGCCCCGCCAACCCACGCGACGCGCGGGTCGAACCCGAGGGAGACGATCCCGATGAGCGCGAGCAGCAACACAGAGATGAGGTCGGTCAGGCGCTCGGCAAGCACGACGGGCGCGCTCCGCTCCATCGGTGTCGGGGCGATCTGGCGCAGCAGGTAGGGCTTCAGCAGCTCCCCGAGCTTCCCCGGCGTGATGGACATCACCAGGCCGCAGAGGAACACCAGGAGGCTATCGCGCACCGGCACCTCCACGCGGAGGACACGGAGGTAGAAGTGCCACTTCGCGAAGCGGATCAGGTAGTTCCCGCCGGCGAGGAGAAGCGCGAGGGCGAGATAGCTCCACGTGAACCCTCGGAACGCCGTTGCGAGCGCACCCGGGTCCGCCCACACGGCGAACAGAAGATACAGCACACCACCGAGGGCCACGCCCATCAACACGCGGCTACGGAGCTTGCCGCCGGAAGGCACGGCGTTCGTGCTCACCGGTAGACCACCGCTACCGTGATGGCGACGAACACGAGGAAGTTCACGAGCATCGGTCGGTCGCTCAGCAGGAGTTGCTCAGGCTTTCCCCCCTGGTCCTTGTTATAAACCAAGTGCATGTAGCGGAACACCGCGAAGAGCACGCACACGGTCGAGTACTTCAGCAGTTCGGCGTGCGGGAACTTCGCCAGCGTCTCCGGCGCCACGGTGTAGAGGGCGTAGGACATGATGACGCACGCGGTCACGACCGATGACATCTGGTCCAGTAGGTGCGAGCTGTACTCGGCCAGCACCGGACGATGGTTGTGGGCGTCCGCTTCGAGGAGGAGCAGCTCATGGCGGCGCTTGTTGATGGCGACGAACAGTGCGAGGAACGTCGTGCAGATCAGGAACCAGTCGGACATCGCGACGCCGGCGACGATCGCCCCCGCCGCTGCGCGTAAGAGGAACCCGGCGGTCAGCACGAGGAGGTCTACGATGATGACATGCTTCAGCCATCTCGAGTACGCCAGCGTCATGGCGAGGTAGCCCAACAGGACGCAGCCGAATCCGGTGGAGAGGACGAACGCGGACCCCAGACCGACGGCGCATAGCCCCACTGCCGCCAGGCGGGCCGTGGGAACGCTGAGCCGTCCCGATGCCAGAGGGCGGCGGCGCTTGTCGGGGTGCTCGCGGTCCGTCTCGATGTCGACGATGTCGTTGATGAGGTAAGTGGCGCTCGCAACGACGCAGAAGCTTGCGAAAGCCCATAGGCTCTCGATGACGCCGGCGGTCGTGTTGAGTCGCTGCCCGAAGAACGGCCCGACGAAGACCAGCAGGTTCTTGACCCACTGGCGTGGGCGCATGGCCTCAAGCAGCACGGCGACACCCCGCATAGCCGCCTCCCTCGCGCGTGATCGTAACAGACGACGCCCAAGGGCGGGAACCTTGGCCCGCCGCCGCACGCTGTCCGCAAAGGGGTACTCCACACCATAGACGGGTGCCGTCGACATAGGAGTTCAGAGTGGGAAGACCTGATGATCTCGCCGGAGTGTCTCTCTGCAAGGCCGCGGCGGGCGGTTTCCGCCTGAAAGACGTCCGTCCGCTAGTGCGGGACGCGAAGTTCATCTGCGCCAAGTGCGGACGCGCCGCGGCGAAGAAGGGCAACCTGTGCGCGCCGAAGCCGCTCAACAAGCGGTAGACAGCCCCCGGCGTACCCTGCGCCCGCCACCGAAGCAGATGCCGAGCCATTGAGGAACCTGACCCAGGCTGGCAGCGCTGCCTGCGACCTCTACTTCAGGTCCTTGATGAGCAGGTTGACTTGAGCCTTCACCGCGTCGGCTCCGTTGCCCGTGACGGCAAAGCGCTCCTCCGTCGGATCCGTGACGAGTACAAGCTCGACGAGCATGTCTCCGATGGCCGCCCCGGCCATGCCAATACCGGTCGAGGGGCCGACCAGGAGGGCGTGCTCGCCGAAGGTTAGGCTATCCACCGGCAGCCGGGCGCGTAGCAGCTTGCCGCAGGGGCGGTCGGCGAACACGCCTTTCCCTCGCAGCTCCACGATCGGCGCACTCCACCCCCCCGTCGCCGCCAGAAACGTCAGCGCCTCTCCCTCAAGCAGGTGGCAGTCGGGCACCTTGAGGACCATCTCCTGCCGCACCGCCGGCTGGCCCTTGGCCCAGCTCATCTGGAGGCGATGCAGGATGCCCGGCTGCTCCGCGTAGTACCGGCTGCTGAGGTAGCGGACGGCGATCCTGTCGCCCTGAGGCGCGTCAGCCGCGACCGAGGCGACGGTGTCGATCACCTCGGCCAGGCCGTTGTCCAGGCGCTCGTATTGCCCAGACTCGAGCATGGACTGTGTGCTCGTGACGACGATCCGGCCGGCCTCCTCGACGCGGGCCGTGTCGCCCGAGGCCAACACATACTCGAGCTGCTGTCCGCGGCGCGTGACCTTCTCATACTGCCTCTTGGCTGCTGCCTCGACGTAGTCCAGGTTCACGGGCGCGTTCAGCAGCGCATCGACGCCGGACTTGGCCCCCCCCTGGGCCGGTTCGACGACAGCGGCGGGAGTGGGGGCCGGCTTGCCCTCGTCGCCGGGCTTCACCTGTGGGTAGGCGAGGTCGCCCTTAGCGACGGTCTTGCCGGGCTCCAGGCGCTCCGTCTGGGCGACGAGCAGCTTCTCGTTCTGCACGCGCACCACCGTGGCAGTGCCGATGAGGGGGCCTTCCGTGTAGCCGACCACCTCGTCGCCCACCTTGATGGGGTCGCCCGGCTTGAAGAGCTCGAGGACAGTCCCAGGCGGGGCGCCGGAGGCCGTGATATACAGCAGACCGTCTTTGCCGATCTCAGCGACAGTCCCACCGGCACTCGCTCTGTCCGCCCCCTCCTTCTTCTCCTGTGACCACGACAGCCCCGCCAGCAACGCAACGCCCAAGACAACCGCAAGCACTCGCATGCCGCTCAGCCCTCCTCCTGCAGGACGCAGTGTCCCGTCTGCGCAGGCAGTTCGGGTATACGGGACACTGCACCTGCAGGACGGGGGCAGGCCTGCTCGTGGCGTATGCCGAACCCTCCACATCAGTCACCAGCCAGACTCGCGGAGGTACGAGCCATGGACACACAGTCAGCAGACCCTAGTCCCTCGGGCGTCACGCGGAGGGGGTTCATCCAGTCGGCCGCCGGGGTGGCGGCTGCCATCAGCTTCGGTACGGCGGCTCGGGGCGCCAATGAGCGGCTCGGCATAGGGTTCATCGGTTGCGGCGGGCGCATGGGCGCGCACATCGGCACCGTGCGGCAGATGATCGATGCCGGACGCAACATCCAGATGGTCGCTGTCGCCGACATCTACAAGCCCCGGATCGACCAGGCTGTCGCGGTGACCGGCGCGAAAGGCTATCGCGACCATCGGGAGCTGCTCGAGGACCCGAACGTCGACATCGTCGCCATTGCGTCCCCCGACCGGCACCACGGGCCACAGGCCATCGACGCGGTGAATGCCGGCAAGGACGTCTACTGTGAGAAGCCGCTCGTCCACTGGAGCCAGTTCGATGTCGTGAAGAAGCTGTGCCATCTCTGCGAGGAGAGAGGCGCCGTGCTCCAGTGCGGCACGCAGTACGTTTCCGACAGCGTCTGGCGGCAAGCGCGCCAGCTCATCAAGGAGGGCGCCATCGGCAAGCCCATCCACGCCCAGCTCGGCTACTTCCGTCAGGGCGACTGGGGGGAGCGCGGGATGCCGATCCTGGACGAGAACGCGAAGCCCGGGCCCGACCTGGACTGGGACGCGTTCCTCGGCGATGGCCCGAAGCGCGAGTTCTCCGTGTCGCGGTTCTTCCGATGGCGGATGTACCTCGACTACGCCGGCGGGCCGCCGACGGACCTCTACCCGCACTTCCTTACACCCATGGCCGTCGCTCTGGACCTGAAGTTCCCCACGCGCGTCTCCGGCGCCGGCGGGAAGCTCTTCTACAACCACGAGCGGGAGGTGCCGGACACGGCGAACATCCTCGCCGACTACCCCGAGGGCGTCACCGTCGCCCTGCTCGGCACTCAGGTCAACTCGCGCGCGATGGAGACCTGCATCCGCGGCTCCGAGGCGACGATCGTCTTCGGCGGGCCCGGCATTCAGGTATTCTCGGCGGACGGCAACCCGACCCCGGTGCGCGAGGTGCCGCGGGAGGCCGGTGGCGACCTCCGCGAGCTCTGGGAGAACTTCATCACGTGCGTGAGGACCCGCGAGAAGCCGTGGAGCGACGTGCGCACACAGTACGGCGTGCAGACGGCGGTGAACATGGGACTGCTGTCCATGTTCGAGGGCAAGATGGCGCACTTCGACGCGGAGGAGGAGAAGATCCGGCTGTAGCTCCGCACGGGGCGCGTCGTCCTGCGGACGACAGGGCCGGACTTCGCTCACTGCGTTCGCTCGTTCGGCCCCTCCGGGTGGGGCTCAGGAAAGGCGGAACACACCATGTGTCGCGTCTCGATGTGTCTAGCAGTCCTCAGCCTGGCAACTGCGTTGGCATACGCCGCGCCGGGCGAGGTCACGAAGACGCCCACCGGCTGGAACGTGTCGTGGGATGGCAAGCCGGTACTGAGCTACAGCTTCGACGCCTCGTTCCCGAAGCCGTGGGTCGACCCACTGATGACGCCGGCCGGACACAACACCGTGCTCACGAGCCCGCCCGACCATGTGCACCACCGAGGGCTGATGTTCGCCTGGGGGAACATCGGGATCGAGGGCGAGCCGGCGGACTACCACCTCATCTTCTGGGGCGAGGAGGGCGACCCGCACACCCTCGGGCGCATCGTCCCTGATGCCGCTCGCGAGCCCGAGGTCACCGTCACTGATGATGCCGTCCGGATCGTGACCTGCAACCTCTGGCTCCGGAACAGCGACGACCTGCTCGTCCTGCGGGAGCGGCGAGAGCTGTGCATCCACAAGCCCACGACGGGGCGCGCGTATCTGCTTACCTGGCGCACCGAGCAGACGCCGGAGATGAACATCACCATCGGCCCTACGCCCGGCCTGGATGTGAGTTACTACGGGCTCGGGTACCGCTCTTCCCCGGATATGGACCATGGACTGTTCGTGAACTCGAACGGCCGGCGCGAGGTGGCGGGCTGCTACGGAGACCGAGCTGACTGGCTGGCCTACCAGGGGCTGGCCGAGCCCGTGCGCGGTGTCGCGATGTTCGACCATCCGGACAACCCCCGCTACCCGACAGGTTGGTTCCTGATGAACGACTTCGGGTACATCACCGCCAGCCTGCCGGCCTTCGAGCCCTATCCCCTGCCGAAGGGGCGCACCCTCACGCTCACCTACGGCGTCCTGGTGTTCGACGGGGCCATCGATGAGAAGTTCGTGGACGGGCAATACGACGAGTGGCTGCAGCTCAACCCGGCAAAGCATGCCCGGCAGCGGCCGGTGAAGGCGGAAGACATCGCCGTCTCGCGTGGGGCGGGCCGCCGTGCCCGCCAAGACACCGAAGCGTTCGCGATGGCGCTCGCCCGCCGCACTGCGAAGCCCAGCTATGACCCTGTCGCCCCGCCGAGCGGCTACAACCTGGTGGACTCGACCAGCGGACAGCCCCAGCACCATGCGCTGTGGTTCACGTATGGCAAGATCCGTCCTGCCGCCGGAGATCCGATCGACTTCTGGAGCGAGGGCGGGCCGCGGGAGACGACGGGCGAGGTCACGACCGAGTCGGTCGAGCGTCACGACGAGGGGGACCTGACGACACTCCTGTCCCGCCATCACTGGCGTCGTGCGAGCGGCGGCCCGCCGCTGATCGATGAGCGGCGGCGCGTGGAAGTGGACACATCCGGCAGCGAGGCCACGCTCATCACCTTCACCACGGAGCAAAGGGCGCTCGAGGATCTCACGCTACTCCATGAGAGCAACGAGAAGGTGTCCTACTACGGCCTATGCCTCCAGATGCTGCCCGACCTGTACAACGGCCTCGTTGTGAACGCGAACGGCTCCGTTGACCGGGTGGGCATAGAGGGTGAGCCGGCGGACTGGTGCGCCTATGCGACGGATGTGCGCCCCGCGCGCGGCGTGGCGATCTTCGACCACCCGACGAACCCGCGGCACCCGAACACCTACTTCACACTGCCCTCCGGGTTCCTGAGCACAAGCCTCGTAGCCATCGAAGACTACGCGCTGAAGAAGGGCGACACGCTCCGGCTCACCTATGGCATCCTCGTTTTCGACGGCGACCTGCACCGCGACTTCATCGACAAGCAGTACCGCCGCTGGTGTCGCTGACCTAGCGGAAAACGGGGACTGTCCCGGCGGGGTGGCACTGTGGTGGTCGTGGACTGTCCCCGCTTTCCGCGACAGGGAGGCAGGAGACCCGCGGGCACGGCACCTCGCTATTGCGGCGCCGCCGTCTTCGTGGCGACCCACACCTCGTCGAACCCAATCGTCCCGTCGGGCACCGGGCCGGCGGGCTGAACGCGGTTGATGCGCACGCCGATGAAGTGCAGCGGGGGATCAGGGCGGCCATTCCCGCCGGCCGGCCCGGAGCTCTCTGAGGGCTCCTGAGTCAGGTCGCACGGGATGTCCCGCCAGCCCCGGAACAGGACCTGCCCTACATCGTAGTGGAAGTACTCCATGTCGCGGTCACGGACGATGAAGTGGATGACTTGGCCGTGGCCATCACCATAGAGGCGGCATGTGAGGACGGAGGGGATGCCCGGGATCGGGCGGTCGACGATGGCGGTGAAGTTCCCGGGCGCCGGGTTCTCGTTGTCGAACGTGTAGTGCACCTTCAGCGCTCCCCCTCCGGCCGGGTCGCCCACAGCATCATGGCTGCGCTCGATGGTGGTGGGCCCTTCCTTATCCACGCGATAGTCCATGGCAGCGTCGAAGTCGGCCAGCTTGACCTCCGTCTCCGCGATGGGTCCGCGCCCGTCCAGCACCTGCACAACGGCTCGTCCCGGCAGGTCATCCCAGGAGGCCCGGTACTCATAGCGGCCGGACTGAGTTGGAGCGTCGATCGCGAACACGGCGTTGCCGCCCGCGGTAGCCACGGTCTCATCCACCAGCCCCGACTCGTCCGTGAAGTGCACAGGGGTGCCGTCCGGCGCCGGCACGAGCGTGCCGACGGAGCACCTCGCGGTTAGTGTCACCTTCCCGCCGTCGGCCGCTGCGACGACGTCCGGTCCGGCAGTTAGCTCCACGTGCCGGCGCGTGAGGACGACCCTAGAGACGGCCACGTCCGCCGACAGCGGGTCACCCGTGCTCGTGTAGCCCGTGATGGCAATGTCGCCGACATCGAAGGTGGCATTCGAAAGCAGCGAGCGCGTGAGGTCATAGGTACGGGTGCACCACTCACCCGTACCGGGCCGCACGAACCGGTCGATCTGCCCCATCGGACCGGCGTGGGCCCCCGGAGGGCGATCCGTCGAGTCCACGCGGATGGACATCAGCCCCGCCGGGGCGTCCAGGTACGTGAGCGCCAGCGTCAGCCGCGTACCCTCGTCATACGCGAAGTCATCCGGTACGTCGAACAGGATCCAATGCAGGCCGTTCTTCCCATCGGTGCGGACACACTGCTGCCCCGCGACCGTGTCCATGAGCCCGCCGGCCCCGAAGTCCTTGGCCTCGATGACCTTGACGGCTGCGGTATCCGCGGCGGAGGCGTCGAACACGACGGTGTCGCGCTCTCCCATCGCGGGCGCGCTCGGTACGAAGCTGCGCAGGGCCGCAAGGGCGGCGGCCAACTGGCCGGGCTGCTCCACGACCACGGCCAAGGCCGGGATGGCCCCCTGTCCTCCGAGTAACTTCAGGTCGCCCCCCAGGTCAGCCACCCTTCCTTCCTCCCCCGCGCATAGCGCCGGCGCGACGAACGGCGCCGGGCGGGCCTGCGCCACGAGTGCGAGGCCGGCCGCGTAACGTCGGGACAGGGCGCTGGGGAGCTCCCGGTCGCCGACGCGGAAGCTCCCTCTGAACTCGTCCGCTTCGCTCCACGGACCAACGAGCACGCACCCATCCACGATGCCCTCGGACAGCCAGGCAACCCAGTCGCCCTCGGTACCCTCCGGGGAGCGGTACCGTAGCCTGCGATACCCGTCTGGCGACGCCTGCACCCAGAGGACGTCGTCTGGCTGCGCCTGCTTGTAAGCCGCGGCCAAGGGCTTGAGGAACTCGCCGATGCGCTTCCCACACCACTCGATCCAGGTGCGGTATGCGCGCCTCAGCATGTCAGCGGGATCGGACCCAATAGAGCGGATCGTGTGCGCCCGAGCCTTCGGGCTGAACCCGACACGCGAGGCCCAGGGATACGAACACGAGACCACCAGCCCATCGAGATCGGGGAGCTCCTCTGCGACACGGTCGAGGAAGCTCTTGAGCTGCTCCGAGGCCTCCGGGAGCCACAGGGAGGCATAACCCTCGGGGTGGGAGCCGTCGGTGAAGTGCCCATCGCTGTCGACCTCAAACCAGTCCTGGTGCCGGGCCAGCATCGCCGAGGAGTCTTCGGCATCGCTCCATCGGAGGAGATCCACTCCGCCGAGAACCATGATCGCAGCGCCATGGCAGGCCTCTATGGTCTCCGCCCAGGGCACGGGGATGGAATGTGTTGCGAAATCGCTGGTATCCCCCGGCAGGGAGCTTCGGCCGGCCTGCAGGAGCGGCAGGACCACCGCCTGCACCCCTGTCAGATCCGCATCCGCCGGGAGCGGTGAGTGCATCACGAGCACCGTTCTCGGCACGGGCGCCGCGATGGCGGCCGGGCCGGCGAGGAGCGCACACAGGAGCATCCATGAGGTCATCTTCGCGGTCCCCCGTTGTTTGTGGTGTGGGTGCGGCCGTGGGCTATGGCACCGTGTGATACGTCCGGGTCGGCGTCTCCCTCGTGACCTTGGTGATCGTCGCGCTGCCGTCCGGGCCGGCGCGCACCTCGTTAGTCTCCTGCTGAGTCATGGCCTCCACCAACAGCCGCACACCGGGCACCAGACGGAACTCGGTGTCATCGCCCAGGGAGAAGCCCTGCGTCGTCACCTGCCCACCCACCTGGTCCCGCTGGGCCGGTGTCAGGTCGCGCACGAGTATCGAGTTGCCCGCCAGGAAGGCAGCCATGGGGAAGTCGCCAACGGTCTCAGGCCACGGGTCACCGGGGCCCAGCCCCGGATCGTCCTCGCGGCGCCCCGCTCCGAAGAGGTCATCGGCGATGCGCCCTCGGGCGGCGCCTCGCCAGAACCCCACCAACGCGGCCACAGCGGCCGTCGTGGCCGGGTCCTCCGGCCTCGCCTGTCGCCAGGGGAGGGTGTTGAGAGTCACGAACCACAGATCGTCCACACGCCGGATGACGACGCCGGGCGAGAGCAGAGAGTCCGCCCCGCCGGAATCCACCTCGCACTTCGTCGATGCGCCGGCGACGGCGCAGTCGGCGTACCAGTCGTCCACCACCACTTCAGCGCCCAGTTGCTGCGAAAGGCTGCGGCCGATGTCCCGAAGGGTCAGCCCCGTGCCGGCCTCGATGGCCACCGTGCTCTTCGCGCCCGCCGCCGGGGCCGGCGCAGCCACCACAGGCCCGGGACCCCTACGCCGGACAATGCCGCTGCTTCCTCGATCAGAGCTGCCAAGGCTAACAGCGAGACTCGAGGCGAACCCTCGCTCACCTTCCAGGTAGCTGAACCACGCTGTCGGGTATAGTCCGCACTGGATGAAGCCCGGCGAGTCCGGACCGCTTTGGCGAATGCCGTCTGCGAACGAACCGCCGCCGGACAGGGCCGCCAGCGCTTCCCGCGACTCCGGGGACAGGGCCCCCAGCGGGATGGCACTCCCCTCTCTGAGCGCCGCCTGCTGTGCGGCCGGCAGCGCGCTGACAGACGCCAAGAGGGATCCGACTTGCTCGCTCTGGTACGATCGGTCTGAGATGGAAGGGGCCCGGACTCCCATACCGGCGAGCTCCCGGTCGATCAGCCACACGCCATCGTTGAAGCGCACCTGCCACCAGGAGGGCGACGCATCGGTAGGCGTAGCCCCCAGCACAGGAACGCCCTCCAGTGTGGCCGGCAGCTCCGTCAGGCGCGAGGCCGATGAGGCCAGCACGCCCGCAGGCCGGTCTTGCGCCGATGCCGACAGGGCGCTGAGGAGGAGAGGCACGAGCAGCGGGCCGACAGCGAGAAACAGGGCGTTCGCCGTCGGAACAGACGGGACGGACGATCCGTGGTTGCGGGCCAACACATCACCCCCGGTGGTTTGGTCACGCAGGCCTCTGAGCTGTAACACACAGCACCCCCCAAGTTAGTCGCTCCGTTCCAGCGACAGGTTCCCATTGCCTCCGAGCGCCTGGCAGGAGCGAGGCCGTCACTGGTATGGATGCTCGCCCGGCCCGAGCTGTTGGCACTCTCTCACCAGACGGGCCGCGTACCGCCGGTCAGTAGCTCGAGCGTCGTGGCGCACGCGAGGGCGTCCCACCTGGAGACCTCATCGGGAGAGAGCTGCGCGACGCGGTCGATGACGTTCTTCGCGCACTCCTCATGCCCGACGCGCTGTGCGGCGAGGCCCAGCCAGACATAAGGGATAGGGTCGGCAGCGCTGAACTCCCCCGTGAGCCGCTGCTCCCACAGCCGGCCCATGAGGGACCTGTCCGGCTCCTGCGGGCGACCGGCTCGCATGAGGAACAGGACCTGGGCCATGACGTCCGGGTACCACTTCTCCAGCGCGTAGCCCTTGTCACCGGCCTGGTCACGGTACCAGGCATAGTAGCCGTGCCCGGCATCGTAGAAGGTCCGCAGCTCCGCTTCCGCCCGGGCTGCGAGGCGGTCCGTCCAACGGGCCATGCCTGTGTTGCCGAGCGCGTCGAAGATGATGCCGGCGCTCCGGAAGCCGACGATGACCTCGGTGTTGTCCATGAGGTACTCGATGGGGTAGTCCGGCTTGGCCCGCGTCAGCCCGGAGTCCTGCAAGGTCAGCAGCATCGCGGAGAGCGCCTGGTAGGAGCTCAGCGCGCGTTCCCGGAGCCACTCGCCCTCGGCGCCGCTCCCCGCGACGCGCACGCGCTCGGCGACGACCCACAGGTACATGGCCGCGTATGAGTCTGTGCTGTCCATGTCGTCTGTGCTGACGAACTCCCCGTCGGCCGTGAAGGTGAAATCCGTCACGGTGCCGTCGGCGCGCATCCGCGAACGGTAGAAGTCGACCCAGGCATCCACCGCGTCGAGGTAGCGCGCATCGCGTGTGGCTTCGTATGCACGCAAAAGGCCGTAGGCCGAGAAGTGCCCGAAGTAGGGAACGAGCCCGCCGGGCCGCGGCGAGAGGGGTTCCAGGAACAAGGCGCCCGTTGCTTCGTGACGGCAGACGAGTATGCGATCGGCCAAGGCTCTCACGAGCTGCCCCCTCGGCGCCGCCGAGACACACGCGGCCGAGGAAGCGACGACGACGAGCAGGAGCACAAGACGCTGCCCCATGTGTTGCCTCCCCTCTGCGGGTCCGCCGCATAGTACGACATATCCCCGCGCCATACTGCAACCTATCAGGCCGCAGAACCGTCATACAGTGAGAGGGGGGCTCATGCTCACACCCACAGGCCTTACTGCTGTTCCCCATCCATCACGAGTCGGGAAGCCCGACAAGGAGGCGTTCGCATGTCCTCTCCTGCAGCTCCGCTCCGTCGCGTCGCCCGCTCCGGCACTTCCGTGGTTGTTCTGGTGGTGGTTTTGGTCTGTTGCTCATGTATGGGGTGTGGGGGCCCTCCGGCCGACGGCTCGAACGGGCAGGGCGGCGACGGGAACGACAGCAGCGCCACCACCCCCGAGGCGCCCCAGGTCACACTAGAGGTCACACCGACCTCCGGTCAGGCACCACTGGACGTTGCGGTTGTGGCTCGGGCTACGGATGGAGACGGGCAGATCGCGTCGGTGCAGCTCGACTGGGGTGACGAGACGGCAGCGTTCGAGGGCGCCGCGTTCCCGGCAACACTGAGCCACACCTATGCGGTCGCGGGCAGCTACGCCGTTACGGCCACAGCGACGGACAACGACGCCCTTGAGGGGACGGCGGTTGCGGCCATTCAGGTCAGTGCCGCACCGTCGCCCGCGCAGCTCGGCGTGTCGCCTCTGGCGGTCGACCTCGGGACAGATGACACCACCGCGTCGTTCAGCATCTCCAACGACGGCGACGAGGAGCTGACCTGGTCGTGCTCGGAGTCGGAGAGTTGGCTCACCATCGCCCCCATCACTGGGACGAACGCGGGGCAGGTGACCGTCACCGTGGACCGCTCCGATCTCGATGCCGGCGCGACGGAGGGGACCGTCACGGTCCAGTCGTCCGGCGGGAATGCAACAGTGACCGTGACTGTGTCTCGCGACCCCGGCGGCCTTGATGTGGTCATCGACTGACATCCGCCGCCCAGCCACCTTCCCTGAGGGGGGAGCGCAATGAACAGGCGCATGGCTCCTCTGATGCTTCTTGGTATCCTAGCTGTCGGGCTGGCCGGATGCACCTCCGGTGGTGTGGGAGGAAACGGGAACCAAGCCCCGACTGATGGGACAGCGACCACCGGCAGCTTGAGCTTCAGCGCGAGGTTCCCGGACGCCAGGGCGTCCCTCATCCCGGCCGCGGCGGAGAGCATCAAGGTCGTCGTAACGCGCGAGGAGACGGGCCGCCTACTCGCGACGACACTCCTCACTCCGGACTCGCCCAGCGACCGGATCGACAACCTGCCCGGAGGCATGGACGTCACCGTGACCGCCACGGCCCACCCCAATGCCGACGGTACAGGGACACCCGAAGCCCAGGGGATCCTCAATGCCATCGTACCCGTCCAGGATGTGGCGGAAGTCCAGCTCGCCCTGGCCACCACGGTCGAGTCTGTCTCGGTGACTCCCAACCCCGCTCATCTGAAGGCGGGGGAGTCCGTCTCTCTCGTGCCGACCGCCAGGGACGCTGACGGAAGCGTGGTCCTTGTGACGACTTCCTGGGACTTCGAGTCCGCCGACCCCACGATCGCCGAGGTGGCAGCTTCCGGTAGTCTCAGCGGCCTGGCCCAGGGCATGACGACGGTCTCCGTGACGGACACGGAATCGGGGGAGAGTGCCAGCGCTGTGGTCGGGGTCTGGGAGCCCCTCATCTGCTTCTCCAGTGAGCGGACAGGGCAGTCGCAGATCTGCGTCATGTCACCGGACGGCGATGGTGTGACGAACGTCTCCGATGGGTCGGCGTGGGATCTCATGCCTCGGTGGTCACCCGACGGGGCCCATATCGTCTTCGTCAGCGGTCGCGATGGGAACTCCGAGCTCTACACCATGGACGCCGACGGCGCCAATGTCCGACGGGTTACCAACAACTCCGTCCTGGACGACATCCCCGACTGGTCGCCCGACGGGTCCACGATAGTCTTCCACAAGGATGTGTCCGGCCAGAATGAGATCTACACGATCGGTGTGGATGGCACGAACGAGACGCGACTCACTGACTCGCCCACGGACGACTCGTACGCCACGTGGTCGCCTGACGGGTCGCAGATCGCGTTCCACAGTGATCGTGGGCACGCCGGCAACTGGGACATCTACGTCATGGACTCGGACGGGTTGAACCAGAAGGCGGCCATCGCGTCGCCTGCGGTGGAAGAGGGGCCGTCGTGGCACCCGAACGGGCAGAAGCTGATCTTCGATGTCTACGTGGGCGCCTACCCGAATGGCAACGACGAGATCTACGTCGCGTTCCTGGATGGCAGTGACCTTCAGCGCCTAACGGTGGCTTCCGGTGGAGACTGGCACCCGGTCTACTCGCCGGAGGGGGACCAGATCGCCTTCACGGCCGAACGCAACGGGAACTACGAGATCTACACCATGGACGCCTACGGACGCGATGTCACAGACATCACCAACGACCAAGCCGTCGACGCCCACCCGGACTGGCGGCCGCCTCCATGGTAGGCGCGGCAGGCCGCGGCAGGCTCTGTTCCTCAGATAGTCGGCGCTACGCCGTGGTCTTTCTCAGCGCGCGCAGAGGCTGCTCTGCCTTGGCGTAGAAGTTCTCGTGCGAGCCGATGATGAAGACCAGGCAGACGTTCGGCTTGTGAGGGTGAGGGATGTACGCTGCCCGATACTCCCCTCCCGGGAGCGTGAACTCCAGAGCACGGACGCCCCTGAGACTACCTGCTTTGGGCACCCCGGCGTGGGGATCACGCTCCAACACGAGGAGTTCACGCACCACACGCGCCCGGTGGGCTCGGAGAGCCCTCAGGTCCTTCTCGGCCGGCGCTGTGAGTTCGACCGTGTGGGGGTTACAGCGCATCGGGGTCCAGGCCGATGTCCCGAGCGATGTCGCGCAGGTTCCGCGTCCGTCCCGCATCGTGCTCTGCTATGGCGTGCTCCGCCAGAGCATCAAAGGGATCCTCCACCTTCCGAAGCTGGATCATGCCGCGCGAGCACCGGAATGCGAGCACGTCCCCAGGCTGCAGCCCGAGCTGCTTGCGCGCCTTCGTAGGCAGGAGCACACGGCCCTTGCTGTCAACTGTGATGGCGTCCATGCCTCTCACCCTCCTGTGGGAAAGCCCCACCAACAGTGTGCGCCCTTGCCGACGTTGTGTCCACCCCCCCTACGTGTCACGCACAGCGCCGACGATCGCCCCTGCATCTACGACAACGCCCGGCACACATCCCGCATGATAGCGATCTGGCCGGCGTGCCAGGCGTCGTGTTGCGCCATCGAGGCGACGACCTGCCAACCGGTCATCGGGACCTTGTGGTGCATCGGGTTGAGGCGGCTAAGGTCCGCATCGGTGGCGCGAGCGACGCGCTCTACCAGGAATTCGTGCGCCCGGTCCATCGCTGCGACGGCCCGCTCCCAGGTCGGGACCGTCCACGTCGTCCCGAGCAGCGAGTCGCACTCGCCCCAGGTGAGGGTTCCCTCGCCGAAGGCCTGGTCGGCGTAGATTACCTTGCAATGCGCGACGCGGATGGCGATGAGGGGACCCCAGCGATGTGGGAACGCCGACCACCGCAGCTCCTCGGGCGATGCGCCCTCCAGCACTCGGCAGATGGAGTGGAACGGGCTCTCACGGTGGGCAGCCTCCAGCAGGCGGACGCAGGTCTCCGTCCGGGACGCGAGATGCAGGTCCGCCCAGTTGCGATTGCCGGGGTAGGGGGCCTGCGGGCCGGCGAGGCCTTCCGGCACGGTCAGAGGATGGGTCTGCTGGAGTGCGCGCCAGCCGATCAGCATGGCCAACTGCCCGAGGTGCCAGGCCGTGTGGAGCACACCGCCGTCCATGAGGACGAACCCCATGTACGCGGAGGAGCCGTCTCCGACGAAGTCGTCCCAGATGCCGCTCGGCGCCAGCAGATCGACGTCGTGCACGCCCCGCGCGCGGGCACAGAGCCGCTCCAGCGCCGTCTGGGCGATCTTCACGAGGCGCCTCGCGCTCTTCGAGCGCCGCCAGGGGTGGAGCGCATCCCACGTGTCCTCGGTCGCGTCCGCTGTTCGCGCGGCCAGACCGTTGCCGTAGGCCTCGGCCGCCCACGCGAGATGGTAGAAGATGTGCCTCGGCGTCAGGACACGGGGCGGGGAGTCGTCCTCTCCCCAGTCGCTGCCGATGCCTGGTACGGGCTTGTAGGCGAGGTCGGCATCGGAGAGGCCTTCCGTGGCCGCGGCCAGGCTGTGCCAGGGATTACCGAACGCGGTCTCATGCACGATGTCGGCGAGAAGCGCCGATACGGGGTCGCTCACGGCTGTGTGCCCCCTCCGCCTCACCCGCGCAGGGGTGAGGCTCGTGTTGGCCTACGCCTCCTCCGGCCGCACCACGCTGACCACACCGGACGCCCCGTCGATCCGCACGCGCTGGCCGGACCGCAACACGCGGGTCGCGTCCGCCACATTCGTCACGGCGGGCAGCCCGTACTCGCGGGCCACGACGGCGCCATGCGAGAGCATCCCGCCCCGCTCGAGGATGAGCCCGCCCGCGCGGGCGACGATGGGCGTCCACCCGGGGTCGGTCGACGGCGCCACCAGGATCTCGCCCTCGCGAAGCGCGCGGCCGTCGGCGGGATCGAGGATCACCCGGGCCGTGCCCTCGGCCATGCCGCTCGATACGCCGGTGCCCGTCAGGTCTCCTTCCCCCGTCCAGACGGCGCGCGGCTTACCGATCTGATCGAGCGCATCGGTGAAGATCACGTCCGGGAGCGGGACCTGGAGCGCCAGGCGCCGTCGTCGCCGCCGCGCGCGTATCGTGGGCAGCATGTCCTTGCCCGCGATGAGAAGCGGCAACTCCTCGGGGGTCAGGTAGAAGATGTCGTCACCAAGTGCATAGCGCTCCGCCAGCGCGAGCAGCCCACGGCGCACCAGCTCGAGCTGCATGGCCATGTAGTACTTCGGGTCCTCGCGGAAGGGGAAGTAGCGGCGTGCTTCCGCGAGGTGCGCTCGGAGCCGCGCGGGAGCGACGCCCAACGGCCTCTGACCGTCGAACAGCTCATCCTCCACGCGATCGCGGGCCTCGCGCTGGGCTTCGATCCGCGCATGAGGGCTCTCTGACTCCCGGAGGGCGTCCGCCATCGAGGCCACCATCTCCGGCTCCTCACGCCAGCGCGGGGACGATACCTCAAGCTCACCCGGGCCCCGATGGCCGAACTCCTCCATGAACCCTTCCATCGACGCACGTCCGTGGGCCACCTCCCACAGGCGCGTCGTGGCCTCAGTGGTCTTGTTCTCCTGCCCGCCCATGACGAGGCGCTGCACGAGGTCCCGGGCCTCAACGTCACCGCGACCTCGCGCGAGCACCTGCTGCGCGGCGACCAGGCTCTCGCCGGCAAGGATCGACGGCTGGATGGCATGTTGCCCGATGACGACGGTGGCGTACTCGATCCACGACCCGATCCTCGCCACGAGCTCCTGGTCAGACAGGGACTCTACGTCCACCGACCGCTCCTCGCCGATGTGGGCCAGGAACTCGGGGAAGGTCCGCTCCCGTAGCTCCTCTGCATAGCCTCGCCGCACCGCGGCCGAACGCCGCGACGCTGATAACAGGCGCCACATCACCACGGGAAGGAGGAAGATGAACGAGCATCCGGTCCCCGAGGGGTCCAGCCTCGGCACGGCCATCGCGGCGGCAGAAGGGTCCTGCCTCAGTAGTGCGACGTCCGGCCGGTAGGGCGCGCCCGCGATGTAGGAGCGCGCCTCCTCGTTAAGGTTGAAGTAGGCGTGACCACACACAACCTCGAGAATGCTCCGGCCGGTATCCTCCGGCCGGTAGCCGAGGGCGCGGTGGGCGGCGCCGTGGCCGCCGGAATGGGAGAGCCACCGCTGCAGGATCGCGGCGGTCATCGGTGTCGGAGCGGGCACGACCTCCGCCGTCTGGTGGCTGCTGAGGACGAGCACCTCGTCGCCCGACAGCGCGCGAAGCCGCTCCCGCTCCTCCTCGACGATCCGACGGATCTCGTCCGCGACGCGGAGCGAGGTGATGGGCCGGGCCTGGAGCACCTTCAGTCCCTCGATGTCGAAGGCCCACTCAATGTCCTGCGGCCCGCCCAGCGCCTCGGCGACCTGCAGCCCGACATCGCGGAGGGACGCCAGATCGGTCTCGTCCAGGACCGGGCTCGCGCCAGTGCAGTGTTGCTCGAGAGCCGTGCCTGAGTCGGCGGCGATGACGAAGCGGTCCGGTTCGACTTCGCCGGAGACGAGCGCCTCACCAAGCCCGGCCACTGCCTCGATGACCATGCGGGCGGGATCGCCGCTCGTGGGGTCCACTGTGAAAAGGACGCCGGCGCAGCGGGCATCCACCATACGCTGCACGACGACCGCCATCGCCAAGTCATCCTCGGCGACCCCGGCCTCACGGCGATACGCCCGCGCACGCTCGGTGTAAAGCGAGGCCCAGCAACCGCGCACCGCCTCGGCGACCGCCGGCTCGCCTTCGATGTTGAGGTAGGTGTCCTGCTGGCCGGCGAAGCTCGCATCGGGCAGGTCTTCGGCAGTCGCCGAGCTCCGAACGGCCACGCGGCCGCCCAGACTCGCGTAGGCGTCGGCCAGCGCCTCGCCGAGGGCAGTGGAAAACCGGGGACAGCCACCGATTTCGCTGGAGGCGCAGGCCTCGGATGCTGCCGCTCTCCCGAAATCGGTGGCTGTCCCCGGTTTTCGCGGCTTCGCGGCGCGATAGGCGGCTGTGGTGACGCAGAACCCGTCGGGCACCGCGAAGCCTGCGCGAATGAGCCGAGCGAGATTGGCCGCCTTACCACCTGCCCACCCGAGCGCGCCATCAGGGATGTCGCCCAGCGGTACAACAAGAGGGGTCATGTGGCGCTGCCGAGGCAGAAGAAGAAGTAGTTATCCGCGCCGCAGAACACGCAGCCACCGGCGACTGCGGGCGAGGGCAGGATCCGGGCGTCCGTGGGTGCCAACGCGTCCAGTGAGCCCGCGTCGAACTCCCAGCTCAGCGCGCCGGTCTGCGCGTCCACGGAGCGCAGCTTGCCGTCCTCGCAACCGAAGATGACCTGACCGGCTGCTACCGCCGGCGACGAGACGATCGCCATGGGCTCGTCATCCGGCGATGTGGCATAGCGAAACACCTCGTCCCCCGTCGCGGCGTCGAGGCAGTAGAGCTTGCCGTCACGCGAGCCACAGTACACCTTTCCGTCCACCACGGCGGTCGCCCCGAGCACGCTGTCCGGCAGCTCGCGCTTCCACACGGAAGTGCCGGTGGAGGCCTCCAGGCATTCCACCGCGCCGTATGGCTCGTCGTCGCTCAGGTCCACATTGCCGTTGCCGATCCCGACGTAGACGCGTCCATCCACGACCGCGGGAGCCCCCCAGACCGGGTAGTCGTACTCGCAGTGCCATACCTCCTTGCCGGTAGCGCCGTCCACCGCGAAGAGGTCCTGCTTCTCGCCCTCCACACCGGCGCCGCCGCTTCCGAAGAAGCAGAGACCGCCGGCGACGGCAGGCGCAGCATCCACGTGGTGATCGGGGAAGCGCCAGACCTCGTCGCCGGTGGCCGCATCGATGCAGTAGACGCCGTCGAACCCAGCGCCCACGTAGACCTTGCCGTCGGCAACAAAGGGGCTTGACTCAACATGGCTGCCGCTCTGGAACTGCCACAGCTTCTGCCCCGTCATCTCGTCGAGGCAGTACAGGCTTGTGTCGCTGTCCATGTGCAGGCCTTCGCCCACGTAGACGCGGCCGTCGCTTACGGCAGGCGATGAGTGGATCGGCGTCGTGGCGTCTGTCTCGAACTTCCAGAGCACCTCGCCCGAGCCGGCATTGAAGCAGTAGAGCTGTCCCCCCCAGGAGCCCGCGAAGACCTTCCCATTGGCAACGGCCGGCGAGCTCGTGAACAGCTCCCGCTTGGTCGGTATCAGCTCACGGAACTTCCAGAGCACAACCGGTTGCGTCGGCGGAGGCGTCGCGTCTGCCCACCCGGTTCGAGCAATGTCGCCTCGGAAGCAGATCCAGGAGGTGTTCGCGATCGCAGTCTGCGCCTGGGCGTTCGCGCCGCGCGCCGTGAGGGAGAAGTAGGCTGCGGGCACGCCCACTGCCAGGAGCACGAAGATCGCGGCGGCCACCTTTGGCCGGGACACGACAGCCCGCGCCGTCCGGCTCAGGAGTCGCCGAACGGAGCCGAACCATAGCAGCACGACGGCAGCGACCATCGCGAAGAACGCCGGCAGCACGGACAGGAGCTGTTGGAGCGGCTGGAAGAGGCCCGGCACCACGGCGTGGGCCGGCGCCAGGCTCAGCAGCAGGCACCCGACGCCGATCGTCACGGCGACCCGGGGCGAGCCTGAGCAGTCACGACGCATCCTACATTGCCCTCCACGATGACCCGGCGACCGGCTTGGCCGTTCGCCGGGCGGTTGGCCCCCTACCTCGCCGCCCTTAGCTCCGCGAGGCCCCACTCCCACCGGTGGAGCACACCTCGCATGTAGGTCGCCTCGATCTCGCGCGTCGCGTAGCCCTGCCGCTTCGCTTCGACGTCGGCGTTCCGCTCCTGGATCTTCTGCCGAAGCACTGTCACCTTCTGGGCGTAACAGTCCACGGCCGCCTGCTTCGCCTTCGCCGCGTCGCCGCCATTCTGTTTGGCCTGACGCCACTTCGCTTCGAGCGACTTCATCCCGGCCGAGCAGTCACTCACGAACCGCATCTCTTCCTTGACGTACACCAGCTTCCCGCCGCCGGCATTATCCTCGGCGAGCCAGCGCTTGTTCTCGTCCAGCACGCTCTGCGCCAACCTCTTATCCCGCTGGGCCTTCGCGCTCTCGCCCGGGTCCTGTAGGCTCTTGAGGTTACGTTGTGCATACTCGATCGCTCGCTGACGCGCCGTCGCCGCCTTGGCGTAGTCGCCCTTGAGCTCAGCCTGCTCCGCGGACTCAGTCAGCGCGATCTCGTTGCCCACCACCGCCCAGACCGCACCGGCCATCAGAGACGCGACGACGATCCACCATATCCTCATACGGGTATGTACGCTCACCAACGACTTTCACCTTCCATTGGCCCGGTCAGGAGGGTCCTCAGGCGATCGGCTTGGCTGATCGCGTGGCGGCTCGGTACTCGCACAGCGCGCCGCCCCTCGGCCCCGGCCCTTCCCCGATTGGGGAGGGGGGGCGACCCCTCATGCTTCCCGGTAGAGTCTAGCCCATCGACACACTCATGTCCATGACGCGCCGGGCCCCGGCAAGGGTCCGTCGGACTCCTGCTGGGGCCGGAGGAATCCCTGCCATGGCCTTCACTCCAGGCAGATGCTCAGGTAGGGCACAGCAACGCGAAAGGCCCCATCGGATGTCAACGCGGCTTCCATCACAAACGTTCCCACCTGGCCACGCATCTCGCCCGGCAACGGGACCTCGACCACGGCGGGCAGGTTCCCGCCATCTGCGTCGCCGTCGGGATGTGCCCCGACCTCGACGTTGCCCACCAATGTCCACTCGCGCTCCGGGCCGGCCAGCCTGAGGGTGACCCGAGCGCTGCTACCGACTGGCGCATCCGCCGCGATGCCGATCAACCCGCGCAGCATCGCCGGCGAGTCGGGCAGCCGCACCAGCCACTCGGCCCGCCAACCCTCACATGCCGGGCGGCCGAGCGGCAGGGCGAGGACATGGGGGCCGTAGTAGTACCGGCCCGGAAGCGCAAGCGGCTCAGGGGGGCCTACTGTTGCCGTGGCCTCCGCGGGACTCGGTGTCCACCCGCCGTCCGGAGCGGCGCCGACGAGGTCCATCAGCAACGGCGGCAGGCCAACCAGCCAAGCGCCGTCGACCAGCACGCGCGCGGCATCCGATGGGTCGGCCGCCTGGATCACCAGCTCGAGGTCTCGGGTGGCTGCAGGCACCTCGGCCACGATGCACTGCTGACGGTCGGCCTCGCCAACGGCCAGGTCGACCTCGGTGACCGCGCCCGTCCCCACGGGCGTCACGGAGCACCGCACCGGACGACCGTCGTCGGGCACTCTCACGAGGACGTAGGCGCGGCGCGGCCCGCCATCCGGCAGGTGATACCGGCCGCGGATGGTCCCGCTCGGCCCGGTCCTGACCTCCAGCGAATGCCGGGGCGGGCCGCCCTCCGCCTGTAGGGAGCGGAGCCCGACATGCCCTTCCGGCCGGCCGAAGCGCCCGGTCGCCAGAGCAGCGCCGTCCCCCGTCGTCCACGCGGCACGGTCATAGTCCGCCACGAAGTCCGCCGCGGCGAACCGCGCATCGAACTCCACCTCGTTGTCGGGCGCCGGCTGGATGTCGCGGAACTCCCACCATAGCTCGCCCAGCGAGTTCCGGCTCGTCGGCACGGTTGTTGCTGTCACCTCGGTGAAGGGCGCCTCGCCCCACACCTCCCCGTAGTGCTCGGGCCGCCGGATGACCGTTGTCACCTTCCCCTGGGGGCTGTCTCCATACATCATGCGCCGCCGCGCCGCCGGGTCGAGCCGGTAGAGAAGCAGCCGCGGCCCCTGGTTGGTGGGCGGCTGACCCCAGTCATGGGGGTAGAACAAGCAGGAGCGGTTCTCAGCGACGATGCTCTCCTGACCCGGTCCCTGGGGGAAACGGAACGCCTCTCTGTGGGTGTCCAGCGGCCGCAGCGAAAGCCTCGGCAATGCGGCGCGCGGCATGTCGGTGTAGTCCATCCACCCACTGCTCACGCGCAGGTAGGCCGACACGCCCATCGGGTAGTGCGTCTCGGCAGCGGGGCCTCCCATCAGATCGAACACGCCCCAGGGCTCGAATGCCGCCCCGTAGAGGTCCGGCCAGCCCGCCAGTTGGTGCCCCATCTCGTGCATCATGACCGAGAGGGGGAACATCTCAAGCTCCTCGGCGGGCGGTACCGCATCGATCGTGCCATCGGGCGCAGAGGCGGGAGCCTTACGCCACTTGGTCGCCGAGTAGCTGCTCAGCGGCGAAGGCAGCCCCAGCCAGCCCTCGTCCCACAGGTCGGAGAGGTGCATCTTGCCGAGCACGTCTTTGAGGTGCCCCCAGTCGCGGTTGACCCCGCCGGTGCCCCAGTCGGTGTTCAGAAAGACCAGTAGCTCCGGCATCCGCCCGTCCGCCAGCCGCACCTTCTCCTTCGCGTCCTCGCCGACGATGCCGTTCGCCCGGAGCGTCTCGGCGACGATCACCGGCCAGCTCTCGCCGAAGGGTTCCATGCCGCCCTTCCAGTGCGGCACCTTCGTGATCTTCTCGGGCAGGCGCACCCATTCGGTCACCTCGCCCTCGACATCGAGGCGCCCCTCGCTGACATCGAGGAAGTACTCGCGAACGCTGCCGGACATCCCGCGCCCCTCCGGCGTCACACGCGGCTCGCCCAGGCCGAAGAAGAGCTGCTCGAACCGCTCGCGCGTGTAGCCCTCCGGGTGGGGCACATCCTCGAAGTCCGCGAGGAAGATTCTGAGCAGGCGAACGGTCTGGGGCTCGTCATCAGCTTCGGCCGTGGCGGACAATGCGCCAAGCATCAGTGCGGCCATAGCGGGGAGAACCGCGGCGGCAAGCGTCCTCACAGTGCCATCCCTCGTCTTCGACAGTCGGTGCAAACGGGTGACAGTATACGTGGGAACCACCTGGGCCACGCAGAGGGGGGGCGCGTGCCAGCATCGGTGCTGGGTGGACCTCGCGCTGACCGAGGCAGGGCGGCAGCGGGCCGGGGTAAGCCTGTTGCAGTCGCACAGCGGTCAGCTCGGGCTCCAATCGCAAGCGTAACGGGACGCTACTTCCAGGAACTCCCTATAACTACTTCCTTTCCGCGCTGTAGTAGAGGTTCCTGGAAGTTGCCCTCTGATGCGCTTCGGCGTAGCAGGTGACGAGGAGGCGAGGACGATGCAAACCGCAAGGGTCGGTCCGCGCAAGCTGCCGAGCGAGCAGTTCGAGACGGCGCTCCGCTACCTACACCGCCAGTTGGGCACGGAGGAGATGGCGAGGCGGTTCGGGATCACCGACGCGGGGGTGCGGGACCTAAGTCATTCCTTGCAGATAGGCGTAGTGGGAGGACGGGGCGGTCAGCGTGGCGCCCATTCCGGCGAGGGTGGCGGCGAAGTCGTGGTGGATGCTTTCGATGGAGTCGCGCCACTTGTTCGTACC
>Ga0315288_10001250_pt1 | contig 32761 bp, 29 predicted proteins | sample YL17G11_20_MG_FD_203454 | JGI IMG/M metagenome (GOLD analysis project Ga0315288, IMG submission 203454) | Sediment microbial communities from Yellowstone Lake, YNP, Wyoming, USA - YL17G11_20 | ecosystem: Environmental > Aquatic > Freshwater > Lake > Sediment | place: USA: Wyoming | collected...
GATTTTACTAGACGCTCACTAACTAAAATTGAGGCCATAAAGCTCGTTGAAGCTGCCGCAGCTCTTGGAGTCAGGGAACGGGCAATGATTCTACTCGCGTTAGTATGCGGGCTTCGCGTGATTGAGATTTCCAGATTGGATCGAAACGACATGAGCACTATTAATGGCGTAAGCGTTGTGCATGTTCAAGGCAAAGGCCGAGGCGACAAGAGTGATTTTGTTGTTCTGCCAGAAAAGATACGGAATGTTCTCGAACAATTGGTGAACTCGCACGACGAAATCCCACTATTTATTTCATCAAGTACCAGAAATTTAAAGCAGCGACTTGAGACGCAGACGATAAGTAAGATGATTAAGAAGGTCATACGTTCGATTGGGATCGATGAGACTGGTGTAACTGCGCATTCACTACGGCACACAAATGCTTCCCTAGCGGTCGAGTCGGGCGCAGAGATCGAAATGATATCGAGGAGTCTTAGACACGCATCAATAGACACGACTCAGATTTACATCCGCATGGCAGCGGCCGAAAAATATCTCAAAAATAGCTCTCAGCAAATTGTATGCAATTTAATTTTGTAGTAGTTATGCTTTTCAATTGAAATGGTTTCACTGAGGAAGAGGCATGGGTTTAAGTTTGAGTAAGAAGGAGTTCAAAACCCGTTTAATGGAGCGACTATCGTTAGCCACGTATGAATTTGCTCTAATGCGTCTATTTGAGATGAACGGAAAGATAGAGTTTCTAGAAATCAAGAAAGCGGAGATCGATCATCAACTGACAGCTGCCGAATGTATGCTCTTGAATCAGTCCATGAGCGTCAAAACTATTCTGAAATTAGCCGATGAGGTTTTTTCAGAGCTAGACATAATCTATAATAATTTCTGGCAGCATGCAAACAGAAGTTACGAGCGTCGATATTTTCAGGAGCCACCCCCGATTGCTTACACCGAGAAAATTTTTCAAGAGATTTGGATCGAATTTCGCCCCAGGATCTCAAGCATAAAAGAGGTGTTCGTCGTCTGAATTCGAGTTCAATTTACTACATCGTCAAACTGAGATAGTCACTAACGAATGCTTTAGGTACAAGCTCCATGCAGTTCGGCATTTTTGACCTCTTGAACAATCCTACAAAGGACCATAACAAATGACTGAGAATATTGAGTACTTGCTAAGAATGGTCCCAGGGCTGTCGCAAGAGAAGGCGGAAAGCCTCCTCCATGAGACCAGCCCATGTCATTATTTTCTCGTTAACATGATTGCTTGGGGATTGTCTCATCAAGAAGATAGCCACCTAGATCACCTTTTTAGAGACTGCCTATTGCTAGTGGGATCAGTCGAATTGCAGGGACAGAGCTTCACAGGAGAAAAAGAAGGCGACGATGAAATTGGCTTTCTTGAGGATCAAAGTCTTCTGCTGTTATGGAATCCATCAACTCAAACTGACAATCTAGCCATTGCAAACTTTCTGATTGAATCAGCCCTTAAATCAAGGCTTGCCATCCTGCGTGCTCTTAAGCATCTTCTTTGCTGCCTACTGGAAGTTCATTTTGGCCATCCAGACATTGCAAATCATATTGCACTTCAATCTCATTCAACAAGATTTCACTCTAATCTGGGCAGCAAAATTCTCAGGGACTATGTTATTTCGAATTACATTGATGTCTATGCTAAGGCAAGAGTCCTGTTCGAAAGCGAGACGGACGGAAAATTCGCTTGCCCTGCTACTTGCCCATTTCCTATGGAAATTCTACTTGATGAAGACCGATTCTTCTTAGCATATCACCTAATCTCAGAGCAGCGATCTGAAGATGAGCTTTGCAAATCACTCAGCTACTACAAATTCTATAGGGGTTAATTTGATAACAGATGCCCAATATCCCAAAATCTACGAGGCAACAACTCTTCATGCTAAGAAACTTGCAGAAGGGTCGCCAGTTTACAAACGTAGGATAGGCTTCTTCTCGAGTTTTGCAAAAGCTAGTGATGCCATCTCTACAGATTTGAAAGAATATGAAGACGGCACTTACGAAGGAATACGCTTCGCATTTTTCGTCGAGGAAATAATTTTGGATTGCACTAATAAGTGGCTGCTAAATCTTGCGGAGAACTATCACCGCACGTGGCTATTTGATTCTATCGGCCAGGAGATCTGCCAAACTCCAGGGATCGATGGACTTTGGCAAAGCGGGACAACGGAAACTCCACAGGTTTATCAGATTGGCGACTTAGTCGCTTATATTGAAGACAAAATCAATAGTAAGACTGGCGTTCGCGGCAAGTGCCTAAAAGCTGGGATCATAACTGTGATTCCTCGGCGCCGCAATCCATCAGAATTAAGGCATACCCATGAAACCAAATTCCACGAAACCGGCGCCGATATTACGGACGAATACCTTTGGTACAGTGTCCAACCGTCCAATCGCTTCTATAGTGACCAGCAGCGTTGTCAAACCTCCATCTATCCGTTCAACATTAAAGTTAATGGATCAAGGCAGAAGTCGCTGGATAGTCTAAGAAGGAATGTGCTGCGAGCCTCAGGGATTGGATAGAGCGAATTTACACATCGCCGAGCAATGGACCAAACCAAAGCTCATTATTGTGCAAGGTCTTACCGATGTTCGATTGAACTATCGCTACAAGCCATACTCAAATCCGCCCTTTCTTACTCTTCTCATCCTTGGCAATAGCCAACTTTTACTTTGAAAGAATGGCTATCAATGCACAACCTTGCCCGTCTGCACGAATTACCGCTGTTTCAAAAGGATTCATTATCAAAAATTTTAACGAATATCCAGATGGTAGGCCTCCGAGAACAGATGCCACAGTCATCTGAGCAATGTGTTCATCCATAGCACTTGGGCTTCCAGCCTGATTGCCCTTGGAATCGTGTACTGTAAAGGAATAGACTGGCGATTCTGTAATGATCATTGCAAGGTGCTGGCGACTAACATCGCGAAAACTGAACGATTGCTTTTTGACTGTCAGAACTAAAATTTCCTGGGCGCTCAAACGCCACTCATGATTGCTTAGTTGTGTTACCTGATTGCTCATGTTTGAAGCAATATTGCTGAAATTTTGAAATCGTCCAGGATCGCATTTCCCGCTAGCCACTTCCTGGTCAATTATCAACTTAAAATCGTTTTGCTCTTTTTCTTTTTCTTTCCTTGCTAATTCTCTTTTCTTATCTTCGATGGCTCTGGCATTCGCGTCAATTTCATTCTTCAACGTACAAACTTCAGCGTGCCCATTTTTACAGCCGATTTTGATAGCCTGCAAGGGTTCAGTACGATTATGACTATGTTCATAATATTGACGGCAAACCCCCACCCTGCCTTGTTCACACGCAAATTGATACACGGGTCCAATATGTTTTAGTGCAGCGTCTTCAATAATGTCTGGCTTCATTTTTTCACACTCATCCAGCTTCCCGGCTAGACAATCCATAGTTGCAAGTGAAGCCTTGCATCCCGTAAGCCTTACCTGTTCATTAGCCGGCCCATTCGTACCATCTTCTTTCTTCTCGCGACGAATTTTGAAACAGCCCTCATCATAGGAATGCCTAATTTCGAATGCAGACTCCTTGAACTCAGGGTTCTTCATAGCTTCAGCCACTTCTTTACAATATTGAACTCCATCGTCTGTTACGAGCGAACACTTTAGAAATTTCAAACCTAAACATGACTCTGGATCCTTTGCCTTGGTAAATTTATTTCCAGCAATCGAACCGCTTTCTGAACAACCATCATCAAAATACTTTTCCGCCTTGGCAATATCAGCATCAGCAAGAGCCGAAGAACCATGACCAGTCGACGTTTTGCATCCAAAATTGGCGACTAACATTAGCAATACCAAGCCCAATAATTTCATCTGTCTGTTCATTTTAACTCCCATTATTGTGGTGTTATTTTCAGTAGACTTCCGCTTGTCAGTAGCCATATATTTGTTCCGTCACCGGCAAGCTGAATTGTTTTCTCTCCACTGCTAATTTCGAAAGTTGCTAGACCAACAACAACTGCTCCTCCGTCAAAAGCAACTAGATATTCAGTGCTCTTGAGAGTCCCCAGCACCCAATATCTTCCTCCTGCACTTCCATAACCCTTCTAATCTCGATGAACTTGGCGGCAAAAGCCTGGATGCGATTATGGTTACTCACGCCCATAGCGATCACACGGGCGGACTGCCCGTAGTGCATGACTCGTTTCCCTGTGTCCCTATCCACATGACGCCGCCAACCCTGGATCTGATCACAATTCTCTACCGCGATGCCCTAAAGATCATGGCCTCTGATGAGCGCGAGAATGAGATTCCCATCTATGGCGAAGAACAGGTTACGCGGATGCTGGATATGGTTCGAACCGTTCCGCTGGACAGTCAACTCACATTCGACGAAGTGACGATCAGCTTTCTCCCCGCAAGCCATATCCTTGGGGCCGCAATGATTCACTTCAGCAGCCCTGAAGGATCCGTCCTTTTCACTGGCGATTATTCGGTGAGCCCGCAGCTGACCGTACCTGGCCTGAAACGCCCGCATGTCCATGTGGACATGCTGATCACCGAGACGACTTACGGCAACCGCCTGCATGCTGACCGTGAAGCAGGTGAACGGAAGCTGATCCAGAGGATAGGCGAAGTCATCGAGAGAAAAGGAAGGATTCTGATTCCGGCTTTTGCCATTGGGCGTGCTCAGGAAGTTCTTTTGCTCCTTAAACGTGCGATGCAGGAGCATCAAATTCCCGAGGTTCCAGTTTTTGTAGACGGCATGGTGCGTGGAGTTTGTGGCGTATATTCAAGGCACGAAAAGTATGTCAGCCGCCACCTATTGCATGAGATCAGGACTGCCGGTCATCCATTTTTCAACGAAAATATTCGCGCAGTAGGTTCACCAAAAGATCGAGAAAAAGTACTGCAAACGAGCCCATGCATTATCGTCTCGTCCTCCGGGATGCTAAATGGCGGACCTTCAGCCTTTTATGCACGACAGCTTCTTGGAAACAAAGACGATGCCATCTTCATAACAGGCTACCAGGACGAAGAATCTCCTGGCCGGGCCCTTCTCAACCTTGCCGAAAAGAAGTCGGATCGCTTTATTAAGCTCGGAGGAGAACGGATAGCCGTTGAGGCTGAGTTCGATACCTACTCGCTGTCAGCTCATGCTGACCGATTGCAAATGGCCGGCCTTATATCAGCATTGGCTCCCAATACACTAGTCCTCGTGCATGGCGATGCCGACGCAAAAAGTGGACTCATGCATGCAGTGGGTTGCCAGGATATCGTCGCAGCCGAAAATGGCAGCGTGGTTACGAGAACTTATGAAAGACGAAAGCCTTTGATTCGGAGCAAAATCCCCACAGTGACTGAGGAAAATGCCAGACGCCTGGTCCAAAGCCTTCAGCAGAAGACTATTGAGGAACCAAGGTTGATCGAGGGGCTGACCGGAATGGTGCTGTCAGGAGAGATCCTTTCCTCGGTAACCCGAAAGCTGATTGATTGGGGATTTGTGACAAGGGATGATGAGCGTCGACATATACTCCATATCGAGATTGCCAGCGTTGAGAGCGACGAACTAAAAAAGCTGCAGAAGGAAAATCCCAAAGGACGACTTCTTGAAGCATGCATGCAGGCTGGCACTGGTATGCCAAAATTTGTCACCGTTAAAAAGGGCTTTGACTACCAATGTGCTGCCAGCGTCAGTGTTCTTGGGTGCACATTCGAAAGCACTCTTATGATCGCCAGGGACGAAAAACTGGTCGAACAAATGGCTTCCGATGCAATTCTTAATGCGATTGATTGCCATTTTGAAAAATCGGTTAAAATCGTCAACGTTCGAAGTATTGAAAACCAGATCGGCAATGCCAAGGGACGCTTTCTTGAGCAGGGAACTCCGCTAAAGGCGGAGTTTTCGTTTCTTCCCTTGCGCGCAGGAATAGCAGCAAGTGCCATCGCCAATGGGTGCAGCACTCCGTTCTTTCTCGCGTCGTCGAAAAAGGCTGCGGAGCAGGCTGTATATGATTACTTTCTTGGGGAAACGAAAAAGAAAGAAATAGCGGAGTCTGCGACGAATATTTCAGGCAAAATTGCGAGCAATCCAAAAGGCCAGTTGAACGAAATGAAACAAAAATTCCTGATCGATGACTATGGTTTCGACATCAGTTCATCCGGACCTGCTCACAAGCCGTCGTTTTACGGTCATGGCTGGATCAAAATCGAAGGAAAAACCATACATACAGGACCGCTCAATGCTACGTCACGAAAAGACTTTGAACACTTGGCTGCCAAAAATATTTTAGAGATGAAACCTGGGGTGTAGCCTCTTTTTGCATTTCCTTATTAAGAAGTATTTCGCAGACATCAAATTTTCGCACGCTTACGCCTGGGACCCCGTCTTGGAACTTCAATAAGAATATGAGGTGGTCTGAGATCTCCTTTGATCACCACGAAAGCACCAGCGTTTTGTTAACTATTGTTTGCTGCAGCAAAGTAAAAATGAAGTATCGGTGACAAAATTCTCTTGCATATCAATAAATTCATTTGAAACGTCTTTTAAAAAGTCTTTGCTTGCAGATCTTACAGTCTTTGCAAAGTTGTCCAACGAAGAAATGCCAGCATCTATTTTGCTGCCGCAATTGAAGGCGACAGAATATTCTCTAGGGGTACTCTTTAGAGTGTCCAATAATTCTACGATGCTATTTCCGTACTGCGACATTTCTAGATATTCTTTCCTGTCAATTTTCTGGTTGAGTCTCAATTTCTGCCGATTAACAAGTAGACTTTGTTCCAAAGAAAGAAAATCCATCTTTATGGACTTATTAATTGGTTCTATTTTGTCGAGACAAGCCCGTTTCGAGTTGAGTTCTTCTTTCTCCGTGTCTTTCATGTTTGAACAGAAAGCCAAAACCACAGACAAGAGAATTCCAATGAAAGCGACTGGCTCATTTGAATAAATCGACTTTAATGTAGAAAAAATTGTCTTACTTTCTGATGTTCCCAAAATTAAACTGCCCTCACTTTTTTTGCTTGCATGATTCAGTGCAAATTGCCGTCGATGAGCGTAGATCAACTTTAGACGAACAAAATTTTTCAAAGATCGATGGAGGTTCGACCGCAAGTGCTATTGCTATCCCGGAAATGGATTCACGCCCTGATTCAAGAATAGATCGCATAGTTTCTTTTGCATAGAATTCAGAGCGTGAAGTCGGGTCTTGAATCAAATTTCCTTTTTCGCAGGCGGTCTTGATTCTTTCCAAGGACTCAGGTCTTGAGGTTAACTGACAGCATTGCACGCACTTCTTAATCGTTTCATACTCTGAACAAATCTCATTGCAAAATGCGTAAGATTGCAATCCAAACAGACTGACAACTATCAGAATTCTCTTGATAATTTCGTTATTCAAATTTTGTCCCATTTTTAATCGCGCATTCACAAGTTTTACTTCTATTTTATCACGACTTCTCAAGTTGGGGTAGCGGGCTCATCCGACCGGAAACTTACTAATGAGTCGATAAGTCGATAAATCCATTTAGCTTTAGGCTGCCGACAGCTTGTTCCAAGCGACTCCAACGGTCTTTTACCGGCAAAACCTAGACCGATCCATGGGTGCAGAAATCTAGCATTCTTTAGGTCTCAACCGCTAAAGACGTAGTCAGAAAAGTCAGTATTATCTGACCATTAAAGTCTCAGCATAAGTTTCCGGTCGGATGCACCCGCCACTCCATTTTAACTCATCGGAACGGATCAGGAAATTGATTGAAATATTTCACACTTTTCGGTAAAGACAGATCGCCTCAGTTCCGATAAATGCCAGTGAATCTTAATTTTTGGTAGGCAAGATGACCTCTCCACGCACCTATGACAAAGACATTCTGTTCGCAGAAATCAAAGCCATTGTCAAAATCAAGGGCGGGGAGCTCTTGTCTACGGAATACATCTCCGCGAAGACTAAGTTGGAAATGAGATGTGCGGAAGGTCATGAGTTCGAAATTAACCAATCGAATCTAAAGAATGGTAAATGGTGCCGGATTTGTGGACGCACTAGAGGAGCTCTCGCGAGAATCGCAAACAAAGGTGACGATTACCTTATCGAGATTTGCAAAGGGCGGACGATCTTATGCCTAGACACTACTTTTCGAGGCGTTAAAGCAAAGCATCGGTTTCAGTGTAAGAATTGCAAGCATGAATGGGATTCCACTCCCGATAACATAAGCCAGGGGAAGGGATGTCCGCCATGCTCGAAGGGAGTTGGTCTCATAACCGAGCCAAAGCAAAAAGGGCGCCTTGTAACGATTCCAGCGGGCCATTTTAAAGCGGGCTCAGCGGAACTTAAGACCCATGAATATACTGAAGTCCAATTCACCGGGCCTGTTCGGAAGCACTATGAGCGCCTTGGATATTCCGCTCCGATAAACACTCTCTTTTGGATTCGAACCAAGCACCTACCTGTCACATCAAACTATACAATTACCCTTCACTGTGTTCTTTGCGGCGTTGAAGGCAAGAGACCTCTCAGCAATGCAATTAAAAGTCGTGGCTGTGCTTCCTGTTATGGCAATCAAATAGGCGACGCCTTACGATTTGATGAGAGCGACATCGAAAGACAATACGGAATCAAGGTCGTCTCTTATAAGAACTCCGTCGAACCTATGGAATACTTAAAGAAATGTGGTTGTACCATGAGCCAGGCTCTCGGGGTTCTTCGTCTTACAGGAGTTGGGTACTGTGTTCATGATTCTGAATTCACTTGGCGGACTTTTGAGAACTTCATTCGTGACGAAGTCAGTGGCGTTAAAGGCACAAAAGGGAAGCACGGCGTCACAGTCGATATCATCACCGACAAATATCTCATAGAGATCAAACTAAACGTCGAAGCAGTCTTCTCCAATTATGGTCGTCGGAGTCCAATGGAAGCGATCGAATTGTACCAAGCCTGGGCCAAGGATAATAACAGGAAGTTGTTTGTTGTGGTTAACGAGTCAGATACCGCACTGATACAAAAAAATCTCCCTGCTTATTATCTCGGATGGGAATCTTGGAAAAAGGTCGGCCTCTCAGAAAAAGCCGTGGATTTTGGTAAGAAAATTGCGGCCAATCCTCAGGATCATCGTATTCGGAAACTTTCGAAGGAAGATGAGGATGTCGTTAAGAGTTTCAAATCTCTGGCGAAATCGCTTAAGCGACAGCCTAAGGTTAAAGAGCTTAAGGAGAGTGGTATCTCGATCGCGAGGCTGGCGATGGCTTCCTTGGGAACGAACTGCGGTAGCTTGAGGGACATTTCAAAATCTTTGGACATAGAATTTCAACCGTTTAGCATCGCGAAAGAAGATCGGCCGAGATTTATCGAAATATATCTCAAGGAATCCAAGAAAGCTGGGTATCTGTTGGGTGGAGAGTGCAAGGTCTTGGTGGGCGTCTCAATTAATCAAATTATGGATTGGGTGGTTGGGCGAGAGTCATACTCCATGGAGAGACTCCAGTCCGCTCTTAATACCAAACTTCCTCTTGCAAAGAAGGTCAGGTAAGGCTTAGGGCGATTTCTGATCGCAATGGCGTTTATTTTCCGCTTTTTTCTTCTGCTTTGCCGGCCTCGACGGCTCGCAGATGAGATTTTTTACGGTTTATTTTATGTTGTCATTTGACAATGTAAATCAATATCCATGTATGTCCCGAAAACAAAATCAGGAAGGCTTTCGGGACTTTGATTTTGGAACCAGTTCAATGCCAGTTCTGAGCAGAAAGAATCGGGCCTCGGGCTAGTTTGTCATCGAGTTCCAAAAACGAAGATTATTGGCACGCATCTTGAACCGTTTTAACCTCTATCATATTTTGACGTCCCTTCATTTGCCTTCCTAACGATTCTTCGCCAACTCTCGGGTCACTGCCTGTAGTCGTTCCAGTGTCTGGTGCTGTTCGGTCAGTGTGCCGTCTTGAAAGTCCTTCACCATTTTGAGCAGATGGTCTTCCATCGCGGACATCAACTCGTTCAGCATAATTAAGTCGTGGTCCTCTCTCGGATCTGGAAAAGGAAGGTTCAGGTCGGCAGCATACTCTATGATTTCGCGGATTAGTCCATCCCATTCGCCTTGCGCTGAATACCACCATCGCCAGAATTTCTTGCTTTCGATCTCAGCGCGCAGGTTGACACAAACACGACCGACCAGTAACTGCATGAGCCTAAAGTGCCGAAAAATTTCGATAGGAATCCCTGGTCGAAGATTCTCGATTATGGTGGTTGCCTCGTTGACGACTTGCAGGACTCTGTCAATCTCCTCTTGCTTCACCAAGTAATTGGGACCGAAATAGCCAAGTGGTCTGCTCTCGATCTCCTCATGGGTCAAGTAACTATGACCCATGAATACGTAAGCTGACTCTCGACGGATAGTTAACCAAACCTTCCAGAGTTGGTCGATCCTCTTTGTGGTCCGTCGTCTAAACCATGAACCATCGTTCGAGATCGTAGTGTGGGCTTGCGCTACTAGTGAGTGCAGGCCCTCCTGTTCGCCCTTCAGTCTTTCTAGGTCTTTCTGGAAGCTGTGGCGTGCTTCATCGAGCCGACCATCGACCGCAGCCTGTTCTCGCCGAGCAATCCTAGCCGCCCATACCTTACCAAGAAAGCCAGCCAAGGCGACGATTGGCAACACTCTAAGGTTATCTAGAAAGACATCTAAAACCATATAATTCATGGACTGCCACTGCCTATCTTGGGTAGTAGGTTGAATAGACTCTCCAGTTCGCACCAGATAGTCTACTCACCACGATTGGTCAAGTATCGAACTTTTAGCAACCTGAACACCGTTATTTCAGATGCGCTCATATCTTATCAGATAGACTGACTTTCAACTCACCAAGATCATCGACGGCCATTTCCCAAAAATGACCATCTTGAAGGGCCTCGCTCCCCGCTTCCCCGCATTCCATCGCGAGGTCGCAAAGTTTAATGGCCAGTTCCCGCTTGCCTGCTGCTGCCAATTCTTCAATGCCGGTTTGAACAGCGTGAACAATTGGAGCATAGGAATTACTCTCGCTGTAATGGATGTCGCAATCCGTTAAGTCCATAGCGTAGCGAATAGATTTTTCGAGAAGGTCCGTAGATTCGTCATCAGACATGGCGAACGCTGCCCAAACATGTAGCGAGCGCCTGAGAGGTTCACTATACTCAGCACCTTGGACCAAGATGGCCGCGAGCGTTTTGTTCGGTAGCTGGCACAAAATTGCAGGCATTTCTTGCCAATCTATGTCAGGTCGATTGTCTTTCTTTTGCTTCAAATAGCGTGATTTTTCCGATGCCATCATTTTCTCCTGTGTCGCGAAATGGTCGTTGCTGAGGTACCTTGGAAAATCAGCCGCTCTCATAATGGTTTATGGCAGACGACATAGTCATTATGGCGATTCGCCTCTTAGATAAATTTATTTTATTCAAAAAGCCGCATAGTTATTTATTTGCAAGGGTTTCGGCTTCAAAAAATAGTTTAAAATTCATCATTGTTGCTATAAACATAGATCAAAATCCATAGATATTTAAAGCATTTGCAATGTAAAAAAGCATAAAATAGTTTGATGCGCATTAGCAATAATCTCAACCTCCATACTGACCTATCCTCGAATTATCTAAATCCCGACCAGATTCATCTTTTGGCTGCCTGTCATTCCCAACTTACCATAACAAAAAATTCCCGGATTAATCCCTATTCGATTCAGTTAATACAGGCATCTCGGACGAGACGCAGGTCACGTAAAGGACTCTGAATTCCAGCGAGGTTATGGGGAGTTCCGTTTGGAGAGGACTTGCCAGGATCCGATCTCTGCGCAGCCACAAAATTATCGATATCCAAAACCAAACTAGGGGTTAGCTCACCCCTAACCCCAGCACTCGGTGCCTCCGGCCTTGGGAAAGAGGACGCTTCCTTTATATCCGGGCTAAGTGAAAGAATCTCAATCTGCGCTTCTGCTGAACGGCGAGCTAGAGAGTGAGACCTTTCAGGTCCCTTCAAGGGGAAAATTCCGGAAAGCCGATTTGACTTATTAAGATTTAAAATGTCTTCGAGCCATATCGGAAGCACTAGATCAGGTGAAGAGCCGATAAGGCCAGACCTATGATGATAGAGACTACGAACAATGCTTTGCAGTTCCCGAGTCAGACTTCTCGACTCCTGATAGCCTGGAACCTTTTTCACCAGCTGCTTAAGAGCCATAAGAAGCTCTGCTCGATCGAGACCTTTCCATTTACATGCTAGGACGAGCGAAACTAGCCATTGGTTTCTTTCACCATCGACCACGTCCTCGGGCGCCGAAATCAGGGCTGAGGCGAACGATTGGAATGTCCCCTTAGCTTTGCCTTGTCCGCCTGTTTCCAGGAGCGTATAAGCTCGATCTGTGAATTCGCGCGTCGGGCGAATCGTCAAGCGATAGCCCTCACCTTCGATACGCTCAACTCCAAGCCATTTTGGTGGATTACCCAAAATCTTGTAGACTGAGTCTTTCGACATCCCGTATCGAGCTATAATTTCTCGTGCTCTCATCTGCTCAGTACCCCATGGGCCTGCAGAGTCTAAAAGATCGGTATAGAAGCGGGCACACGGCAGCTCCACTCGGATATCTGCCCAAAGGAGATTGCTCTGCTCACTCTTGCGGGGAGCCCTTAGTGCGCGATGATTGCTAAGAGCATTTATGAGGATTTGAATGACTCGAGGACGCTTTTTCTGCACAAGGGCTTCGGTCACCTCGTCCCGGTCGATCACTCGATCAGGCTGAAAGAGATTGGGCATGAGCCGTTTTAGGCCCCGAGCGCCCTCGTCGGCTCCCATTCCGTAAAAGTTCAAAATGCAAATGATCCAGGCCTGCAACCGGTAAGCCATTTTTTGAATGTCGCCAGTTTCATCAACTAGTTCGAGTGGGGAAATGCTGAGCGCAAGGCCCAAGCCCTTACCCCCGGATGACAAGGTGACTCCAGTAAAGTACTTGAAAAGCTCCGGAGTCTCCTTTTGCAATGTCTCCGCTATCTTTGGCCAACTGAGTTTCCCATCCTGGCGCCATTTTTTATCGGCACGCTGGTAATCCAAGTCAAAAGTTAGCCAGACAAGAGTTTCCGTTCCGCTGCCATTTTTGATGGTCGTCGAAATTAGCGGATAATCGTGTCGTTTATCTTTAGAAACTCCGCCTACCGGCACCGCAAACCGTTTGCCATCATCATAAGCCCAATTGGCAAACTGGTAATGCGATGGCAGCTTTGTCTTAGGGTCCCTACTCTTGCGAGGTCGTCCCTGTCCTTGAAATGCATTTTCTAACGATTTAGCTGCCGACATCCTGATCTCCGGGCGCAAGGTTCTCAAGCCGTTCAGGATCCAGCGCACTAGACGCTAGAATGACCATGAATGGGAACGTTTCTCTGTCTTGAACCTGAGATTGCAACGAACGGCATTCGGGGATAGCTTAGGAGATGCTACTCATCCTTACTTTTCAATGCCGCGTCGTTCCCCCTTTGGGGGTTCTTGGCTTTTCAGATTCGCTCACATTGATCTCACTATCACGACACCAAATTCTCGTTCCTACTGTCTAAAACCCACTCTGCTGTTGAGAAACTCGCGAGCAACTTTTCCAATGTAACCTTTCGAAATCTATTATGTAACTCATCCAAATTAGCGTTATCTGAATCGGATGTATCTGATTCAGATATGGCTGGATCGGATGCATCTGATTTAGATATATCCAATTTGGATTCATCCAATTTGGGGGGCGGTAAGGATTGCTTCCAAACTTCCCTATCTTGGCTGTAAGCCTTATCCAAACTGGATTTGATTCATATGAAAATCGGTTTTTATACGCAAGGCCTTGCCCAGAAAGCATTTGGTGACAGAGATCTTGGTAAAGTGTCATGATCGCTAGTTTGCAAAAAACGTCCGTTTTTTGCCAACTCAGGCCTCGTGGTAAGCCTGCATCAAAAATCAAGGGTTCTGCTTTGCAATAACTCATCCAAAAATCATTTTGCAATAACTTGATGTGTCGCTAGGTTTTTGTAAAAAAATTCAGTCAGGGCAGGCTTTACAGCCAAGATAGGGAAGTTTGGAAGCAATCTTTACCATCCCCCCCCATCCAAACACGGAAGCCTCCATGATATAATATCGAATTGAGAGTTGTATTACCCACTCTGATTTAGACCAAGCAGATATTTCAAAGGAAATACGGTGTTCAAAAAACTTAAGGGATTTTTTTCAATGAAAGAAACTGATGATATCAACAACGATCAAAAAGAGGACAATAAGGAGGACAATAAGGGAAAGAGTGAAATCGACGTCAATCTTGATGAATTTACCAAAAAGATTTTGGCTTTCGCATTTCTTGGGTTGCCTGTGTTCTATCTATCAGTGTTCATTCGAGGATTCACAAAGTCTCTTGGAAATGCAATTTGGATTAGCCCTGGAGATGCCACACTAAATTTTTTCATGAATTATCTTGTTCCAACGATTATGCAATATTTAACTAGGTCTAATGGGTCAATACACAAGATACTCGAACCTGCTCTACTTTTAATCCTTGCTATGACGATCCCACTACTATTCTTTCTTGGGGGCATAAAGATTTTGAAAATGAGCACTTCTAATCAGTGGTCATTCTTCGCTAAAAGTCTTGTTGGTATGTTCTTTTTCAGCGGAGCTTCTATTTTCATAGACTTTTTAGCTCCATCCTATTCTTCAATATACCTTGATTCAGAGTTAGCTACACAAAACGTGTATTGTACAAAAGAAATCTGTGGCGTCTATATCATTGAAAAAGGCGAATCCATGTATCTGTATGTAAAAGACGCAGATCAAATAGCTGGTAGTAAAAGGATTGTCGCAATCAAACAATTCGAAAGCAGATTAGTGGGGAAATCCAAATGAAACTACTTCTACTTCTCTCTCTTTTTGTCTTCTCGTCCGAAGCATTTTCAGAGATGCTAGTAAACAAAACCAAAAGTTCTATGCTCCCAGTAAAGAGCTGCACATTAATAGAAGGCTCTTCCTATCACGTAATCGCCTGTAATGATATGGACTGCGGTCAATTTCCACGGGGAGAGAAAGCATTTGATTGCGTTCCAGTTGGAACATGTGAACTAAAGTCAGTCAATATCAAAACAGGATCAGAACCAGGAATTTTTGTCATAAATTCCCTGGATGATTTTAAATCGACCAAAGGCGCTATTGGCAGTGACGATGGTAGCCTTGTTTTTATCAAAAATAATCTTTCAATTAAAGATCTTCCTGATGGAATTAAAAGTGACTCAAAAACTGATTCTGAATTGAAGAATCTTGGGATAAAATATGAAGCCTTCGCGTATAAGAAGGACAACTCTCAAGGGAATATTGCAGATCTCTTGAAGCAAAAAAACCTCTTTGTAGGATGTCCACCGCGAGAATAGACTTCAAAGTCGACTATTGCTTCTCAGTTTCCCGATACCTCAACCCCGAATTGGGGTACGGTAAGGATTGCTTCCAAACTTCCCTATCTTGGCTGTAAAGACTGCCCTGACTGAATTTGTTTGCAAAAACCTTGTGACGCGTCAAGTTATTGCAAAGCAAGACCCTTGATTTTTGATGCAGGCCTACTACGATGCCGGAATTTGCAAAAAACGGGCGTTTATTGCAAAATTGCGATCATGACACTTGGCTAAAATCTCTGTCTCCAAACGCATTCTGGAAAAGGCTTTGCGTATAAAAACCGATTTCTATATGAATCAAATCCAGTCGGGACAGTCTTTACAGCCAAGATAGGGAAGTTTGGAAGCAATCCTTACCGTACCCCAATTTAGCGTTGGCTCTTTAGACGGCGGTAATAAGCTGGGGCTATATTCGGAAGACGATTCGTCCTTTGTCGGCATTCTTTAGCATTAGAAACTCGAAAGCAGCTTTTATGACTTACTCACATCCTCCTTCTATAAGTGGGCCAAACTTTTTTGAGAGATTGATGAGAATCTCCTACACTCGGTTCAATTAACCAGATAAAATTCTTGGAGCTATGGTTTATCCATTGCTCAGCTTTCATGGTTGATGGCGGTTCAATTATGATCCATAGTATTGCTTTTTCTTTAAACTAGAGGTGCCTGTGGAGCTTTTCCTAACCCCGGCAGACGTCGCAGAACTATTTGGGATAACGGTCCAGGCCGTACATAAGATGCTAAAAGAGCATGGTATTGCGACTCAATTAAAGGGCCAGAGAACTCATAAAATATATCCGGACATGCTTAATAAGCTCCTCGAAATACGTGGAGGAGTTTCCAGAGTACGAAAGTCTTTCGCAATACATACTCTCAAAGGTGGTGTCGGCAAAAGCACCCTCTGCCATGCATTAGGATCTCGAGCGAGCTGCTACGGCTTCAAAACTTTGATGATTGACCTAGACAAGCAAGCCAATCTCACAAATAGTTTTGGAATTAGCGATGACGATGAAATGACCACGATGCTTGAGCTGTATGAGAAACATCGGACGGGAGAAAAAGGGTACGACTTTCGGGACGCACTGTACGAAATATCACCGTATCTACATATCATCCCAGCACGCCTTGAACTGGCCAATCTTGACCTATCAATTCAATTGAATAGCACAAACATCTCAAAACTATTCCCCGGGATGCTCAAAGGGGCGAAAGAAGAATACGACTTAATTCTTTTTGACCTCCCTGCAGACTTCAACCGCGTAACCATGGCAACCCATGCTTTTGCAGACTGCGCCTTAATTCCTATCAACATGGACGCCTTTTCCATTAAGGGCCTGAAGCTAACTCAAGCTCATGTCGATTACGTTCGCCGTGAATTTGATGGCTCCGGAGATTTCAGGGTCATTATTAACAAGTTTGACGCGAGAAATACTCTGTCGTTTGAACTAATGGCTGATCTTAAGATTCTCTACAAAGACACTCCGTTTTTATGTTCCAAGGTTATTCCTGTCTCCAAACCCATTGAAACCGCATTTGCTAGCGGTGAAAATCTTTGGAGCTTAGCTAGGACAAAGGTCCCCGCTCTGGAAGGCTTTGAAAGCGTTCTTTTCGAGATGATGCAGATGGACGCATGGAAGAACACTCCGCCCCGCCGCAGCAGCAAGCGAGCTGCTTCAGAGGGAGGCGTAGAGCATGGACATTGATTCTCTTCTGAAGCGTCGAGAAAGTAGAGGCTCCCACCCTAAGAAGCTCGGCAAACCTTCCACGACCAAAAAGGTCGAAGAATTTGATCTCATGAATGAGAGTCAAAAAATCTTGTCGGCTTCCTCATTCAATGGTGATTCAAATGGAGAATTGCATCATTCTAATATGTTAGAGACAAGCATCAATGCTGCATCCGAATCGGATGTATCTAATTCGGATGCATCCAAATCGGATACTCCATCCCCCGTTTCTTTGTCTGTCGAGAAAACTACGACGCTAGTTGACACAGTTGAAATTGATCTTCAGATAGCAGCATCCAAATCGGATGTATCCAATTCAGCAGTATCTGTTTCAGATGCATCCAAATCGGATGCATCCAATTCAGCAGTATCTGTTTCAGATGCATCCAAATCGGATGCATCCAATTCAGCAGTATCTGTTTCAGATGCATCTAAATCGGATGTATCCAATTCAGCAGTATCTGTTTCAGATGCATCTAAATCGGATGTATCCAAATCAGCAGTATCTGTTTCAGATGCATCCAAATCGGATGTATCTAGTTCAGCAGCATCTGTTTCAGATGTATCCAAATCGGATGTATCTAGTTCAGCAGCATCTGTTTCAGATGTATCCAAATCGGATGTATCTAGTTCAGCAGCATCTGTTTCAGATGCATCTATATCTCACCTTTCAAGGCTAACAACCGCTGAAACTACTCAGTCAAGGCTAGAGACCTCCATCCAAGGCGCCTCTGCACTTAATCATCGAAAAGCAGGAGCCACTGCGGCTAGAAATGATGAAAAAGAGTCGATCTATTCTGAAGGTTTACGGCCAAATTATATTGGTAGCTTGGATGAAACATATGAAACACTTGTACAACTAGCCCATTCCTCCCTAGGGCTGCGTGAATTGAAAGCAGCAAACTATCTGCTAGCCAAAGCCAAGGGAGTGAAAAATATCGAAATTCAATATACAAACCCTGAAATTTCGCTCGCCACAAACTGTCATACATCACATATCTCAAGCGTAATGTCGGCGCTGGAAGAAAATGGATTTATAAAGAAAAAACGTGGAAAAGGTAGTGAAAAATCCACATTCATGCTGATTTGACCCCCGCTTTGGCTTAGGGATGAACTTTGCCTAGGCAGGCCAATCACGCTTCCGAGCAACAGATTGGCTTCCTTTCCCATCTTTTTCGAACTCTTTCGAGACTGACCGCAAAGTAATCACCGCGTAGCTACCGGAGCCAGCTCCATCTTAATTGGAAGCTCGGTCAAGTGACAGATAGAGCCTATTCATGTCCTTTGACCCAAGGGCTAGCAGATGATTAATTGGGGACCTGTGAGGCAAACCCAATGAAAGGAAAGCTATCATGATTGTTATGGAAAAGGAAAAGCAGGTTTTGCGGATTTTAGAGCAATTGGAGATTGCAGCTGCATGCCCAGACTGCGGTGGTCTATCTATGGAAATATGGGGGGGATCACCCCTTTGCCCTCACTGCGCGAATACTGCCAAGAACTTTACAATAGCGGGCAAAGCTCCTAACCCATAGAAATTAAGGGATGGGTCACGGTGAGGGCCCAAAAAACGCCATCGACTTGAATATTTTCATAATTGTCCAGGATCAAGTTCTTATAGGCTTTAAAGTGACCGCCACTTGAAATCACGTCATCGATAACAAATAGATGACTTGGAATTGGATGGGAAAAGCCTGTAAATTGATAAGATTCTTTTATCGATTTTGGATCTCGTGAGCCTCCAAGATGAGAAGCATCAACATTGGCCTTTAATATTATAGGTTCAATCAGCACCACATCGGAACGTTTCAGCGAAAGTTCAACCTTCAACAATTCAAATCGTTCATCGAAATCGGAATCAGAGGAAATTTTGGAAGTTGGCATAAATGCCAGTACACCATTGTCCGGTATAAAGTCCGCGAGTTCTTTTGCGAATTCTTGGACAGCTAAGATTTTCCATTTCCATACCGTTGGATTATTCTTGTAGCGGTTGTTCTTTTTGAAATTTTCGATGCGGTCGTTGCCAGGATATCGAATACCACCGCGTGAAACATATTCACGGGCATAGTAGCAGCTATCAGTACTAAGATTTAGGTAGTGCGGCGATCCCTGAGAGGTCTGATCAATCTTTTTCCAAAGCTGTTGGTCGCTCAATTTTGACCCCCAAACGATCTACAATATCTTTCAGTTCCGAGACCCTGACAGCGCCTTTTTTTTCGTAGAAAGAAGGCCAGCTGATCGATTTGTTTTTGAAACATGAGTCTAAAATGAAAAGCGGTCGGCCCTGGTGAATGGCAGCACGCGCTTGGGTTAGCGTTCCACTTTTCTCGCTCGCTTCCACAATAACAGTGGCCAACGATAGAGCAGACATTGTTGAATTTCTTCGAGGGAAGTAAAACTTCCGGCTGTTGAAATGTTCATGGCTATATCGATAAAACGGTACCTGACTAATCAGCAAGTGTTTGTCTGCTATTCTATCCTGGAGGTCACGATTCTCCTTTGGATAGTATTCATCGATAGGCGTGCCAATGACAGCAATGACCCGTCCATCCTTCACTTCCATTGCCGCACTGAGCGCGTAGGTGTCTATTCCTGTGGCAAGACCAGAGACAATTGTGAAACCATTTTCTGCTAGCCCCCGCGCAAGTTTCTTCGCACGTGCACCACCTTCCGGCGTGCAATTTCTTGCGCCGACCACGGAAATAGCAGGTCGCTCGATAAGGCCCAAATCACCTTTAAAGTAAAAAAGATCAACTGGGTGTCTCGCATCCCGCAATCGCTGAGGATATTGAAAGTCGCCGTTGAGGCATATGGAGAACTGTCCTAATTTAGGCTCCAAAAACTGGCTAATTTCTTGGGCCAAGGGCGCATCAAAAGTCTTGGCTGCAAAGACCTCGGTTGGGAGACGACAAGATTTAAAAAGTTCTGTAACCGTCGTCTCGGTCATTCCACTCGCTGCCCAAATACTCTCATATGCGAGCATTTCATCATATGGCGAAATAGGGGCGGTCTTAAATAGTGATAATGCGGTTCGTGCTGATGGCATGGTACATTGGCCCCCCCATAGTATGATACCCTGATATGCGGCTCAGATTCTAACGCACCTATTTTCCATAAAGAATCACCAAGTGCTTCTCCAAGCCAAATCTTCGAACTTAGCCGCCAGCAGCAATAGCTTAGTGTGCTATTATGACGCTTAACCTTCCCGAGGATAGACCCCCTGCAGGAAATTCACCCCACAGCTACTTTTAGCCGTAGGATTTTAGGACCACCAAGACGGGGTAAAATGAGCCTTCGAGGGTGTTGCAAAACAAGTAACATTCCCCCATAAACCCACTAGATTTACTAATCATTTCGTCTAGTGGTTGGCTGTAACTTACCGAATTTTTGCTAAAATTGTGTCTTTTTATCATTTGTCCTGTAGGCCAAATTTTAACCTATATCCATTGCTCGTAAAGCTATGTGTTATCCAACTCTCTTCCTGTATGTTTGGGCATGTAAAATGCTCAAACACCGTTTCAAGATGGTGACGAGAGCGGTCATAGCAGCACAAACCAAAATCACTATTGAAACAGGCATAAAACGAACATCCACCGCATTGTCGCCCGGCTCTATAGAGAGCCAAGGTCGCAGGTTCCTGGGGCCACTCCAATTGATATAATTTATGGCTTGCAGGATTAGAAAAGCCATCAGTATAGATTTGGTTCTGATTTTCATATTTTATCATGGAGCCTACCTAAAATTTCGGAGGCGAAGCCCTCAAGTTGAACGTCTACCGTTCCAGGAGCGAACTTCTCCTTATTGATGATTGCCGTAAATGACCCTGCATTTTTCACTTGTTTGAGGAATCCGGCTGCAGGATGGACGACTCCAGATGTGCCGATCGCAATAAAAAGTTCGCACCGCTCCAAAACCTTACTAATTTTTTTCAAGATATGTTGATCGAGCATTTCACTGATTCTCCGTCATAATAAATTCAAAAACAGCCGCCTCGACATCAGCTGCAGGCCAGCCAAACATCCGGCCGATTTTTGAGCATAATTTGCACCATTCGACATAGTCAGCAGTGTGCCAGCCCAGTCTTTTCTCAATCTTCTTGTCCAAAGAGACGTAGATCTCGGGCTTGATAAACCGCAATACTTTTGACGCATAGGTAGGACCAATGCCAAAAATATCCTGGGCGGCGGCAAAAGCTTCCAAAACCTGTCCACGGTCTGCCAGGAAGATGCACTTATTCAGTTGCTCGGTCGCGTGGGCGGGATCGGACAGCACTCGATGATAATTTCGACGCCCCCCCCCCCAGCTGAGGAGCATGTCAAAAAAATTGAGCGCTTCGGGCTCCGATGCGCCAATCACGGTCGCTAGATTTTTCCCAATAATTTCAAGCGGTCGGGTCAAGGGGCGCTTAAGCAAATAGCGCGAAAGAAGGCCTGGGAAAGCGGCCAAATCAAAATCAATGTATGATAACGGCGACTTACCAAGCTGAACGAAATTCATAAGCTCTCCTGTGAATCAACGCGTCCGATTGGCAGCAACAATGCAGCCAAAAAAGCGCGAAACCCGATGATCGTAATTTTGGAACAAATTTGACGTAATGAGAGGCGAACCAACATCCCAAGAATGCCGGAGCGCTAAATTGCGAGTGCTGAAGAAACTGATTACAAATGTGGCGTGCGCCGAGCTGCTGTATAGAACCAGTCAAACCTACCGAGTTTCCGGGTGCCCGGAGTATACGTCTTGACCGACGTACCTTCCTCGTCTGCGCAAGCAGAGCAGCTTGGGGCTCGATTTAGCAAACAAATTCGACCAAATCAACAAATTTTAAAATTACAGTGCAAGAAAGAGAATATCTTGCCCATTTGTGCCTGTTCGACCAATATAGCCACTGGTCTTTGGGGCCTACATCTGGGGCTGCATTACCGCCTACACCTTGATGTCGTAATGGCCTATATAGCTGCAACTATTGAGGATTTTAGTAGGTAGCGAGAACTTGGCTGGCTTTCTTACGCAATATCAGAATTTCCCATGTTTAGCTGGCGACTTTCGCCCAGGAGTGGATCTGCCTTTGCAAATGAGCTCACTGCACCTATCCGCCCTTAGTCCGATCCTACAGCCAATGCCGCATAATTGTGATGTCCATGATATTTATTTTTGGCTTAAATCCAGCGAACTTTGGACAGACCGAATTTGTGCAGACTTGCTAAGAGCATCGGCTGCCAGCAAAATGTTTTCTTTCGGAATATCAAATCCACGAGCAGCTTCGGATTTGAGTTGAAATCCATACTGAGTTGCTTGGTCGTTTAATTCCCGAAGCAGATCCAGACCTTTTTTTGTTTGGCCAGTATCACCTGCTGCAGACGCTATATTGAAATCTTCAAACGCCCTAAGGCAATCGTGCAGCACTTGATTATAGAGGGATATAATAGCCGGCTTTTTTTCTCTCGATTCGAGCGCCTCAATTGCCAGCTCAAGCCACGGATCTATCGGCGAGTCGCCTTTCTCGTAGTTTCGTATTTGACGCTCTGTGATAGCTAGTTTCGTTGCCAGTTCGTTCTGGGTCAAATCCATGGCTTTGCGTTTGCTGATCAGTCCTTCTGGCGTCATATCAATCACCTCCTGGCCATGAAATAAACCCGATACCACTTCTCGTCAACTATAAACCGGAAATAGCTTCCTGTTTTCTGTCATTTGACTCCGCTGCGGCGCACATATCATGCCATTACTACACCCTTGATGGCGTCTACCTGTTTTCGACAGTTCATCTAGATTTCAGATGAACGCGGCGCGAGTCCAGGAGCGTGGCCAGCGGAAAAAAGCTGATGCTCTTCTGTTTATTGGGATCGGGTGACCTTGTTTTACCGCAGCTCGAGAGAATCTTTGCAGAACCTGACCCTGATCTAAAAATAAATCAGGGCTATTTTCACCGCACTCTTGATCTTCGATGGACTGTTTTCAAAACGAAATTGGTCAGATAGTAGAGCTAAAATTGTGGCGAAACATCTGTGGCTAGTATATTTCACAGCTTCGCTGGACATCCTGTTAGAAAAATTTAGCATGAAGTCAGATAGACTAGACGCCCCAATAGGACGGGCCGAATCCAAATCATACAAATAGACGATCAAAGTCGAATGCCGCAGCTGCGCATAAACTGGCGACTATTCTGCTTCAGGGCAACTTCTGAAGCCTTATCTCGAATGGATGATGAAGAAACGGCCACGTCCCGACTATTAAAAAACCTGCGACGACAAAGCACAAGTGCACTGCGGCCAGATCCAAATGGGTCACTATAAACAAATTATCACGTCATGCTTACAAATGTTCAATCTAAATGAACTGTGGATACCATGTTGCGAAAGGCTTTCGATAGTTTTTGATCAAATTAGTTCGCGATCTCTTGGCCGGCTGACAGAGGCTCGATTATCGCATTCCTTCAACTGCATCTCCCCGATCCGAACTCATACTATTCTACCAAGTTTGCATCTAATCCCACATGATTTATTGTTACCGCACCCAGAAGCCTTGCAAAGAAAGGATTGTCAAAGTATCACACTCTGGGAACTCAAATTTTGTCCGACCCAGAATTCCCTACAGGCCTTTCTGTCAAAGGCCTTGATGATTAATGGATTCGCACGGCACTGAAGAGTTACTCAAATTTTTCAACTTTTGGACCTAAATCGGACCAAAAAAAGTGCTTTTGACCCTAAAAAAGTGAATTCGAGTTCAGTTTTTTCTGGGAGCTTTTACGATATTGAGCCACGTGAATTAACCTGATCGTGCGTCAGTCAAAAGCATTGATTGGTATTCAACCAGTCAAGAATTTTCAAGCAATTGATGGCGATAGGAATGTCTCCTCAATAGATTGAAGTTCTTGCTGGCCGATCCTCCGATTGCTGGACACACCCGTTCTTTCTATCGTCTCATTACCGTTGGTGGCGGGGGTATTGGATCATTGGGATCGATGAAAAAGGGGTGGCCCCAAGTGTAAACAATATAGGAACCAATGCGGCAATCGCTATCTGGATTGAGTTCTCTTGTATATTCAAGCTTGTACCCACCTGTAATGTCCAGCACTCTGCACCAATATAAGAAAGGGCCAGTGCAGTCGGTATGGTTCCATGTTTCGGTTTGAATTGGTTTTTTCGCTGCGGCGTCTCGCTTGAGATTCGGTCTATCAATAACGTCAACATACTTTACTCTTTTGACTCTGTAGGGTTGAGAGGTCCATCGATCTGAGAAAGGCATTTGCTTTTTCCTTTTTTGAGGGCGAGTTCTCGTTGAGAACGCGCTCATTGGGTTGAGCTGAATCAGCTAACAACAATTTACAAAAAATGTGTCATGGAATTTTAGCGAGTTCGTTAACTGGAAAATATTTCCAATTTATTCGCTTGGTTGCAGATGTTGCTGTGATGCGATAGCATTGCAGCGGACTTCGCTAGTAGCGCCAAAAACCCTAGGGTCCGCGCGAGAACCGCGCCATTCAACCCTCCCGCGATGCGAGATCTAAGCCCACCCAGCTGTTACCCGAATTCCAAAACTTGTGCAAGCAACTTTTGCCAATAAATTTTCTCTGGGAGAGATGTTCTAGTGTGAACCGGAGCGCTATAGAAAGCCCAACCTAGGAACTATGCATCAATCACAATGGTTTATGGATACGTGACAGGTGCATTTGTATCAATTACATCGGGCTATGAAATACTGCCGATACTAGCAATAGGCATTCACACCCAGGACACTATCCTGAAATTTTTCGCTATCGCCTTTAGTCTCTTTCTCCCAAAATTCGATCCGAATGCAACCGCACCAAGTCACGATCTTTTTATAAATTTTTGCGAAACTTCCCAAGAACAATCGCGTGTCTTGAACTGAACTTCTCCAATCGCACTACTATCTTGCCATTCGAAAGCAACTCGAACTCCAAGCCTATAGAAACGTTCCGCTGCCATCCAGTCTTCAATATTCCTTCTTTCACTGATTGCAGTCTTGCTAGAGTGCGACTTTTTTATCTCGATGACGATCAAATTCGAGCTATTCTCGCCGCGCTTGTGAACGATTACGTCTGGCCTTTGACTATTTGGATCCCTGCTATTATCGCGTCTTTTTGGGTTATCGAGTTCCCGGTTATACTCACAATCCACATCAAAATCTGGCTCAAATCTCTCTACTAGGTAAAATCCTAGACGAAAGGACAAGGCCATTTCATGAATCTGCTTCTCTATCAAAAACGAATCATTTTCCAGCAGTCTCTGCACTGCCTCGAACACCTTTGACTTTAGTTGTTCGATTGAAGGCAGCCCGTCCTCAATTGGTGAATGCGTATTTCCCAAAACTACCTCGTAATATTTAGATAGAAAGTTCGTTCGCAAACTTTGAATTCTTATATCTTATCATTCAGCACACTCAATATTTGAGAAGAAAGACCCTCCAATTGCACATCTGCAGTGCCAAAAGGAAATTTTTCCTTGTTTATGATCGCTGTGAATGCTCCCGAAACTTTCACCTTCTCCAAAAACCCTGCAGCAGGATAGACTACACCTGATGTGCCTATCGCAATAAACAGGTCACACTGCTTCAAGGCCTTGTTGATTTCACTCATGACACCATTATTCAGCATCTCACCAAACCACACAATATCCGGGCGCAAAAGCGAATTGCATTTTTCACATCGAGGAACCTCACCGTTTCCATCGATCCATGGACTGGGATGACGTTTGTTGCAGCAAACGAGGCGATGAATGTTTCCGTGCATTTCAATCACGCCTTTGCTACCAGCTGATTGATGCAATCCATCAACGTTTTGAGTGATCAAGGTCAAATTGGGAAACTTGTTGGTCCAATCGGCTAGAATTTGGTGGGTCATATTTGGAAGTGATTTCAACACCACACTGCGACGCCAAGCATACCAATCAAAAACCAGTTTTGGGTTCTTTCTAAATCCTGCAGGCGAAGCCAAGTCCTCCGGATTATACTCGGACCAAAGGCCCTCCTGGGCATCGCGAAAAGTTGGAATGCCACTTTCGGCGGAAACTCCGGCCCCTGTTAGGATTACTAGGTTGGATTTGGACTTAAGCTGTTCCACCAAGTCCAGCAAACCTTCGCTGGGACTGCTTTTCATAATGTGCCTTCCTCGCGTTAGATCAGGACAGAGCCCAGGCCAGTTATTGACACCCGACAATCGCCCAATCCAATCTTAATTCAATGAACTGAATTCTGGACACCATCAAAAAGTCCGATTACCCGCCACCACTTAGTCATAATGACTTTACGTCGACTCGGCAAACGAATCTTAACTTCTGAGCATTAGTTAGGATTCGCAGTCACCGCACGCTTTACAGCGCAGGCCGGAACCGATACCATCAATTGAATATTAAGTTTTTTCAATATTACTTCACTTAGTTAGGATTCATCCGTGAAAAAGGCCAGAGGCAACCCCAACCATCCCCAAAAAGGATCGGCGATCAAAGTTCAGCCCATTCGACGACTGGAGGACATTAAGGCCATCAAAAAGCTCCTCGCTGGAAATCTGCGCGATCTCGCCATTTTTACTCTTGGCATCAACTCCGCCCTGCGGGCATCAGATCTGCTAGCCATTCGCCATGAACAGGTTAATGGCCTCAAGGTAGGGGACAGCTTTGAGATCAAAGAGCAAAAAACAGGGCAATACAGGCACGTCATGCTCAATAAAGTGAGCCACAAGTCCGTGATGGAATGGATACAAAGTCAGGAGGATTGGCAATCTGATGACTGGTTGTTTCGTTCGCGAAAGGGCGGAAAACTTTCCGTACCAAGTCTTACCGCACTCGTTAAAACCTGGTGCCGAGCGATCAATCTCACCGAAAACTTCGGTTCGCACAGCCTGCGAAAAACCTTTGGCTATCAGCAGCGGGTAGCCTATGGACTGGGAACGGCGCAGCTCATATCCGTATTCAACCACAACTCCGAGCGGCAAACTCTAGCCTACCTGGGAATTGAGGGTGAAGAAATTCGAAGCATTCATCTTAATACAATTTGAACTGCTATCCTATTTTCCTGACTTCATTGTCAGTGCATTGGATTCCATGGTTGGAAGCGCGGCTCATCGCTGTGTTTGTTAATTTATATTCAACCAAACTGCTTGGCCCAAGTTCTGACAATCCGGCTCCAATCGGCCCCAGACTCCGCCATAGCAATCGCTTTCCTTCCGTTATTTGCTCCACTCATGTGAGGAAACTTCCAAAGGACTCGACTTTGGAGCGATGGATCCAAAGTCAGCATTCCTTCCAAAGCCTTGCCAGGCCATTTTCCCATTGGAACAATCAAAGGAGCTTTCGATCATCTTGTTGGCAATGGTCTACCATTGGAGGGCGAGGCGCTTTCAGCGATATTGGAGAATGGCAAGGCATCAAAGCATGACCCAGGGGATCTTATGTTCATTGCCAAACGTATCAACTCAAAAATCAAGAAGCCGAAACAATAGAAGGCATGAATCTCAATTACTTACCTCGAGATTCTCCGTCGATCCTGGTGAGTCTGCTTACCTCCTAAATCGATACCAAGTATATCTGCGACATCTTTTGTAGTTTTAACCGGATCCCACTTGTATTGATCATTTAAATCATTCTTTTCATCGAGAAGACTCCAAACTAACTCGCCTTTGAACGACGAAAAATTCTCGCGCGTTTTTCCAATACTGCTATTGTCGTGAAGCATCACAATAATTCTGTTTGCCTTTAACATCGACCCATTGAGTTTTTGGCCGGAACCAGGCATCCCGATCACCGACCCAGTCCAACCAATTTTATCGGATATCTCCAGCGCAGTAAGGAAGTCCCAAGACCCCTCCACTAGCCATACTAAAGGATTGCTCAGGTCGGATTCATCACATGCAAAGACATGACCACTAAGGCCATTGCTAAATGATCGACAGCTTTTAGGGCTATTACTATCCTGCTTATAAAAACGCACATCAAACGAAGTGGGAAATGAATATTGGCTCCAGAGTGGAAGACTAATACCTGACCCAGATTCAAGTCCTCGAAATAACTGATGGCTCTGCAACAATCGAGCACTTTCCCAGTGATCACCCATCCGCGAAGTGATTGAAGCATGCTTTGATTGCAGGATTCCAAGTTCGACTATGGGCGAGACTACCTTAAGAATTTCTGGCGATAAGCCCCGCGAAATAATCAATACTTTAGCAAGTTCACTGAAACCATATCCGGAAGATACTTTTCGTAATCCGGCAATATCAATTCTCCAAAATTCCTCCAAAAATGCCTTCCCCGCTTCATTCAAAGTAGATTCCGAATAATTTTCAATTGGACCGACCCTAGGCTTAAGCCTTATAAACAGCTTTACGGGTTTTTCTGCAATTCCAAACCAAACTTCCGCCATCCCCAATCCGCTTTCATAATCACCTCCTGCTTTGAAAATAAACATTTCCAACTGATGCTTCAATATACAACTTGAACTCCTACACGTCTCAATTAGATCTTTACGTACTGGGAACTCTTTAGTGCACTTAGCGCAAGAATACGATTTCCACCCACCACCCCTATCTTTAAGTGGCAATATGGCCCCAGACTCCACAGCACAAGAAATTCGATCATTACATCCCTCAATGCAAGTGGCAGCACAAGCCGATAACACAGCTGCTCTACGAGACTTTCGTTCATCCTTAGGAATCAACTTCAAACTCCGTTCATCTCAATTCACGTATATTCGGGTGTGAGAACTTCTAAATCACTTGTATTTAAAATGCATTGTCAGTACCAGCAAATAATTCAAAATCTCGCTCGTTGGAAATGCGCGATCCTATCTTTTTTATCGGAGCAATCGAGATCAGATTCTGCGGCATTCGCAGTCGTTTTCGACAGGGTTAGGAACATTCTAAGTCTAGATCTTTGATTCGAAGTAGATCGAAATCAAAAGAAAGGAAACTTGCGGGGGATGGAAGAGTTGAAATCTTTCAATCAGTCACGCGCGCACACAACCGCACGCGCGGCAGTAAAAACTGAATTCGAATTCACTTTGCAGCTGGCGGATTCTAGATCGGCCATTTCCCCTCCCCCCACAAGTTTTTTTGTTTTATATCCGAATGCACCCGACTGCCATTCGCAAAAACAAGAGATAGGGAATTCCGAATTGGATTTGGATTTGGGGGCTGGGGCTTGCCCCAGTTAAGCGGAGCGGTGGGATCCCAAATGCTGCACGAACTACACAAGACCAATGAAGGCGGGTAGAAAGGACCGAATTACTCAGTCATTCCAACGCCTACTCAAGGGGATTTGGATTTGGATTCTGTCTTAACAGCGAAGCTGTCTAGTTCGAGTATCTAGGAGCCGGAGGCTCCGCCTCTATTGGTCCCTGGCTGTAGAAAAATATACTGCAATACGTTGGATTCAGGTGTCTATGAATAAAATTCAAACGTCACAAGCGATCGTCCCCTGCTTCAAACTCTTGATAGGCGGATGATTGGGACCACGGGACGATGGGACGATGGGACGATAGAAATTGAACTTCGATAGCGGGCTGCATTCTTTGCTTGCCCTTACAGTATATATCTAAATAAAGAAGATTATAATTCTGATCGTCCCATCGTCCCAAAGCTAGACACTGTGAGCTTTTGAACCTTGGGACGATAGTGGGGACGATGAAGATCGTCCCAATGGAGCATCAACTAAAGCACTAGATCACTTTACTAGATGTTACCGCTGACATGCATCGTGCCCGAGTATGGAAAACAATCAGGATTGCTGAGTTTAAGTACCACACGCATAATTTATTCGGGGTTGCCGAGAACCAGGCTTCATCGAACAGGCTGAAAAACTATCGTAGCAAGGACATAGAATTCGAAAGATAGACTGGCCGAAAACATTACTTTTCAGCCAGGGTCGGGGGAGGGGGGGATTAGTTGATGCTGGGGTCAAATAAACTCATTACGGGCATTATCCTTCAACAGCTCGCAATGTATGGTATTCAACCACATCTTCTACTTTAACGCACGATTCCTTGCCGTCCCGCAGCGCCACATTTTTCAGGAATTTAGTCTTATTTGCCTTTTTGTACTCAACTTCTGGAAACACTTTGATTATTGCGGCAATGAGTTTGCCCAAAGCTGTTTTCTGTTTCGAATCCAAATAATTTGCATTGCCCAAGATCACTCTTAATTCCAAATTTGTGAGAGTCTTTCCTGGTGCATATTCAAACATGGACACGAGATCGTCTATGGGCTCTTCAATCGTTGATTCAGCAGCCCGATTAAACGCTTCCAATACAAAATCTTCTGGCCAGACTGGAGTGAAATTAACTTTCTTCGCCTCTGCGTAGATATAGGCCCAGAATTGATCACAATCAAAGGATCCTAGAACCCATTCACGGTCGATTCTCAGAACTCTGCATACCCACCAACGTCGATTTCCAGTAGGATCGTTAAGAAATAATGAATCGTTGGAAGTTGCTATGAAAGAACAAAGACGCTTGCGAGTCGTTGTGCGTCTATCATAGACAGACCGATAGGTATCTTCATCTAAAGTCAAATAACTTTTAAGACGATTGAAGTCAGTCTTAGAAATTGTCCCACCAACTTCTGGTATTTCCATGATCCATGACTCACTAACGCTCCGCTTGTGATCCTTGTTTTCTGGGTTAAAACTCTCATATTCACGATAGTACTTTTTTAAAGATGGAGGGCATAGGGCGAAAACTAAGGCCGACTTTCCAGTTCCTTGTTCAAGACCCTGAAAGACCAAAACTGGATTTTGTAACTTGGAATTTTCATGTCTTCGTTTAACCCTGGAAACATGATTTATACCCCACAATTTTAGTGCTTTACCAAAAAATAATTTGTCAGCATCACTTGAAAAAGTAATCCTGTCGAGGAGATCTTTCATAACAAATGCCGTGCGTTCATTTTCTACATTGGCATTTTCTAATTTCGCGAAATAATCATCGAATGGATGGTAAACCGGAGCATGATCAAGTGCCCTGTGATATCTTTTGGAATCAGCAGAACCTCCTTTTCCACCTTTGATTTGTGCAAGCTCTTCTTGCATAACCGAATCAAATCGGTCTATAACTGGTTCGTCCTTAATAGGATTGCTTGAGTGTACACCTTTTCTGCCTAGTAACTTTCGCCGAGCTTTATCTGAGGTAGCAGTCACTTCAGGGGTTAAGAGCAGTTCATTGTGACGAATATTGAAGCCTGCTTGGTAAAGAGTATGAAGTAACTCAGTAGCTGAGTATCGAATGCTTTCTTTACCTGATTGCTCATTACCCGAACTCTTTGATACATCCTGATCTGACTTGCGAACATCAGTAGAGGTCGCCATAGTCGATACCCCCACGCTCTTTTGCTTAGGAGACAATTTGACTTTAGTTCCCATCATAAAAACCTTTCTGACACGGCAGCCAAAGTGATGATTGGAAACGAAGATAGAAGAAAGGAAATTGTTCATTTAGAGGCTTACGGGGGTCTTCTGGTGTGAAACTGTAACTAGGAGGAAAGAAATTCTTACAAAGTCGACTATACTTTGATATAAAAGTCATACTACCTTCCTGAGATCCCAAAAATCTCACTATTGGTTTGTTAGAAGATCTGCAATAGAGCTTTTTTCTTGGTCGGAATCTTTTCTACTGCAGAACCTCAGGCTTCAAAATTTTATTTTGAGGCCTTTTGTCTATCTACAATCATAATTATATAAATGCAAGAAACTATTTTTAAATTCGAAAAATACCATATCTTATTCGCCTCGTTTACATGATCAAAAAATGCACCAAAAGCCTATATTTATAGATCAAAAACGATTTTAGTATAAGTATGAAAATGCTCGAAAACTTGAAACACGACAAGCCGATTGGCAGGGAGCATAAGAATATATCCGAGCATAAGATTTTGTAAAAACACCTAGTGCTTCCGTTTCAAAACAGAGATTTATCGAAATCGGCACTAATCTTTCCGCATAACAAGGGCTGCTCTGGCGATTTCAATCGCACGCCTCATATATTCGGCAATGCTCAAACCGGCTGCCTCAGATGCTTCATCTAAAAACTTTTTCTCCTTTTTGGTGAGGCGCAGTGAAAGCGAAACCGGTCTGTCCTGCCCTTTAGGCCGACCTCGTTTTGGTAACTTCGTCTTTTTACTAACTTTTGTCATTTATTTTATGGCTCCATTAAATATATTAAAAATCTATCCGATAAGGGTATGGATGATGATTTATGGTACCAAAAAAGAGGTGTAAATGGTATGCATGGTAAGAATTAAAGCAGTGTCTGACGAACTAGAATCTCTTCGATCTGACCGCGATCTATGGCTTTCGGAGCTCCAAATTGGCCCCAGGACCCAGGTTAATTACAGATCAGCCACAGATCAACTATTTTCGTTTTTGGCGGCGCAACGCACTTTCCTAGACCGCACCAGCGCCAGGGCATTTCGTATCCACTTAGCCTCCAAAGGAATAAAATCGTCCACTCAGCGAATGGTTCTTAATACTGTTAAGATTTTTTCAGCTTGGCGACAAGATATCCTCAATATCCCAAATCCGATGCTACAGATCAAAACACCCAGGGCTAAACCGGATTTTACTAGACGCTCACTAACTAAAATTGAGGCCATAAAGCTCGTTGAAGCTGCCGCAGCTCTTGGAGTCAGGGAACGGGCAATG
>Ga0315288_10001251_pt1 | contig 32758 bp, 26 predicted proteins | sample YL17G11_20_MG_FD_203454 | JGI IMG/M metagenome (GOLD analysis project Ga0315288, IMG submission 203454) | Sediment microbial communities from Yellowstone Lake, YNP, Wyoming, USA - YL17G11_20 | ecosystem: Environmental > Aquatic > Freshwater > Lake > Sediment | place: USA: Wyoming | collected...
GTAGAGGCAAACGTGGTTAAAGCGCCCGGCCGGGCAATCGGCGGCACTGCCAGCCGCGCGCAGTGGTTTCTGGCAAAAGCCGGTACCCACCAGCAGGCGCGGTCCATCGCCCACAGCGCGCTCCAGAAAGGCATCCTCGCTGCTCTGCACTAGGCGGGTGGTGCCAGGACCGGCCTTGGGCGCGAGGCGCGCGTAAGCCAGCACGCCACGCAGGGCGCGCAGCGGGTGGCGCAGCAGCACGCGGAGCACGTACTCGCGTCCGTAGGCCTGCGAGGCGCTGCGGATCGAGAACTCGAGCAACGACAACGGACGATTGGCTTTCGGCTCGTCGGCTCGTAGCATAGGCAGGCGCTATTCTAACGCATTCGGGGTTCCAAGGCAATGCGCATGGTATTGTGGCTCTCTGAGATCACCTCACAAGATGGCACGCTGGTGGGCGGCAAGGCGCTCAACCTGGCCGAGATCGCGCGGGCCGGGTTCCCCGTGCCGGCCGCATTCTGCATCACATCCGACGCCTACTGGGCGTTCATCCAAGCCAACCAGCTGCAGGAGCGCATTCGAGAGCTCCTGTCGACGGCTGCCGACGATGCACAGGCTGTGACTGCAGCCGAATACCTACAAGCCGCTATCCGCGGCGGCCATCGGAGCGACGAGACGCGCGCGTCCGTCAACAACGCGTACCGCGAGCTAGCAGCCACCCAGGGAGCGCCCGCAGTGCTGCCCGTGGCAGTGCGCTCCTCGGCCAGTGCCGAAGACCTGCCCACGGTCTCTTCTGCCGGCCAGCAGACCACTCTCCTGAACGTGCGTGGCACGGAGGAGCTGTGGCAGGCCATCCTGGAGTGTTGGGCCTCGCTCTGGTCGCCGCGGGCGGTGCTCTACCGTACGCAGCGCGGGCTGGCGCAGCCGCCGCCGGTGATGGCCGTGCTGGTGCAGGTCATGCTGAACGCAGAGGAGGCCGGCGTGGCCTTCTCGCGCGACCCCACCAGCGGCGAGGAGCGTGTCGTCGTGGAGGCGGCGCTGGGCCTGGGCGAGAGCGTGGTCGGCGGCGCGGGCGACGTGGACCGCTACGTGGCCAGCCGCCAGACGGGCAGCGAGTGCGAGCCGCCGTGCGTGGCGCACAAGCTGCACAGCAGAGTCTGTGCAGCCCTGGGCGGGCTGCAGGAGGTAGACGTCCCGCCGGAGGCACGGGATGTGCGCGTGCTGACTCTGGGGCAGGTGAGCCAGATCGCGCAGACCGCCATGGCTCTGGAACGGCACTTCCAGTGCCCGCAGGACGTGGAATGGGCCTATGCCGACGGCAGGTTGTTCGTCCTGCAGGCGCGCCCGATCACCACGCACACAGCAAGCTTCTTCACCGACATCCTCCCCGAAGACGGCAGCGTCTGGACTGCCGGGTTCCTCAACGAACGCTTCCCTCTGCCGGTTTCTCCCCTGGGCTGGTCGCTGGTGCGCGAGCTGCTGGAGGAGCTGGCCTTTCGCGATCCTTTGCGCTACCTGGGCCTGAGAAACGTCGAGCGACTGCGCATTACGCGGCTGTACCGTGGCCATCCCTACGTCAACCTGTTCGTCTTTCAGACTCTGTACAAGGTCTTCCCTGACTTGCTGCTGCCCGAAGACGCCTACCGCTACTTCCCCGAGGGCCAGACCAGCCTGCGACGGCAGGCTCACTACCCACTTGGCCTCTTTGACCCGCGCTTTCTTTGGTCGATGCTGCGCCATTTCGTGCGCCAGCCGGCGGTGTGGTCACCCTGGCACAACTACCGAGTGTGGGCCAGGTTCGCGCAGCGCCACGCGCAGCGCAGCCAGCAACTCGGACGCGAGTTCAAAGCACTCTGTGAGGAGGGCGCCACCGTGCAGAGCATCTGGGCAACGCTTGAGCGGACGCAGCAATTGAACGCCGAGTTGCTCGCCCTGCACCGCTGGAGCCTCACCTGTGCCGACCTAACCTACAGCCTGCTGTGCCGCCTGCTGCAAGCACGCGTTGGGGCGCAGGAGGCGCTGTGCCTGTGTACGGCCCTGGTGGCGGGCCTGCCCAACCAGTCGGTGGAGCTGAATGATGCCCTGCACGACCTGGCACAGGTACAGGACACACCCTCCTTTGCGCAGGCGTTCTCCCAGTTCATTTCGCAGTATGGTCACCGTTCTTTCAGCCTTGACATCTACTACCCGCCCTTTGCGGATGAGCCTGCTCAGGTGCTAGGACTGTTGAAGGGCTTGCAGAGCGAGGGCCGCCAAACGCAGGCGGGTCAGGAACGCGCACAAACCCGTTCGCAGGCCGAGCGCCAGGCCCTGCGCGCCATGGGAAGCGGTCCGTTGGGTGGGCTGCGGCGGGCGCTCTTCCGGCACGTGCTGCGCCTGACGCGCTGTTACATGCCCCTGCGCGAGGAGCAGCGCTTTTTCTGGCAGAAGACGCTCGCCTTACAGCGTCACCTGTTCCTGCGACTGGCCCAGCACATGGTCGCACAAGGGCTGCTAGAGAAGTGCGAGCACGTCTTCTTCCTGGCCATAGATGAGATGCGAGCCTACGTCAACGCGCAGACCGACGCCCAGGGCTATGCGCGCCTGGCCAGTACGCGGGAACAACAGTTCGCACGTCTGCGTCAGGAGAATGATAGCGCGCCGGCTTGGTCCTACCCACCATTCCTACACGGGAATCGGCCTTGGGAGACAACCGCAAGGGCACAGCAGGGCCAGTTCCAGGGACGAGCCATCAGCCCCGGGCTGGCCCAGGGCCGGGTGGTAGTCGTGTTCACGCCAGAGGAATTCGACAAGATCCGGCCAGGCGACGTACTGGTGACGCGCGGCATCGATCCGGGTTGGACGCCTGTCTTTGGGCTGTTGAGCGCCCTGGTCATGGAGCACGGCGGGCAGCTCTCGCATGGGGCCGTGGTGGCCCGCGAATACGGGCTGCCAACCGTGGCGGGCATTCCGGGCATCACCCAGGCGCTGCACGACGGTGACGCGGTGATCGTGGACGGCTTGAACGGCCTGGTCTCCATTGTTCGACACGAGCCCACCTTTGCGGTATAATCCCGCACCAGGAGAGAAAAGGGTGGCGTCGAGTCGGATGGGGACGGGCCTGGAGATCGTGAGTCACAGCGCAGATCAGACACAGCGGCTGGGTGAGCGGCTCGGCCGCCTGCTGCAGCCAGGCGACGTGGTTTGCCTGCAAGGCGACCTGGGCTCGGGCAAGACCTGTCTGACCCAGGGCATTGCGCGCGGGCTGGGCGTAGGCCAGCCCGTGACCAGTCCCACGTTCATCATCATCAACGAATATGTGCTGCCAGGGACGGGACGCAGGCTGCGCCACATCGACCTGTACCGCATCGAGAGCATCGCCGAGGCCCGCGCGCTGGGCCTGGAAGACTACCTAAACGGCGACGGCATCTGCGTCATCGAGTGGGCTGAACGCGTGCTGGGCTTGTTGCCCGCGGAACGGCTGTGGGTCACACTGCGCTACATGGACGACACACAAAGGGAGTTGGTGGTTGGCGCCACGGGCAAGCACTATACAGACCTGCTAGAGTCCCTGCGGCAGGGAACCGCCGATGCCTGAAGCCAAGGAGTCTGCATTTGCTGCTGGCGATTGACACAGCCACACGCGTCGCCGGCCTGGCGCTGTACAACCAGGACGGCCTGCATAGCGAAGAGCTGTGGCACACGGGCGACAACCACACCGTGGAGCTGATGCCCTACGTCGTGCGTGCCTGCGAGCAGCAGCGGCTACCGCCGTCGGCGCTCAAGGTAGTGGCCGTCTCGCTCGGGCCGGGCTCCTTCACCGGATTGCGCGTCGGGCTCGCCGCCGCCAAAGGGCTGGCACTGGCGCTGCAGATTCCATTGTTGGGCGTGCCGACCCTGGATGCCACGGCCTACGCTCACTCGCGCGAGACGCTGCCGGTGTGCGCCGTGCTTCAGGCCGGTCGCGGCCGGCTGGTCGTGGCTTGGTACCAGAACGTGGATGGCGAGTGGCAGCGCCGCAGCGACTATGTCTTGCTCGGCCCTGCTGACCTGATCGCGCGCTTGCAGGAGCCCACGCTGCTATGTGGAGAAATCGATACGGCTCTGGCCGAGGCGCTGCGTGCAGAGGCACCCGGGCGAGCCATCCTGCTCAGTCCTGCTTTTGGAGTGCGGCGCGCGGGCTACCTGGCGGAACTGGCCTGGAATCGATTTGTGGCCGGCGAGCGCGACGACCCGGTCACCTTGAACCCAATCTACCTACAGAGCGTGTGACCGTCTCACATGGAGGACCTTGCCATCCCTTACGTCGTAGAAAACATGGCCTTTGCCGACGTGCCCGCAGTCGTTGCGCTCGAGAACATCGCGTTCTCGCTACCCTGGTCAATCCACGCCTTCGAATACGAAGTGCGCAACAACCCGATGGCGCATTTTCTGGTGGTCAGGCGCCGCGCACCCGTGGCGAACGGAGACACGCCACCCGAGGAGGCCAGCCGCTCGCTGCACCCCATCCTGGGGTACGGAGGACTGTGGCTGATCGTGGATGAGGGGCACGTCTGCACACTGGCCGTGCACCCCGATTGGCGCGGGCACGGCCTGGGTGCATTGCTATTGAGCGGGCTGATCGAGCACTGCATGACCCTTGGCGCTGCCGTCGCGACACTGGAAGTGCGCAGGTCCAACCTCGTCGCGCAGAGCCTGTATGAGAAGTACGGCTTTGCCAAGGTGGGCCTGCGCAAGGCGTATTACGCGGACAATCATGAGGACGCCCTGATCATGACCACCGACCTGCTCTCGTCGCCAGCGTATCAGGAACGTCTTCGTGCGCTCCAGGTAGAGCTACTGCGCAGGCTGGCAGGAGCCTCGTAGCATTGTCGCTAGTGGCTTGCCCTTGTTCGTCGGCAGTTGACTCGAATCGCCGCGCCGTGCTAGAATTGCGTGCCTGGACCCAAGCATCCTTTGGAGTGAAGAATGCCGCGTAAGACCAACTGGCTGCTGAGCCTTCTCACAGCGCTCGTTGACACTGTGATGATCGCTGCGGCTTTTCTCGCCGCCTACCTTTTGCGCCGCGTCACCGAAGTGCCGCGGCCGCTCAACCTGCGACCGCTTAGTGACTATGGCGGAATGCTGCTGATCCATGTGTTCACGCTGCTCGTCACCTTCTTCTTCTACCGGCTGTATCACTTTAGGAGCGGCTTGTCGCGCGTCGACAAGTCCTACACCATCATGGCAGCCGTCTCCTTTGGCACCATCTCCTCGGTGGCAGTCACCTCGTTTCTCTACAAGAACGAGCTGGACTACCCGCGCATCATGGTGATTTACGCCTGGATTCTGAGCATCGTGTTTGTGATGATCGGGCGACTGCTGACTGACCAGATCCGCGCCCGCTTCCGCAAGGCCAGACCTCGGTGCGTCCTGATCGTGGGCGGAGGCGACGTGGGACGCATGATCCTGCAAAAGATCACCCAATCGCCTCGCCTGGGTTATCAGGTCGTGGGCTTTGTGGATGATACCCCTGGCCGCAAGGAAGTGGCAGGGCTGCCGGTGCTGGGCAACAGCGGCCAGGTGGCGTTCCTGATCCGCGAACACCACGTGCAAGAGGTGATCGTCGGCCTACCAGAGGCCAGCCAGGAAGAACTCCTGGACCTCATTTCGCAGTGCGAGCGCGAGAAGGCCACCGTACGCGTCTTCCCCAACCTGTTCCAGATCATCGCCTCCGAGATCAGCATCGACGACCTCAACGGACTGCCATTGCTCACCATCCGTGACGTGGCTCTGCGCGGCTGGCGCATGGCCGTCAAGCGTAGTGTGGACCTGCTCGGCAGCGCGATTACCCTGGTTTTCCTCTCCCCATTCTTCTTGCTGGTCTCAGCCCTGATCAAGCTGGACTCGCCGGGCCCGGTGTTCTATGCCCAGGAGCGCATGGGGCTGGACGCGCGGCCTTTCCAGATGCTCAAGTTCCGCTCCATGCGCGCGGACGCCGAGAAGGACACCGGCCCCGTGTGGGCCACCGCCAACGACCCGCGCAAGACGCGCCTGGGTACTTTTTTGCGGCGCTATTCCGTCGACGAACTGCCGCAGTTCATCAACGTGCTGGTGGGCGACATGAGCCTGGTAGGCCCGCGCCCCGAGCGCCCCGTGTTTGTGGAGCAGTTCCGCCAGATCGTGCCGCGCTACATGGACCGCCACAAAGAGCGCGCCGGCATCACCGGCTGGGCCCAGGTAAACGGTTTGCGCGGCGATACCTCTATCGTGGAACGCACCAAGTACGACCTGTGGTACATCGAGAACTGGTCGCTGCTGCTCGACGTTAAGATCATGATCAAGACTGCCTTTGGCGCGTTTCGCGACAGGAACGCGTACTAGAACCCCAGCACCGAAGCAGGCCTCTCACCGCTTCGCAGGCATTCCAGGTCCCACACGACCGCTCGGCATTAGACTTTTATATGAATCCACTCAACTGCATTGACAAGAACGCCGTCTCGTGCTATGATGTTAGCACTCGGGTGCAAGGAGTGCTAACCGGAGCAGGCGCGCCTGCCTGGAAAGCAGAAGCGTTAGAGCATGGAAGAACTGAGCCAGAGACAACAGGATATCCTGGGCATCGTGGTGCGCGAGTACATCGCGACGGCCAAGCCCGTGGGGTCCGATACGATCCGCCAGAGCCACAGCCTGAGCGTGAGCCCGGCTACGATCCGCAACGAGCTCGTCGCGCTGACCGAGATGGGTTACCTGATGCAGCCGCACACGTCTGCTGGGCGCGTGCCTACGGCCGTGGGCTATCGCTATTTCGTCGAGAAGCTGATGCAGGAATCGGAGCTCAGCATGTCGGAGCAGTTGCTGATCCGCCACCAGTTCTATCAGGTGAGCCTGGACCTGGAGCAGTGGATGAAGCTCGCGGCCGCAGTGTTGGCGCACGTTTCGCAGAGCGCCTCGTTGATCGCCGCGCCCCAGGCACGCCAGGTGCGCTTCCGCCACGTGGAGCTGATCTCGATTAGCGAGCAGACGGGTTTGATGATCCTGGTGCTGCAGGACAGCTCTGTCCACCAGCAAGTCATGATGTTCGCTAGTGCCATCAGCCAGGAAGAGTTGACGCGCACCTCGAACAAGCTCAACGCTCAGTTTGCCAACTGCGGCCTGGAGCAGGCGATGGCGAAATCCGCGCCCGAACCGGGCGCAGAGCTGAATGCACTCGAGTCCGAGATAACCCGGCAGGTCGTGGACTTGATGCGTTCGCACGAGATGAAGACCACGCGCCCCATCTATCGCGATGGCCTGGTGCACATCCTGCGCCAGCCCGAGTTCGATGAGATTGATCGGGCGCGTCGGATCGTGCAGGTCCTAGAACAGAACAGCGCCCTGGAAGCCATTTTCAGTCAGGCGCCCCTGGTCAACGGCGTGCAGGTGATCATCGGCAGCGAGGGCAAGTGGGCCGAGATCGAAGGCTGCAGTATGATCTTGTCCGGCTACGGCTTGTCCGGTCAGGCCAACGGTGTGCTTGGCGTGTTGGGGCCCATGCGCATGCCCTATGGCAGAACCATTTCGGCTGTGCGTTACGTCGCCGATCTGATGAGCGACCTGGTGCACCGCCTGTATGGAGAATGAACGGGAGGTGGGTACGACGATGTCTAACGAGGAGACACACCCCACAGACGAGAACGCAGCATCAGAAGACCACCCCGTGGCAAGGGCGGATGCAGCCGAGCCACAGGAAGCTGCCGCGACCAAACCGCAGGACAACGGCGCGGACGTGCAGGCCCTGAGGCAGGAGCTAGAGACGCAGCGGGAACTGGCCAGCCGCAACCTGGACCAGTGGAAGCGGGCGGCTGCGGATTTGCAGAACTACCGCAAGCGCGTGGAAAAAGAGCGCAGCGAGCTGCTCAAGTTCGGCCCAGCGGCTTTGATGAAGACGTTGCTGCCGATTCTTGATGATTTCGAGCGCGCGCTGCAGACCTGTCCTGATCCCTGCTACCGCCTGACCTGGACCGAGGGCATCGCGCTGATCGACCGCAAGCTGGAGCTTGTTCTGGAACAGCAAGGCCTGCGCGAAATTGAGGCTCTCGGCAAGCCCTTCGATCCGGCCATGCACGAGGTTTTTCTGGAAGAGGAAAGCACCATGTACCCCGATGGCCACGTCAGCACGGTGCTGCAAAGGGGGTACCTGTTGCACGAGCGGGTTCTAAGACCCGCCGTGGTCAAGGTGGCAAGGAAGGCCCAGGCCGAACAAGCCGGACCTGTCGCCGCTGAGCAGACAAAGCATGAATCTGACAATGAACTGAATGCATCTGAGCAAGCAGACAAGTAACTGATTCCTGGGAGGACAGCAATGAGCAAGATTATCGGCATCGATTTGGGGACCACACTCTCTGTGGCTGCCGTGATGGAAGGGGGCGAACCGGTGGTCATCCCTACTTCCGAGGGTGAGCGGCTGTGCCCCTCCATCGTGGCGGTGAACCCCAAGACCGGTGAGCGCATGGTGGGCTGGGTTGCGCGTCGCCAGGCCGTCACCAACCCGGAGAATACCATTTTCTCGATCAAGCGCCTCATGGGCCGCAAGTTCAACGACCCGCTGGTGCAGAAGGCCATGAAGCGCCTACCCTACAAGATCACCGAGGCGCCCAACGGCGACGCCTGGGTATGGATGGGGGGCAAGTCCTACTCGCCGCCCGAGATCTCGGCCATGATTCTGCAGAAGCTGAAAACCGACGCGGAAGCGTACCTGGGCGAGCCTGTCAAACAGGCCGTGATCACCGTGCCCGCCTACTTTAACGACTCACAACGCCAGGCAACCAAGGACGCTGGCAAGATCGCAGGGCTGGAAGTTTTGCGCATCATCAACGAGCCCACGGCTTCGTCTCTGGCCTACGGGCTGGACAAGAAGAAGGACGAACAGATCGCGGTCTACGACCTGGGCGGCGGCACGTTCGACATCTCCGTCCTGAGCATCGGCGAAGGCGTGTTCGAAGTCAACTCGACCAACGGCGATACTTTCCTGGGTGGCGATGACTTTGACCTGCGCGTCATCGACTGGCTGGCCGACGAGTTCAAGAGAGAAAGTGGCATCGACCTGCGCCAGGACCGCATGGCCCTGCAGCGTCTGAAAGAGGCCGCCGAAAAGGCTAAGAAGGAACTGTCCACCGTGATGCAGACCGAGATCAACCTGCCCTTCATCACGGCCGACCAGTCGGGGCCCAAGCACCTGGTCATGACGCTGACCCGCGCCAAGCTGGAACAGTTAGTGGGTGATCTGGTGGAGCGGACCATTCCACCCCTGCAGCAGGCACTCAAGGATGCCAAGCTCGAAGTCTCTGGCATCGACGAGGTAGTGCTGGTAGGCGGCCAGACGCGTATGCCACTCGTACAGGAGACTGTGCGCAAGTTCTTTGGCAAGGAGCCGAACAGGAGCGTCAACCCGGACGAGGTGGTGGGCATCGGTGCCGCCATTCAGGCCGCTGTCCTGGGCGGCGATGTGCATGACGTCTTGCTGCTTGACGTCACTCCGCTGACGCTGGGCATCGAGACCATGGGCGGCGTGGCCACGCCGGTCATCGAGCGCAATACGACCATCCCGACCAAGAAGAGCCAGATCTTCTCGACCGCGTCGGACAGCCAGACCAGCGTGGAGATCCACGTGGTGCAGGGCGAGCGGCCGATGGCGGGCGACAACAAGACGCTGGGTCGCTTCATCCTGGATGGCATCCCGCCCGCGCCGCGCGGAGTCCCGCAGATCGAAGTAACCTTTGATATCGACGCGGACGGCATCTTGCACGTCAGCGCCTTGGACAAGGCCACCAGCCGCGAGCAAAAGATCACCATCACTGCCTCCAGCGGACTCTCCAAGGACGAAGTCGACAAGATGGTGAAAGAGAGCGAGCGCCACGCCGACGAGGACCGCAAACGCAAGGAGGAGGTCGAGGCGCGCAACAACGCCGACTCGATGGTCTACAGCGCCGAGAAGACGTTGCGCGAACTAGGTGACAAGGTGCCCGGCAACGTCAAGAGCGAGGTAGAGGGCAAGGTCGCCGCCGTGCGTTCGGCCCTGCAGGGCCAGGATGTGCAGCGCATGAAGAGTGCGGCCCAGGAGCTGAGCGAAGCCATGCAGCGCATCGGCGCGAGCATGTACCAGCAGTCCGGACCCACTCCGCCTCCGGGTGGACAGGGGCAGGGCCCGCAGCAGACACCGCCTGAGGACGGCACCGTTGAGGGCGAGTTCCGCGAGGTATAAGAAACGATCTCAAAAGCCAGATTCTGTAGTATGATTATGTCTGAGCATTACCAGCAGGAATTCTGTGATGCCCAGACGAAAGCGAGATGTTGAGAGTTTGCCTACTATCTGGCGGGTCCCAGGTGGGTTTCGTCTGTGGCCACGACGTGGGTTTTCGTGGCTACCCAAGCGAGTTGGTCGTCCGCGAAGACGCCAGAGGTGGGGGGTGTAGCTAGGCAGCTGCTCGCGCGTGTAGAATAGGGACTCGCTGACAGAGGCTGCACTGCCCTGATCTCTGACGTCTGGAAGGACACAGAGGGATTCTGTCGTGCACTGGGGCGGACCTCCCCATCCGCGGTTCTGCTTTGCAAACGACTTCTGGGGTTGAGCCAATAAGATCTCATGGGAATCGTGCCGCCCTCGTGGCGGCACGACTCCGCTCAGGGCTGGTAGGCCAACTGATGTGCCATCAGGCACTAGCTCCCCCAAGCACCGGGCGGAACTTGTAGCCATACACGATCAGGCCGTTCTCGCCCTCCTCCTTGATCTTGCGTGTCACCATTTCCACGGGCATGCCGATGCGCACCTGGTCGTTGTCCACGTCAGTGAGTTGCGCGGTCAGCAGGGGGCCCTCGGCCAGCTTGACCAGCGCCACGGTGTAGGGCTGGTTTTCCGTGTAGCCGGCAGGCGCTTCGTAGACGATCGAATAGGAATACACCTCGCCCTTGCCGCTGAACTGGTGCACGTCTTGTCCAGCCTCGGTACAATGTGGGCAGACGTCGCGGGGCGGGAAGATGGGCTCGTGACAGACCCGGCAGACCTCACCCACGAGGCCGTAGCGTGTTCTTTCGGTTCTCCAAAACCTCGGTACGTTCATGATCCAAACCTCCTCTGCGTCGGTTATGCTTCCAAGATGTGCGTGACGGCGGTAGCGCCGCTTCCGCCGATGTTCTGGGCCATGCCCAGACTGCCGGACACCTGATTGGCGCCGGCCTCGCCGCGCAACTGCAGCGCCAGCTCCACGATCTGGTAGACGCCGGTCGCGCCGACGGCGTGCCCGCGCGCCTTGAGGCCGCCCATCGTGCTGATGGGGATGCGCCCCTGCAGCGTGATCGCGCCTTCCTGCGCCAGACGCGTGCCCTTGCCGCGCTCGGCAAAGCCACACGCCTCGAGCGAGAGGGCCGCCATCACGGTGAACGAGTCGTGCAGCTCAAAAAGCTTGATGTCGCTTGGCCCTACGCCTGCCTGTTGGTAGGCCTTGAGCGCTGAGGCGTAGGCTGCCTGCAGGAACAATGGGTCCCTGCGGCTGTGCAGCGCCAGCCGGTCCGTGGCGACGCCCGAAGCACGCACGCGCACGGGCTTGCTGGCGATGCGGCCCGCGCGGTCGCTGGGGCACAGCACCACGGCTGCCGCGCCATCACACAGCGGCGCAGCGTCGAACATGCCGATGGGGTCCGCCAGCATGCCACCTTTGACGAATGCCTCTGCCGTGATGGCTGAACGGAACATGGCGTTGGGGTTGTTGACCCCATTCTTGTGCGCGTTCAAGGCGAATGGCGCGAAATCCTCGCGCGACACTTCAAACTCGTGCATGTAGCGGCGCATCAGCAGCCCATGCATGGCCGATACGGTCACGCCGTGAAAGGATTCATACTCCGCGTCCAGCGCCGAGCTCCAGGCCGCCAGCGCGGTCTCGGCATCGGCGTCGGTGGTCTTTTCTACGCCGCACACCACCACGATGTCCTGCAGACCGCTGGCCACACCCAGGTAGCCCTGGCGAACGGCCAGAGCGCCGGAGGCGTCTGCGCCTTCGACCCTGACTGCCTCAATGCCCTCCAGGCCGGCCCAATCCGCCACCAGTGCGCCTAGGTGCTGCTGGGCCGTGAGCTCTCCGGAGAGCATGTTGCCCACGTACAGGGCGTCCGCGCTCTCCAGGCCCGCGTCCTTGAGCGCAGCCGAGATGGCGTCCACCGCCAGATCGCGCATGGAGCGCTCCCAGTGCTCGCCTGCTTTGGTCTGTCCGATTCCAACGATGCTGACTTCGCGCAAGAAGAATGGTCCTCCCGCTGAGATACCAGGTTGGTAGTAGCCACTTCAGTGGCTAATGCATCTGCAGCTTTTTGCGATAGCGCGCATAGAGCGCATAGTCAACCGGCTTGCGCCGCGCAATGTATGCCATGGTCTTGGGCGCCAGAGCCTGCCGCTCCGTCACCCGATCGGTGACGACAAAGGAAAACGCGTCGCTGCCCGCGCCCGAGCCAAACGAGGCCAGCAGAATGCGGTCGCCGGGCTTGGCCTCGTCCAGGACCGCCGATAGCCCCAGCAGGCACGAGCCTGCATACACGTTGCCGACTTTGGGCGACAAGAGCCCGAGTTTGATCTGGTCCTTGTCGAATCCCAACAACTGCGCCGCGCGCTGCGGGAACTTGGCGTTGGGCTGATGAAACACGGCTGCCGCGAAATCGCTCGGCTGGAGGCCCAGCTCTTCCAGCAGCGCATGCACCGAGCCAGTAGTGTGCTTGAAGTAGGCTGGCTCACCCGTGAAGCGCCCGCCGTGCTCCGGGTAGTGCTGATAGGGCCGCCGAAAGAAATCAGGCGTGTCGGTGACGTACGAATAGGAGCCTTCCAGATACGCCAGGCTGTTCTCGCGCGGACCCACAATATAGGCCGCTCCGCCCGCCGCTGCGGTATACTCCAGAGCGTCGCCGGGGCGGCCCTGCGCGGTGTCCATGCCGATCGCCAGGGCATAGTCGGCCATGTGCGAGCCCACCAGGCCAAAGGCAGCTTGCAGCGCCTCTGTCCCGGCCTTGCAAGCGAATTCCCAGTCGCCCGCGCTGACCCGCGGCGTCGCTCCGATGGCCTCCGCCACGATGGTGGACGTGGGTTTGACGGCGTACGGATGTGACTCGCTGCCCACCCACACGGCCCGCAGGTCCCGCGGCGCGATGCCGCCGCGCGCCAAGGCGTTGCGCGCGGCCTCGATGGCCATGGTGGCCGTGTCCTCGTCGAGGCCGGGGACCGACTTTTCCTCAACCGGCAGGCCGGCCTTGCCTTCCATCCACACCCGAGAGACCTCAGTGGCGGGGAGGCGATAGCGGGGCACGTACGCCCCGTAACCTACAATGCCTACGTCTCTTGCTGGCTTCATGCCTGTGTCTTTAACCTCTTCAGGATTGCCTCCGCCTTGTCCAGACGGACCAGCTTCTCTTCGAGCATGGTCTGCACCACGCGGTCGACCATCTCGCCCTCGGCGCCGGCCGCAATGGCCACCTGCCGGGCGTGCAGCTTCATGTGACCACGCTGGATGCCCTCGCTGGCCAGCGCGCGTAGCGCGGCCAAGTTCTGCGCCAGCCCCACCGCGGTGATGACTTCGGCCAGTTCGCGCGCGGTCTTGACACCGAGCAGCTTGAGAGCGGCCTTGGCGGTCGGATGCACGCGCGTCGCTCCGCCCACAATTCCCACAGCCATGGGCAGCTCCAGGGTGCCCACCAGGTTGCCCCCTGCGTCCACCGTCCAGGTGCTCAACGAAGTGTAACGCCCGCTGCGTGCGGCGAAGGCGTGCGCGCCCGCTTCGATGGCGCGCCAGTCGTTGCCCGTGGCGATCACTACGGCGTCTACGCCGTTCATGATGCCCTTGTTGTGCGTCGCGGCGCGATAGGGGTCGATCGCGGCAAAGGCCCATGCCTCCATGATGCCCCGCGCGACCTGCTCGCCGCTGAACCCGGCGCGCGCCAGTGAGGCGCTGGGCACGACGCCCTTGGCGCGCGCCAGGCGGTGATCGGCTAGGTTCGAAAGAATGCGCAGCAGCGTCCGCCCGCCGCTGATCTCAGCCACGAGCGGCGCGACGGCCTCCAGTGCTGTGTTGACCGTGTTGGCGCCCATGGCATCGCGCGTGTCGTAGAGCAGGTGCAGCACCAGCATGGCACCCACCGCACTATGCTCGATGACGCGCACCTCCAGATCGCGCGCCCCGCCGCCCAGCTTGACGATCACGGGGTCCTGGGCGTTGGCCAGCGCCAGAATGCGCTCCTTGGCCACCAGCAACTCAAAGCGTGCCGCCCAGGGATCCCGCGCGTCCAGCACCTGAAGCTGTCCGATCATGACCGGTTCGTCACTGCAGGTCGAGAAGCCGCCGCCATCCTGCACCAGGCGCGCCGCAAAGCTAGCACCGGCGACCACCGACGGCTCTTCGATGGCCATGGGGACCAGATAGTCACGGCCATTGATGGTAAAATTGGTGGCGACGCCCAGGGGCAGTCCGAACACGCCAACTGCGTTCTCGACCATGTGGTTGGCCTGCTCTTGGGCGAGACCAGCCCCTCCGGAAAGGGCGGCTGCCTCCTCCTCGCTCAGGTCAGCAAACTCACGCAGCGCCTTGATGCGCTCCGCGGGTTCCAGTTTGTAGAATCCGGTCAAACGAGAGGACTTGCTCATGACACCTCTAGGCTGGCTCTCCGCTAAACAGCAACAAGCCTACGACCTTCGCAGCCGTAGGCTCGATTGCAAACAAAGTATAGCGCAGGTGGGCTGCCAAAAACTATCCGGTTGGTGCCAAGGGCGGCTCTTCACGCGCTTTTTTCGCGCCCTGCCTCATTTGACAGCCCCAGGTTCTTCAAGTATAATTGGCCATCATCCTGAGGCAACACCGATCAGTTCGACTGCCATCCTACTTATAAGGAGGTGATGTCCATGGTAGAGAGTTTTGAACCCAGGGGCATCACCGGAGGTGTTGAGCTCTAGCTCGCACCGTACCAGCGGTGGTGCCTCAAGCGCAAAGGGCCTCTGTCTTGGCAGAGGCCCTTTGTGCTACCTGCGCGAAAGGGGGGACGTATGACCCGCATCTGGATCCAGAAGGCTGACGTTCTGACCCTCAACGCCAACGGGGACGTGCTGCTTCACACCGACATCGCCATTGCCGAGGGCAAGATACAGGCCGTTGGCGACGTGCCCCCCGATTTCCAGCCGGACGAAATCATTGATGGCAGCGACCACGTGGTCACGCCCGGCTTTTTCAACGCCCACACGCACGCGGCCATGACCTTTGAGCGTGGCTGGGCCGACGACCTGCCCTTTGATCGCTGGCTCAACGAGCGCATCTGGGTAGCCGAATCTGCCCTCACGCCTGAGGACGTGCGCTGGGGCGCCTATCTGGCGGTGGCCGAAATGATCCGCTCGGGCACGGTGGGCTTTGCCGATCACTATTTCTACATGGACGAGGTGGCGCAGGTTGTCGAGGAGTCCGGCCTGCGCGCCAACCTGGCGTGGTGTGTCTTTGGGATGGGTGCGGGTACCGAGATCGGCAAGGGTTTGGATGAGACTGTCGCATTCGTGCAGCGCTGGCAGGGGGCGGCAGGCGGTCGCATCCGCACCGTGCTGGGCCCGCACTCGCCGTATGCCTGCCCGCCGGATTTCCTGGAGGCTGTGGCGAAACGGGCCGCGCAGTTGGGCGTGGGCATCCACATTCATTTGTCCGAGTTCCGCGACCAGCTCGAGAGCTCACTGGCCAAGCATGGGGTGACGCCGGTCAGGTTCCTGGAGCAGAGGGGCATTCTGGAGCAACCCACTCTGGCGGCGCACTGTATCTGGATCACCCCCGAAGACATGGACATCCTGCAGGCCAGGCACGTGACAGTTGTGCAGTGCCCCAATTGCCACATGAAGCTTGGCATGGGCGTCACGCCAGTGCCCGAACTACTGGCCCGGGGCGTGAACGTGGCCTTGGGTACGGACGGACCGGCCTCCAATAACGACCTGGACATGCTGAAAGAGGCACGCCTGGCCACCTTGATGCAGAAGAACCATCATCTGGACCCCGTGGCCTTGCCCGCAGAGCTGACTTATCGCCTGGCGACCCAGAACGGTGCCAAAGCGCTCGGGTTCCCCGAGAGTGGCGTGATTGCTCCGGGTCGGCCTGCCGACCTGCTGCTCTTTGATTTCCGCAAGCCGCACTTGCGCCCCCGGCACAACCTGCTCTCCAATATCGTGTACTCGGCGAAGAGTTCTGACATCAGCCACGTGATTGTGGATGGCCGCGTCCTGATGCGTGAGGGGCAGTTGACCACTTTGGATGAGGAGCGCATTCTGTATGAGGCCGAAAGGCGCGCCTGGCGCATGGTCAAGCAGGACATGCGCATTGTGCGTGCCTATGATCTGGGGGAAAAAAGGCGCTGGGCGGGGGGAGGTGAACCCGCGGGCCGGGCAGAGAACTCGAATGCTTGCTCCCATCCTCACGCTGGCCGCGGAGCTAGCACAGACAGTCAGGGATAGTGAAATAGACGGTGTTGCCCTTCCCGGTGGCACTCTCCAGCCAGATGCGCCCACCGTGCAGCTCGACCAGACTTTTGGCAATGGCGAGCCCGACGCCAATCCCTCCGTGTTCCCGAATGAGGGAGCTCTCCAACTGGTAGAATGGCTTGAAGATCCACTCCCATTCTTCCTGAGGAACCCCGGGCCCGGTATCGTGCACCGCCATGCGCACGCCACTGCCATCGATCTCGATATCGATCCTGATCTCCCCGCCCTCGGGAGTAAAGTCCACGGCATTGGCGAACAAATTGTTCAGCAGAGCCCGAAGCTTGGGGCCGTCCGCGTAGATGCAGGTAGGGCTTTCCGGGAGGCCGGTACGAATGTCCTGCCGTTTGCCAAGCGCCAGGGGTTTGATCTGCTCCAGAACCTCCCCGAGCAGTTGTGGCAAGGAGAGGCTGGCGCGCTTGAGCTCCACCTGCCCTGCCTCCAGGAACTTCAAGTCGGTGATGTCGCGCACCAACATCTCCAGCCGGCCCGACGCCCGGGTGATGGCGTGGAGGTGAGCTTTGCTCTCCTCTGGTATTTCCTGATCCAGCAAGGCCGCATAGGTGTTGATTTCGGCGAGCGGCGTGCGAAGCTCGTGCGCAGCGATGTTGATGAATTCGCTCTTGAGGTGGTCCAGAGAGGCCAGCTTCTCATAGGCATTCAGGATACGCGTAAAGAGGCGGGCGTTCTGGATCGCGATGGCCGCCTGGCTCGCCAGCACAGACAGGAGCTCGAGGTCGCTCAGGGCGAACGCCAGCCCCTCTTGCGCCTTGCCCAGGCTGAGGATGCCCGTCACTCCGCCGTTGACGACCAGGGGCAAGGCGACCGCCGTGCGGACGCGAGCATTGGCGCTCTCAGCAGCGAAGAATGGACCCTGCACTGATTCGGTGGGCCACACCGTCGGCTTCTTGCTCTCTATGACCTCGCGGGCGACGCTGTCGCTGAGCCCGTAGTCGAGGCTGGGGGACTCGGCACCCTCCTTGCTGACTACAGCACGGGTCTGCCAGTTGTCACTGGCTTCGTCTCTGAGGGTCAGCACACCCAGGTTGGCGGAGGTCTCCTGCAAGGCCACTTGCATGACCTGCCGAAGCAGCTGGTCCAGATCGGTAATGGTCATGAAGGCCTGGCTCAGTCCGAACAGAGGGATCAGTGCTTTCAGGCGTGCGTTTTCTCTCTCCAGGCGTTGTTTCTTCAATGCCCTGGCGATGGCTGCGCTGAGCTCATCGAGCGAAAACGGTTTGAGCAAGAAATCGGCCATGCCGAGCTTGAGCGCCTCGATAGCGGTGTCCACGGCGCCATAGCCTGTGATGGCCACACCGACGATGTCTGGATCGTACCGTCGAATCGACTGGAAGGCCTGCAGTCCTGTCAAGCCCGGCATCTTGATGTCCGTGAGCAAAAGATCAAACTTGCGCGTCTGGACCATTTCGACGGCTTCCAGCCCGTTGCACACCCCACAAACCTGGTAGCCTTCCAGAGAAAGAGCGCGCATGCACATGCCCAGGACATCTGCCTCGTCATCGGCGATTAGTATGCGTTCATCTGGCATAGGGGCCTCTTTCTGGGGAACGGCGCGCGATCCTTGCACAGACTCCAGGCGACTATACCGTCTGCGAGTACGGCCAGTTCACCCCGCCAACAGTCTACATCTCGATGCGTAAACGTGGCGTAAACCGGACGTAAAAGGCAGCCGTGGACTACCTATTCTTCGACGGTATACCCGTGGTGCGAGACGGTGCGGATGTAGCGCGGCGCAGTGGGATCCGGCTCGATTTTCTCGCGGATGTTCCGGATGTGGACGCGCACGAGGTCGCTGCTGCCGGTTTCAGGGGGGTAGCCCCAGACCGTCTGCAGCAATTTGACAGGAGAGAACACCTGACCGGGATGGCTCATCAGAAACAGCAGCAGATCGAACTCGACCGGAGTCAACAAAACGGTCTTTTCGGGTGTGGTGGCGGTGAATTTGCGGCGGTCGAGGCGCAATCTCCCCACGGCCAACTCGCCGGGCTCGGAGCCCTGCCATGTCACTGATGCGCGGCGCAGCAGAGCACGCACGCGCATCACAAACTCGCGCACATCGAAGGGCTTGGTCAAATAGTCATCGGCCCCCGCTCCAAACCCTTCTGCCTTGTCCGTGATCTCATGCTTGGCGGTCAGAAAGAGGACGGGAATGCCCGACAGCCCCGGCGTGGCGCGTAGACGCTGACACAGCTCGATGCCACTCATCCCGGGCATGACGATGTCTATAATGGCCAGATCGGGCGTGTCCTGCCGCACCAACTGCAGCGCTTCATGGCCATCATGGGCCACCGAGACCCGATAGCCCTCCATGACCAGGGCCCGCTCTTCCGTCTTGGTTACCGTGAAGTCATCATCTACCACCAGAATGTGCTGTGGCATCGTCAAGCTCCTTTTGCTCCATACTGCAGTATTATCACTGGAAAACCCAAGCAGCCTCAACGGTTTCGCTCTATTATAACCTGTTCTGCTGCATTCCTCAAACCAGCCTGAGCGGGAATGCCAAGGAGCATGCCTGAAGGATGGTGCTGTGCCGCCTGCTGGTGCTTGCCGAGAGATCGAATGGGGAGATCATTCCACGCCCTTCTTGTGCACCTGCTGCCTGCGGGCCGTTGTGGCCAGTGGGTCACTGGCCTCCCATGCGCTGTAGATGCAGCCACAGTAGCGTTGCTCATACAATGCGTGCTCTTGGGCCATGTGCCCCCGCTCGGACCAGCCTTGACGTAGATTCTCAAAATAGAACTCCACAGCATACTGAATGGCCATCTCGTCGCCCACGCTGCGGATCACAGCCTGTTGCTGGTAGGGGCTGATCAACAAGGTCGTCGTAAAGGCGTCGAAACCGCGTTGTTGCGCGGTCTGGGCCGTGCGTTCCAGTCTGAGTCGGTAGCAGATTGTGCAGCGCTCGCCCATTGCTTCGTGGCCCACAATGGCCTGGAAGTAGGCAGGCATGTCGTACCCTTGCCACCAGATCATCGGCAACTGCACCTGCTCCGCGTAGGAGCGCACGCTCTCTTGGCGGTGCTGGTGCTCGGCAAAGGGGTGAATGTTGGGGTTGTACCAGAAACCGCTCACGTCAAAGCCCTGCTCGCGCAAGCGCTTAATGCTATAGGTGCTGCAGGGCCCGCAGCAGATGTGTAGCAACAGGCGCTTGCCATGGCCTGGTCTGTCAGGCAATGCTTCCTCGGATCTGGGCGTGCGCTGTACCGCATAGCTCAACTGAATCGTGGGCGGTGTCTCGCTCACGAGCCTGGCTTTGCCCGCGACGAGCATCTGGCGCGCCTTGTCGGCGGGACATGGCGAAAGGGGCTGCCCCGCTGCGTCAATGACGGAGAACGAGGCAGGTTTCTCAGAGCAAGGCTGGTTGGTTGGGTCCTTGCACATACGTCAATCCCAGGTGCTGGTAGGCCAACGGAGTGGCCACGCGCCCCCGTGGGGTGCGCTCCAGGAAGCCCAGTTGCAGCAGATAGGGCTCGTAGACGTCCATGATGGTGTCGGCTTCTTCGCTGAGGGCCGCACCGATCGTCTCCAGACCCACTGGCCCGCCTCCGAACTTTTCAATGATGGTGCGCAGGATCTTGCGGTCCACGTCGTCGAGGCCCAGCTCGTCCACTTCCAGCAAGCCTAGAGCCTGGTGGGCCACTTCTGCGGTGATGGTGCCTCCGGCTCGCACCTGCGCATAGTCCCGTACGCGCTTCAGCAGGCGGTTGGCAACGCGGGGGGTGCCACGAGCACGCCGCGCAATGGCTTCCGTCCCGCCGGCATCGATGGAGATGGCCAGAATGCGCGCCGAGCGGTCCACGATGGTTTCCATGGCTGCCTGATCGTAGAAGTCGAGGCGGTACACGACGCCAAAGCGGTCGCGCAGCGGTGCGGTCATCAATGCGATGCGCGTGGTAGCGCCAATGATGGTGAAGGATGGCAGCTTGAGGCGGATGCTGCGCGCGCTGGGCCCTTTGCCGATTATGATATCGAGCGCATAGTCCTCCATCGCAGGGTAGAGGACCTCTTCGACGACGTGCCCTAGCCGGTGTACCTCGTCGATGAACAGGATGTCACCCTTGCGCAGGTTCGTCAGGATGGCGGCCAGGTCACCGGGGCGCTCGATGGCCGGCCCGGAGGTCACCTTGATGTTGACCTCCATTTCGTTGGCGATTACATGCGCCAGGGTCGTCTTGCCCAAGCCGGGCGGGCCATGCAGCAGGACGTGGTCCAATGATTCCGCCCGTTCCCTGGCTGCGGCGATGCAGATGCTCAGATTTTGCTTGATCCTTTCCTGTCCGATGTATTCGGATAGCAGCCTGGGGCGCAGACTGGTGTCGAGAACTACCTCATCTGCCTTGCGACCGGGCGAGACGATGCGCTCATCCATCGGGTATCCCTCAACTCAAACTAGCTTTCATTATACCACAAGCGTCGGCCCGAGAGGAAAGCCGCGTGCGCAACCTGGACAGCAACGCCACAGTCCGAAAAACAGAGCGGGAGCCCATGGGACTCCCGCTCTGGGTCGTCGTGCGCCTGGCGCTGTGACATCTACCTGGGATAGACAGGCGTGCACCAGCTCTTGTACTTGGGCACCTTGCCGCGCACGATCTCAAAGTACATGTCGCGTAGTTTCTTGGTGATGGGCCCGATCTGGCCACTGCCCACGGGACGGTTGTCGATGCTGGCGATGGCGGCAACCTGCACGCCTGTGCCACATAGGAAGGCCTCGTCGCAGACGTAGAGCTCGGTGCGGTCAACGCCGCGTTCCTTGACCGGGATGTGGAGTTCATCGCGTGCCAGTTGCAGCAGCGTTGCACGCGTGATGCCTTCCAGGATGTCGGAAGTGACAGAAGGGGTGATCAGCACGCCGTCGCGCACCATGAAAAAGTTCTCGGCGCTGCCTTCCGACACAGACCCGCCGCGCGTGAGCACGATGGCTTCATCGAAGCCGTTCATCTCTGCCTCGCTCTTGCACAGGGCCGAGTTGATGTAGGAGCCTGTACACTTGGCGCGGGCCGGCACCGAGGTGTCGTAGATGCGGCGCCAAGACGAGACGCAGACCTTGGCGCCCTCTTCTTTCTCGATGTACTTGCCAAAGGGAATCGCGAAGATCGTGAAGCCATCTTTGATGCCCTTCAAACGCACGCCAATGCCTTCCTGGGATTTGTAGGCCAGGGGGCGCATGTAGGTGTCTTCCCGAAAGCCTTCACGCCGCAGGAGGTCGAGCGAGATGTCGCCGAGTTGCTCCACGCTGTAGGGCAGATCGATCAGCACGATGCAGCACGAGTCCTTGAGCCGGGCATAGTGCTCTGGCATGCGGAAGACGTAGAGCTGCTTCTCTTTCTCGTTCCAATACGCACGAATGCCCTCAAAACAGCCTGTGCCGTAGTTGAGGGCGTGCGTCATGACGCTCACTTTCGCTTCCTCGATCGGCACGATCTTGCCTTCGAAGAAAGCATACTTGTTTTTGTTGCCAGCCAACTTGTCTCTCCTTTTTCCCGTCGTTGGGTTTTGTAAGGTGTGCTGCATACACCCTGGACATCTGCGTCCAGTGGGGTCATGCAGGGCATAGCCCCATTATAGGCGATACACACCGCGCGTCAAGGATCACCTGTGTGCCGTGGCCGCGCCCGTCACCTGCCCAGTCTGCTAGTCTATACGTAGCTGCCAGGCGCGTAGCTCACTGATTGTGGCGTCTGCCGTCAGATCCAACTGCAGTGGGGTCACCGAGATGCGGTTTGCCGCAAGGGCGGCGATGTCTGTGCCCTCTTCGATGACTCCGGTAGGTGGCTCTCCACCGATCCAGTAATACTTGTGACCGCGCGGGTCCTCTCGTTCGACCAGCACGTCGCGATAGATGCGGCGGCCCAGCCGTGTGATCTCGACGCCAGCGATCTCGTTCCAGGGCACAGCGGGCAAGTTGCAGTTGAGGAGTAGGTCGCTGCGTCCGCTGGCGAGCACGCGCTGAGCCAGAATGGCCGCAAAGCGCGCCGCGCCGGAGAAATCCGGAGCTCCGGCCGCTGGAACCGCGACAGAGATTGAGATCGCGGGAATGCCCGAGAGCAAGCTCTCCATGGCGGCGGCGACGGTGCCCGAGTAGGTCATGTCCTGTGCCACGTTGTTGCCAGGGTTGATGCCCGAGATGACCAGGTTGGGTTGCTGCGGAAGGATGCCCAACACGGCCAGTGCCACGCAGTCGGATGGGCCGCCATTCGTGGCGAGCGCTGCGCTGCCGTCGCTCAGCCGGGCCTGCTGCACCCGCAGCGGCTTGTGCATGGTCTTGGTATGGCCGCCCGCAGACCAGTTGTGATCTGGAGCGAAGACAACCACCTCTCCCACGCCCTGCAGTGCCTGCCTCAGCGCCAGCAAACCGGGCGAGTTGATGCCATCATCGTTGGTCAGCAGTATCAGACTCACAGTCCCACCTTTCGCTTCTCCGGCGGGCGGAGAAGGTTGATGAAGAGAGCCAACCCGCACAGGCCGACGGTGCCAGCCGCTACCGCCCAGTTCACCAAGAAAAAAGTGCGCTGGGCATAATGCTTGTGATGAAAGAGCCACATAGCACGGTAGAACTCGATGGTCATGCGGGTGGCACGTTGCTGGCTGGCCTGCCCCTTGTAGTGCATGACGACTACAGCCGGGTTATAGTAGACCTTCCATCCGTGTTCGACTTTGATGCGGTAGCAGAGGTCAATGTCCTCTGCGTAGGCGAAAAAGCGCTCATCGAGCAGCCCGGCCTGCTCCAACGCCTTGCGGCGTATCCACATGAACGCGCCCACCACCGAATCTATTTCGGCCACCTGGTCCGGGTCAAGATAGCCCAGGTTGTAGCGGTTGAAGCGCGGGCTGTCGGGGTAGCGCTTGCTCAATCCGGTCAGGCGGTAGAACGAGACCTCCAGGGAAGGGAAGCTGCGCCGGCAGGCCAGGTCAAGACTGCCGTCTTTGAGCAGGAGCTTGGGCCCAGCCACGCCGGCCTCTGGGTGTGCCTGCACAAAGGACAGCATGTCTTGCAGTGCCGTGGAAGGCAGCACCGTATCTGGGTTGAGCAGTAACAGATGCGCGCCCTGCGCTTGGCGCAGGCCCAGGTTGTTGGCGTAGGCGTAACCACCGTTGGTCTCGCTGGCAATCAGTTTGACCTGCGGGAATTCCCGGCCCACCATCTGCGCGCTGCCATCGGGCGAGTGGTTGTCCACGACGATGACCTCGTAGCTCAGACTGCCCTGACTGGCGAATACGGAGTGCAGGCAGTCTCGCAACAGGTCCCGCGTGTTGTAGTTTACAATGACGACAGAGAGGTCCAAGGCTCCTCCTTGCATAGCAGCATCGTTGGGGGTCAGTCGCGCCAGTTGGGCACTTCACGCATGTGGCGCCAGCGCCAGTACAGGCCTGCGGGGTAGCCAAGCATCTTGGCGACGTCGCCCGTCAGACGAATGATGGGTACCCACAGCATGGCCTGCAGTCGCTGCAGCCCATGGAACGCCCGGACGGCCGGCAGGAGACGCTTGTAGGGCGTCCAAAGTATGGCTGCTGCGCCCAGAAGCAGGAGTGCGCTCCACAGTGGGCCTTTGGCCACGGTCAGCCAGTGCAAAACGGGGAGCGCCACCAGGTAGGTGGCATAGCGCACGGCGTGGCGTTTACGCCACAGGTCTGCCTTGCCGTCGCCACGCGCATAACGGTAGTATTGCTTGAAGAACGCGCGCAGGCTGCTGCGTGGCCGAAAGTGCACCAGGGCGTCGGGCACAAAGACGAAACGGTAGCCCCTGGCTTGCAGCCGGAAATCGAAGACCAGATCCTCGCAAACGTCCAGCCACTCCGGATAGCCGCCCACCGCTTCCCAGGCGCTCTTGGGAAAAGCCACCGAACGGCTGGAGGGCAGGAACCGGGCCGGCCTGACGTCTGCGAGTGCCGGCAATACCGTCGCCCCCATGGCGGCTTCAAAGGCGGTGCTGGTCTCGGGCACGAAAAAGCCGCAGGCCACGACGCGTGCAGGCCCGGCCTCGTCCGCCGCCAACGGTCGCAGCAACTCGACCAGCCAGGTGGGCTCCAGGCGAACACCGGCGTCGGTGCTGGCAATCAAGGGCCCTTGTGTGGCCGCGATGGCCACGTTCCTGCCGCGCGAGATGCTGCAGCCTGGCTCAACCAGAACGCGCAGCGGCAGACGGCCGCTGGACTCCCAGGCGCGCAACTGGGCCAGGGTGTCATCGCTGGACCCGCCGTCCACGATGATGATTTCGTCGGGCGGACGCGTCTGGGAACACAACGACTCGATCAGTCGGGCGATGGATGCGCTCTCGTTTTTTACCGTTGCGATGACCGAAGCCCGTAGCGCCAGGGCTGCACCTCCTGCATGACGCGCTCATTATAGTGCGCTGCCGCGATTTGCACAACCCACTTGCTACCAGATAGATTCTCTCCGCAAAAGAAAGCCAAATCTCTGTGTAGACGGCCAGGCAATTCACCCACTCTAGGCGTGCGGGAGCAACTTGCGGCATCCTGGTCCTGACTTTGCTTGAAGGAGAAGGGCCATGGGCAGAAGGAGCTTCACCGTGCGCGATGATCCACCACCTGGCCAGGAGCCCCAGGTAGACTTCAGCCACCTGGGGCTGTGGAGTGATGCTACCAGCGGCAAACGGCACCGGTTGTGGGCCTTCTGCATGGTGCTGTCCCACAGCCGCCACATGCCCCTGGTTGGGGGTCTGTGTGGTGACCAAGCTGGATCAGCAGGCCTGGATTCAGGCCCACGTCAGTGCTTTTGCTTTCTTTGGCGGCTGTCCACCTCTCGTGGTCAGCGACAATCTGAAACTCGGCGTGCTGCGCCCCGATCTCTACGACGCTTCATTCCCAGGGAGGACGTGCTGGGTATTACCGTTACCCCCATTCCAGGCTACAACGCCCCCGACTTGTGGCGCATCGTGCGCAGCCGGGCGTCGATCTCGCCGACGCGCGCTTGCTCGCGCAGCCAGTACTCGGGGTCGCGTTGCGCGTTGAGCTCCTCGACCGTCTTGCCCTGCTGCTCCACCCAGGTATAGTACTTTAGGTTGTGCCAGCGGGCGCGCGCCTCGCGCGTGCCTTCCAGGATACAGTCGGTCTTCTGGCTGTGGAAGATGCTCACCAGGCGCACGGCGGCCTCGGTCTCGTCCATGCAGCCATAGGTGGCGGTCATCTGTGCCATCACCGAGTGGTAGCGGTCCATGGAATCGGTCAGAACCGTCACGACGGGGTCGTCCATGCCCAGGCCATAGAACTTGGCGGTCTTGATTGCGCCGAGCACGTTGCACACGCCCGAGATGCCAAAGGTCTGCGCCATCTGCTGCACCTGGGCCTCCGCCATGCCGTAGCGCCCGATCAGGGTGCGCCAGCCCGCTTCCTCGGTCAGCAACTGCAGGCCCTTTTTGCATTCGATGTCGTCGATGCACATCATGGCGTCCATGTTGTTGACGTTGTGGATCCAGGTGACGTGCTTGTCGCCGATGCCCTGGATGTCGTGCCCGCCGTAACCGTTGTTGAAGAGCGTGGGGCACTGCACCGGCTCGAGGCCCACAATCTTGTGCTCCGGCCAGACCTGCTTGAGGCGGTCGCCCGCGGCGATGGTGCCGGCCGAGCCCATGGCCGAGCAGTAGGCTGCGATGCGCCCGTTGCCGATGCCCTGACGTTGCAATTCTGCAGCCAGTTCCACGATGGTGTTGCCCGTGACGTGGTAGTGGAAGCGGTAGTTGCCCATCACCTCGAACTGGTTGAGGATGCGCACTTTGGCGGGGTCGCCGATGCGCAGCTCCTTGCACTTGTCGTAGATCTCCTTGACGTTGCTCTCGCAGCCCGGCGTGGCGATGACGCGCGCGCCGTAGCTTGCGATGCGCTCAAAGCGCTCCTTGCTCATCTCGGCCGGCAGGATCACCACGCTGTCAAAGCCCATGCGGCAGCCCACGTAGGCTCCGCCGATGCCATAATTGCCGGTGGAGGGCCACACCAGGGTGTGGATGGAGGGGTCTACCTCGCCGAACAGCTCCTTTTCGATCAGCACCGAATAGGCTGCGCCCACCTTGTGGCTGCCGGTGGGGAAATCCTTGGCGTAGAGCGCCACGATGGGCGCGTCCACGTTGGTCAACTCGCGCGGCAGCACATAATAGTAGATGCCGCCCTCGGCCGAGCGCCAGGTGATGTTGTAGAGGTTGATGGGGTCCAGCGGGTCCTGGCTGCGCAGCTCCAGCGCGCGCTGGCGCACCGCCGCAGCAATCGTCTGCGGGTGCAGCATTTCCTCGAACGTGGGCCCCGTTATCAACCTGCCTGTTCCTGCCATAGCTCTCCTTTCCTTCTGCTGCTGGCTCTAACACGAAGCCACTAAGACTCAAAGACACAAAGAGGATTTCCCATTTCTCGCTGGGTGCCTTGGTGGCTTTGTGACTTGGTGTTGAGACCGGTCGCACTGCAACTAGCACCGCTAGCGGATCTCGTGGATCTCAAAAACGTTCTTGTCCGTATCGTATAGCCCGAAGCTGGGCTGGCCCAGACGGCCCATGGCTTCGCCAGGGTTGCCCCACAGCGTGTGGCCCAGCATCTGGCTGTGCGCGATGTGGTTGTGGCCACTGAACACAGCGTCGTACTGGCCCGCGCGCGCCAGGGCCTCACCGATTTCCGGATAGTGCGCCACGGCAATGCGCTTGCCGCCCAGCTCGAGCTGGGCGATGGGCTTGTGGAAGGTCACGTTCCCGGCCTGGCGCGCGACCTGCAGCAGCAGGTAAGCATCGCCGTCGTTGTTGCCAAAGATCGCGTGGATGGGGCCGTGAAAGCCCTCGGATAGCGCTTTAAGCGTGAACGGCGCGCAAAAGTCGCCGCAAAAGAGTAGCGCCTCGGCCTGGCCGACCTGCGCCAGCGCCTGCTGCAGATTCTCGAGATGATCGTGCACGTCACTTAGGACTGCGATCAACATGCTCTCCCTCCCTGATCAAACACTGCGCCACGCAGCTTGGCAATCTCCGCGCGCAGCTTGTCAGCGCGGGCCTGGTCGCCCTGTTCGAGCTTGAAGGCCAGCTCGGTGGCCAGTTGCGTGAAGCGTGTAAACTGGCGGGCCTCGCGCCGGCCGTGACTGCGCGCACGCCACCAGGCCGCCGTGCGCTTGCGGTATGAGCTCAGCATATGGTATTCTTCCTCGCTCAGCAAACCGCTGCCCACCTCGGGTCGCAACCGCACTATGATCCAGTGCTGCTCTTTGCGCAGGGCTAGCGCCATCACTACCAGGAGCACCAATACTCCTGCCCAGTCGCTGGAAATACTCACCACCACGCTGAAGCACATCTTGCTGGCCAACGAGGCGAACAAGTTGTGAATGCCGTGCAGCAACATGCCGCCCAGCAGGCCCCACACGGGCAGCGTGAAACGGCGTAGACCGCGTTTGAGCGTCTGCACGTAGCCCAGCGTCGCGCCAAAGACCGAGGTGAAGAGAGCGTGGTTCATGCCAAAGATAAAGGCACGCATTAGGATAGTGAAGGTCAGCGTCTCTAGCCCGCCGGTGCTAGAGCTGCGCATAAAGTAGAGCAAGTTCTCGGTCATGGCGAAGCCAAAGCCGACCGTCGCGGCGTAGATGATGCCGTCCAACGTGTCGTCGAACTCGCTATGGGCAAAGATGAAGAGCAGCAGCACGGCCAGGCCCTTGGCCAGCTCTTCGACCACCGGGGCCAGCACTGAGCTGGACATGAGCTCGGCCGCGCTTGCGCCCAGCGAGGAGAGCGGAGGAACCAGCCCGCGCTCTGCGATGAGCGAGAGGAAGGCGGCGGGCAGCGCGCCCCAAATAAAGGCCGTGAGCAGCAGCCTGCGCGGCTCCTTCTCAAAGTGATCCAGCCACCACAGGATCGCCACGTAAACCAGCGTCGGCAGAATGGCCCCCAGCGCCGAGATCAACAGGGCTGTTGCGTCGTCCATCAGGCCCGCGCCCTCCATTTTTGAAGCTTGGCCCAGCGTGTGAACAGGTGCACGGCGGGCGAGCTCAGGTGCCCGCACACGCGCGCGTTGGCCAGATTGCGCAGGAACTCACCCTTGTCCGCAAAGGGTTGCATCTCCAGGTAGGCCCGGCCGATCTCGAATGCGGTGTGCGCGTCGCTGCCTGCGCCAGCGGGCAGGTGACGCTCCTGCGCCAGGCGCTGCGCGCGCTTGTTGTGCGACGGCTGGATCACGCGCGCGTTCAGCACCTCCAGGACGTCCACCTGACCCAGGATGGACATCAGGGCCGGCTCGTGCAGCGCGGAATCGCGCAGGCTGTCGAAGGGGTGGGGCACGTAGACCAGCCCGCCCTGGGCGTGGATGCGCGCGACCGTCTCGGCGGGCGTGAGACCGGGCGGGATGAGCTCGTGTAGATAGAGGCCGATGATCTCACCTTCGCTGCTCATGATCTCCTCACTGGCTATCACGGGAAAGGGCGCCAGGCGCTGCAGCTCCAACGCGCCCGCGATGGCGTTGTGGTCGGTGATGGCCACCGCGCCCAGGCCGCGCTTCTGGACGGCCGCGATGACCTCCTGCAGCGACGTCAAGGTATCGCCGGAGTAGCAGGTGTGGATGTGCAGGTCCACCTGGATGGTTCCATTGTGGGTTGTAGCCGAGCTTTGCGACATGTACGTTCCTATGGGCTAGATTTCCACTTCTTGCTTCCAGGTCGGGATCAAGATGTCCCCGACACCCAGCTCGCGGATGCCCTGCGCCAGGGCCTGGCACGCTTCCGGGTCGCCGTGCACGCAAAAGACGCGCTTGAGCCGCCCGTCGGCCACGAGGCCCTTCAGGTAGCCCAGCAGCTCGTCGTGGTCAGCGTGGGCGCTGTAGCCGTCGATGCTCTGGATCTGGGCGCGCACATCCCACGGCTCACCAAAGATGGGCACGCTCTTGTCGCCGCGCAGAATCTTGCGCCCCAGCGTGTTCTCGGCCTGGTAGCCCACAAAGAGCACGGTGTTGCGCGCGTCGCCGATGTTGTTCTTGAGGTGGTGCAGGATGCGGCCGCCTTCGCACATGCCCGAGGCGCTAATGATGATGCAGGGCTCGCGCAGGTTGTTGAGCGCTTTGGACTCCTCGACCGCGCGCGTGTACTGCAGCCGGTAAAAGCCCAGTGGGTCCTCGCGCTGTTGCAGGATGCGCGTGGTCTCGTCATCGTAGACCTCGGGGTGCAGGCGAAAGATCTCGGTGACGTTGATCGCCAGAGGGCTGTCCACGAACACGGGCAGGCTGGGCAGGCAGCCACTGTCGATCAGCTTGTGCAAGTCGTAGACGATGTCCTGCGTGCGGCCCACGGCAAAGGCCGGGATGATGACCTTGCCGCCGCGCTGGTGGGTCTGGCGCACGACGTCGCACAGCTTTTGCGCGGCCTGGGCCAGGCTGCCGTGCAGGCGGTTGCCGTAGGTGCTCTCGGTGATCATATAGTCCACGTTAGGCACGTGTTGCGGATCGCGCAGGATGGGCATGCCGACACGGCCCAGGTCCCCGCTGAAGCACAGACGGTAGCTACGCCCGGACTCCTGGACATCCAAGGCTGTCAGGGCCGCGCCCAGGATGTGGCCCGCATCGTAGAACGTGAGCTGCACGCCGGGTGCGACTTGCAGCGTCCGGCCGTACTCCAGGGTCACCAGGTGCGTCAGGCTCTCGCGGGCCTGTGCGATGGTGTAGAGCGGCTCGATGGGTGGCTGACCCTGACGCTGGCGCTTTCTGTTGACGTACTCGGTGTCGCTCTCCTGCAGGTGGGCCGAGTCGAGAAGCATCGCGCCGCACAGGTCGCGCGTGGCCGAGGTGGTGTAGATGTGGCCCTGAAAGCCGCTGGCCACCAGGTTGGGGATGTTGCCGCTGTGGTCGATGTGCGCGTGCGAGAGGACCATCACGTCCAGCTCGCGCGCATCAAAAGGCAGATGACGGTTGCGGTCAAAAGCCTCTTGCCGCCGGCCCTGGAAGAGGCCGCAATCGAGCAGAATCCGGGCACCATTGACTTCCAGCAAGTGCATCGAGCCGGTGACGGTCTCGGCCGCCCCCAGGAACGTAATCTTCAACTGATCCTCCTCCCAGGTCCGCAGATTTCACAGATTACGCAGGTTGAACGCAATACATGATTAGATCTGCGTGATCCGCGCAATCTGCGGATTATTGCGGCAAATGGTAGGTGATGATGAGCTTGGGGCGGTAGGTCGCCGCCGGGTACTCGCTGGAGCACAGGGAAAGCACGCCGGGCCTGGCCGCGCTCTGGCGCAGCAGCCAGCCGACGTTGGTCTCGGGCTGACTCACCATGCGCTGCACGTCATCGCGCACAGGCCACGTGTACCAGCCAAAGGAACCAATTATGATGTAGCTGCTGGGCATCTCGGCGCGGTCGATGGGCGCTCCGTTGCAGCCGGGCTGCGCCCAGGGCTGGGAAGCGCTGGCCAGCATCCACGTGGCCTCGCGCTCGATCCACGGCCGCTGCACGGCGCAGGCCTCGACGTCAAAGGGGGCGTTGCCCTCGCGGCCGTAGCCAAACAGGCTCAACGAAGCCGAGTCGATCACGGCCTCGCGGGGGATGCTGCTCAGGTTGAACTGCAACAGGCTGGCGAGTTTCTGCCTGGCGCCCACCTTGAGGTCGAACGGGCTCAGGTTGGTGTTGGGCACCTCGGCGCTGATGCGCGTGTCGGCGCAACCGGTATAGTCCCATAGGCCGTCCTGGAGCGTGACGGTGACGGGCTCGCCACGCGTGGGGGACGGAGTGATGGTGGGAGCGACTGGCGTAGCCGTCCCTGGAGGGACTGCGGTGGCCGACGGCTCGGGCGTGGCGGTGGGCGACGGTGGGGTGGGCGCAGCAGGCGTTGTCGTCGGTGTGCTCGTGGGTGCAGGCGGGGTGGGCAGGGTCGTGGGCGTCGCTGCGCCGAGCACCACGTAGAATGTGTCGGTGGCCAGCGCCTCTTGCGCGTGCCAGGGGTTGACCACCGCGCTCTCCACGCTGTGCATCCCGTCCGCCAGCCCGCTAACGGCAAAGCTGTAGCGTTCGTCGCTGGAGTCGAAGCTGCCGTCCTGCGGCGTAGCGGGCTGCCAGGCTCCGCCGTCCACGCGGTACTCGACGCCGCGCACGGGGTTGATCGAGACGGGCACGTGTGTGATGCCGGTCGAGTTGGCCCAGCGCGACTGGCCCTGCCAGCGCCAGGCTTCCACCCAGGCGCGCTGCTGCGGGTCTGTGTAGGCCACACTGGAGCTGCGCAGCGGGTTGGGGTGCGTGGGCTTGAGCTGGTTGCGCACCAATCCCAACGCGTCGTACAGGCCGTCGCCGTCTGCGTCCAGCCAGCCCAACATGCCGCGTACGGGCGTCGAGATCAGATGCTCGCGGTAGGCGCGCAGCAGCGAGGGCGGGCTGCGCATCAACGAGTCCTCCACGGCGTGGCCCATTTCCGAGTTACTGTTGACCACGTTGAGGTAGCCTGACGTGTCGGTGGCCTGGAAACCCGACTGGGCGTACTCGTCGAGCGCCCCGAATGAATGCGCCAGTTCGTGGGCGAACACGATCTCTATCGAGTCCACGCCCCACGCAGAACAGTCGTAGGTGAGCACCAGGGCCGGACCATTGAGGTAGGAGAAGGCAAAGGCATGATCCGCAAAGGCGCCATCCGGGTCATGTGCGCTATTGATCACAAACACAGCCACGCGCCAGTCGGTGGCCTGCGCGCGGCGCTGATCGTCGACGTAGCGGCGCACCGCCGCGATCCAGTTGCGCTCGGTGTAGCCCACATTGGCCATGACCTCATTGATGGCCAGCGACACGTCCTGCCAGGAGCGCGAGATGGGCTCGTAGCGCGTGCTCACCACGCCCGGCGCGTTCCAGGGATCGTGAAAGTCAAACACGAACGAGAGGTTGGGCGAGGGCCGGTTGTTGGCTATGGCCGTTTGCAGCCACCAGTTGGCACCCGCCACGATCTCCTCAGCCACTTGGTTGCGCTGGGCGGGCGTCCAGTCCTCGCTGTTGGGGTCCAGCTTGCCATTGCTCTCCAGAAGAAAAACGTCGAGGCCGACGGAGCCGACCATGAACTCGGAGGTTTGCTCGCGGGTCGGGAGATCCGACGCGCGCAACGGCTCTTCCACCTCGCGCAACTCCTCGGGGCCGACCAGAGCCTGTTCGCCGCTCATCTGCTGTGGAGGGGGCTGGGTGCTCAGCTCGCTGCGAAAGCCGCGCTGCAACATGCGGTTCCAGACGCCGGCAGCCACCTGCACGTCGGGTACGGCGCTGAGCGTCTCGGCGTCCAGCTCTTGGCGGTGGATGGCCAGGATGCCATCCTGGCCCAACAGAAGCGCATCGGCTGCGGGAGGTAGACTGGCGAGTAG
>Ga0315288_10001252_pt1 | contig 32756 bp, 27 predicted proteins | sample YL17G11_20_MG_FD_203454 | JGI IMG/M metagenome (GOLD analysis project Ga0315288, IMG submission 203454) | Sediment microbial communities from Yellowstone Lake, YNP, Wyoming, USA - YL17G11_20 | ecosystem: Environmental > Aquatic > Freshwater > Lake > Sediment | place: USA: Wyoming | collected...
TCCAATTGGCCGTCCGTAAAAATACTGTTAATAATCTTCTGCACCAGGCCCTGGAGGTGGGCGGGGGTGGGTTGGAGAAGAGTCCTGGAAGCGGCTTCCACCGCATCCGCCAATAAGACCAGCCCGGCCTCTTTGGTCTGGGGCTTGGGCCCATGATACCGGTAGGCCCCCTCCTGTACTTGTTCCATCTCCGGGTCCTCTTGATCCTTGGCCTTCTGGTAAAAGAAGGAGATCAGATTCGTTCCGTGGTGCTGCTGAATGATGTTGCTGATCCTCTGTCCGAGTCTGTATTCCCGGGCCAGCTCCAGGCCCTCTTTCACGTGCGAGATGAGAATCAGGCTGCTCATGCTCGGAGCCAGCTTGTCATGCTTGTTCTCGTGCCGACCCTGGTTCTCCACGAAATAGACCGGCTTGTTGATTTTGCCGATGTCGTGGTAATAGGCACTCACGCGAGCCAGGAGAGGGTTGGCATTGACCGAGCGGGCGGCGGTCTCCGCCAAGGTGCTGACGATAATACTGTGGTGGTAAGTCCCGGGGGCTTCCAAGATCATCTTCTTGAGCAGGGGATGGTTCAGGTTGGCCAGCTCCAGGAGCTTGATGTTCGTGGTATATCCGAAAACCCATTCCACGATCGGCAGGATCCCCAGGACCACAAGCGCAGCTACCACTCCGCCCAGGAAACCGAAGAGCAGGTTGAATCCCACCTCGGAGAAGACCCATGGGTGGCCGATTAGGTTCTGGCAGAGGAGGGTTAAAACATTCACCAGCCCCACTTTGGCCCCGGCCTTAACCAAGGTTCCTCGATCTTCGCAATAACCCACACTGTGGGCACCGACCACGCTGCCGATGAAAAAGTACACCGAGAAGAAAAAGCTATTGTCCATGAGCCAGCCGGCGAACATGCTGGCCACCACAGAAAAGGCCAAAGCAGTCTCAGAGTTGAGGACGATGCGCACCAGCATGGCCCCGGCTGCAATCCCGATCCCATAGACATAGGCCGAAGGGGGAATTTCCGGCAAAGCATTCCCGATGATGGGAAAAACCGCCAGACTTACCTTGGTCACGGCCAGCATGAACACCAAAAGAAGAGTGAGGCAGAGGAGGTCTTTGTCATCGGGGGAGAACTTCCGGATGTTCTCGGTGGCGAATTCAAAAAGCATGGCCAGCAGGAGGATCACCAACAGGCTCGTCCCCAGAGCATGGGCCGGGAGAAGCAGGCCCACAGACGAAGCCAAAAGCAAGAGCAGGCCGATCCGCTTCCAGGGAAACTTTCGCCAGCCCCATCCCCGGCTCGCCGGCTGCTGGGAATCCTTATGGACTCTCCGGGTGAAAAACCTGGAAAAGGAGGTTTTATTGCGGAATGCGCCGTTCTCGGTTGAATTGCCTCTCAACGCCATCTCCCCCGTCTCTCCCCGGGCGTCATTCCTTCTTTCCTGCGGAAGGGCTTTTCCTCCGCCCCAGGCTTTCGTAGGCTTTGATGATTTCCTGCACCAAGGGATGACGCACCACGTCGACTTCGGTAAAGTAACTAAAATGAATCCCGTCGATCCCGCTCAGGACTTCCCGGGCCTCGACCAACCCCGAGACTTTCCCCGCGGGCAGGTCAATTTGGGTAATGTCGCCGGTGATCACGGCTTTGGAACTATATCCCAGCCGGGTAAGGAACATCTTCATCTGCTCTGAAGTCGTGTTCTGGGCCTCATCCAGGATTACGAAGGAATCGTTCAACGTGCGACCCCGCATAAAAGCCAGGGGAGCCACTTCGATGACCCCCTTCTCCAGCATGCGGGAAGCGGTCTCAAAGTCCATCATGTCATGTAAGGCATCGTAGAGGGGCCGCAAATATGGGTTGACCTTTTCCAGGAGATCTCCGGGAAGGAACCCCAATTTTTCTCCCGCTTCTACAGCTGGCCGAGTGAGGATGATCCGATGAAATTCTTTTTTGGTTAAAGAGGCCACACCCATGGCCATGGCTAAGTAGGTCTTTCCCGTTCCCGCCGGCCCGATGCTGAAAACGATGTCATAGGACCGGATGGCATCGATGTAGAGCTTCTGGGCCAGGCTTTTGGGCCCAATCAGACGCCGCTTAGAGGAAATAAAAACGGTATCCAAAAAAATATCCTTCAGCTTGACCGAGTTATCCCCCGAAAGGATGCGGATGGCGGAGTGAATATCATTGGGGTAGATGGGATGCCCCATATGCAGAATGTCGTAAAGCTCCGAGAGAAGCCTTTCGGCGAGCTGGACAGCGACCCGGTCCCCCGAGAGGCCTAGGGTGTTCCCCCGAGCATGGATCTGCACCCCGATGCTTCTCTCGATGAGCTTCAGGTTGCCGTCATGCTCACCGAAGAGTAGCTTAACAATGGCTGGGTCTTCAAAATGAACCCGGGCGACGGGGGTCTCCCCGACTGTGGCTTTCAACCCTGCTTATTCTCCGTCGGCTTCCCCCCATAAATCAGGGAAAACCTGCTGCGGGCGGGGGTATCCGGGGAAGCCAGAGGGATGGCAACTCCCCAAAGAAAAAAGCCCTCATCCTGCTGAGGGCAATTTCGAATCCGAGAACCTTTGATCAAGATTCTTTATTCCTTTTGATCAACATTAATTAATAATATCATAAAATTCCCTGTCAAGCAATATTTTCCTTGAATTCCCATCCAGGGCCGACCTAAGATAAATTCGTAGGGATACAGATTTTTCATTCATAAGATCACCCGATTTTATCTGTTCCCCCAAGAAAGAACTTCCCATCTTCAAAAAAAATATGAAGACCGCCAGGGGAAAAATTGCAACTGCCGCCTCAAAGGGGAAAGAAATAGGTCAAAAGCAGAGGATAACCGATTTGCTGAATATTATGGCTAAGCTGCGTGGCCCCTCCGGTTGCCCCTGGGACCGGGAACAGACTGAACAGAGCCTTAAGAAATTCTTGATTGAGGAAGCTTATGAGGCTGTGGAAGCCATCGAGGCAGGGACTGCAGAGGGACTGAAGGAAGAACTGGGGGATATTCTTCTCCAGATCATTTTCCTCTCTCGCATTTCTGAAGAGAGGGGAGAATTTGATTTTTGGGACGTCGTCCATACCCTCGCCGAAAAGCTGATCCGTCGCCATCCTCACGTATTCCCCCCTCCAGATCAGGGCATAGACGCAATCAAGCCAAGAAATGCCGGAGAGGTTTTGAAAGTATGGGGGGCGGCCAAGCAGTTGGAGGGCAAGTATGCCAAGAGAACATCCCTGCTCGACGGCCTTCCGCTTTCCCTTCCGGCCCTCGAGCGCGCCCGCAGAATAACCCGGAGGGTCTCCCGCGTCGGTTTTGACTGGCCGGACATCGAAGGCGTCTGGGAAAAAGTTAAGGAAGAAATTGCCGAATTGAAGAAAGCCGAGACGGAATCCTCCCCCGAGCGGGCGGAAGAAGAACTGGGAGATCTCTTCTTCACTCTGGTGAACTGGGCTCGCTTCAAGGGGATTTCCGCCGAGGAAGCCCTGCGGAAAGCAAACCGCCGATTCATTCAGCGTTTTCGGCAGGTGGAATTAGAGTTGCGCCGGCGGGGAAAAGCGCCGGAAATTTCAACGCTTGAGGAAATGGATCACATTTGGAACGAAACCAAGAAAAAATCAAAATGCAAAATGAAAGGCTGAAAGGCGAAAATGAAAGCTCTTCAAACGGATAAAGGCGTGATCAGAAACCTTTCCAGAGAATTCTCAGAGCCGATCATAATAAAAGATGAGAAGAAAGAATTAAACAGCAGTAAAAAGGAAATCTTTTTTAGCCCATCGATTACAATTTATAATTTTACGGCCGTCCCATTTTCCCCCGGCGCAAAGCGTCCGCGCCATCGTCGAGCTAACCGGCGCGGGCTTTTTTCGCATGTCCGGTTGAGCGCCTTGTTAGGCCAGTAGATTTTCGTGCAATTTCTATAAGGGAACGTAGGGCGTTGTTCACGGCGTCTTCAGTAGGAAATGCTTTAGCCACATCAGGACTAAGGAGAACCAAATTCGTTCCCTTTCGGTACGATTCAAAATATTTACCCCGAACACCCGGGCCGAGGTCCTCACGGTGATACTCCGGACGCAGTTCATCTGCATTAGCCTTCTTCATAGATTTTCCTTTCCTTGCGGGTCATAAGGCGCGCACTGATAATCCTTGTCTTGTTCTCACAATCGGCATGTGAGACAACGAGGAGCCGGTTTTGGGTCGACCGTCCAAAAGTGATGTATCGCTCCTCATGTTCGGAATGATCGGGATCTGCAAAGGTTATAGCTAAGGGATCCCCGAAGATGCTCGTCCCCTCCTGAAAAGGTATTCCATGCTTTCGTTTGTTCCTGTCTGCCTTTTTCGGATCCCATTCAAAATCCATTATATACCTTTCTTAAATTATAACAATTTTGTTGGGCTTAATGGAGGGCATCAACGGCGCATGGCCACTCAGTGTGAAGTCCCACCAACATCCTTGCCCCGAGCGTCCCACTGCATGCCTGGGGTGGGCAATTTCTGCCGTTGGCCGTATCAATGAGGATCTTTCCGGGTGATCCATTCTGCGATCTTTGTCACCACCTCTTGCTCTATGCCGTTGAAGCCGTGGTAGGCCATCGCTTCACAGGGATTACCCCGGCTCTTTCCTCCTCCCACCTTGGCGTGACGGGAGGGGATGAAGAGGATTTTTTTTCTGATTTTCCTTAGGCTTCCTCCCTATGAAGCCGTTCCATCGCTTTTGAGGGGCCCTCGCTGAGCAGAATTTCTACCCCCTGAACCCCCTTATCGACCACGGCCTTGAATTCTTTCCTTTCTTCCCCCGCTAAATGCTCTAACACATAATCAGCCGGGTCCTGACTCGGTCCGGCGGGCCTTCCTATGCCCACTTTCAAACGGACGAACTCAGCGCTCCCAATGGCCTCGACTATGGATTTTACCCCTTGATGTCCTCCATGTCCTCCCTGGAGGCGGATGCGAATTTTTCCAAATGGCAGGTCCAGGTCATCATGCAGGACGACCAGGTTTTCCGGCTGGATTTTGAAGAACCGGAGAAGCCGGCAAACGGCTTCCCCGGAAAGATTCATATAGGTCAGGGGTTTGGCCAGGATTACTTGTTCGTTTCCGATCTTTCCCCGGCCGTATAGGGATTGAAACCTCCGCTGGGAAAGATCGATTCCATGTTGACTGGCTAAGCGCTCGACGAGCCAAAAGCCCATGTTGTGCCGCGTCCAGCGGTAAGCCCGACCGGGGTTCCCCAGGCCAACGACGAGCTTCACCCCGCCTCCTCAAAGATAAGCTACTCCTTGGGTCCCTTAGCTTCCTTGGGTCCCTTAGCTTCCTTGGGTTCCTTGGCCTCCTCGGCTTCCTCCTTCTTTTCTCCAATCCGCTCGGGCTGGACAATCTCCTTTTCACCTTCCGCCGCGGCCACGATTTCTTCATACTTCGCTTCGGAGATGGGCGGAGTGACGCTGGCCACCGTGAAATTCGTCTCGGCCACCACCTCACATTTAGCCGAAGAGGGGACATCCTGTACATGCAAGGAATCCCCGATCTTCAGCCCGCTGACGTCCACCTCGATGAATTCCGGGATGTCCGAAGGCAGGCAGCGAATGCGCACCTCGCGCCGGGGCTGTTCCAGGATGCCGCCGGATTTGACCCCTTCGGCTTTTCCGGTCAGGCGAATGGGAACTTCCACTTCAATCTTCTCATCCATGGCCACGGCACAAAAATCGGCATGCAGGTAAGTCCTCTGGAGGGGATGGACTTGCAGGTCTTTCAGCATCACCACTTTATGGCCAATCTTCTCGCTTCCGCCCCCGCTAATCTTCAGCCCGATCAGGGTATTTTCTCGCGCCCCGCTGGTCAATATTTTTCCCAGCTCCGCAGGATTGAGGGTCAAGGAACACGTCTCCATGCCGCGCCCATAGAGGACTGCCGGGATTCTTCCTTCTCGGCGGATGCGATGGGCCGCCCCCTTTCCTTTCTCGCTTCGTAATAAAACTTCCAATTCTATCTGCTGCATAATACCTCCCCGGTTACAGCTTAGCCTTTGAAAAATTGACTAACCTTCAATGCCAATTGAATATTGACGGATTCGTAAAAAGTTCTTTTGGCCCCATTCTTGTCATTCCCGCGAAAGCGGGAATCCAGTTAATTCAGGTAATTCTGGACTCCTGCTCCCGGCTTTCGCTGGGACAAGCTTCGCAGGAGTGACGGCTTTCCCGACTTTTTACGAGGCCATCAATTTTCATTTTTCAATGAAATTTAGCGTGTCTTTATAAAACGCTACATTGTTACCCCTCCTTACACGAATAGAGAGCTCACCGAATCATTGCAGTGAATCCTCTTGATGGCCTCGGCTAAAAGTTTCCCCACAGATAAAACTTTGAACTTGGGGTTGGCCATGGCCACGGGTCTGAGTGGAATAGTGTTGGTAATGGCAATCTCCTCGATGATGGATTTGTCCAAATGTTCCACCGCCGACCCGGAAAGCACGGCGTGCGTGCAACAGGCGACCACCCTGGCCGCGCCCTTTGAGGCCAGGGCTGAAGCTGCTTCCACCAAGGTGCCGGCTGTGTCCACCATGTCATCCAGGAGGATGGCCTGGAGGCCCTCCACTTCTCCGATGATATTCATGAATTTGGCCACGTTGGGGCTATCCCTCCGTTTGTCGATGATGGCCAGACCGGCCTTCAATCTCTTGCCGAAGGCCCGGGCCCGCTCGACGCCCCCGGCGTCCGGAGAGACAATGACCAGGCGGTCCCGAAAGCGCGTGCGGATGTGCTCCAGCAACACCGGCGCGGCAAAGAGGTGGTCCACGGGGATGTTGAAAAAACCTTGAATTTGGCCGGCATGAAGGTCTACGGTTAAAACCCGGTGCGCCCCGGCGGCGGTAATCAGGTCGGCCACCAGTTTCGCCGTAATGGGGGCCCGGGGGGAAACCTTACGATCCTGGCGAGCGTAGCCGTAATAGGGCAAAACGGCCGTGATCCGGTTGGACGAGGCTCTTTTTAAGGCATCTATCATGATCAGGAGTTCCATTAGGTTGGTGTTTCCGGGAGTGCAGGTGGATTGGATGACGAAAACATCCATTCCCCGCACGCTCTCATCGATATCCACCTGGATCTCCCCATCACTAAAATTCCGCACATTGGCCTGCCCCAGGGAGATGCCCAAAATTTGGCAGATCTCCTGGGCCAGGGGAACGTTGGAATTCCCCGTAAAGATCCTCATGTGGTCCACCCTCTCTTCCCTCCCCTCTGCCTCTGGTAAAATCTTCAGAGTTGGCTTTTGGCTGGGGCGGGAGGATTCGAACCTCCGAATGCGGGTTCCAAAGACCCGTGTCTTACCACTTGACGACGCCCCAGTGTTTGACCAAACCGTTGGGCGTAAATCGCAAGTCGCCAGGGGGAACGACTAACGCTTCACGCCGTACGCCTTACGGATTTCTTAAATTCCCTGCGTGATGACCGTTTTCCATCCGGCTGGCAAGGGGATCGCTCTTCCCGTTTTCTCGGCTTCCTCTTTTCCGGGGAAAAGACCGAAGATCACCGGGCCGCTCCCGGACATCAGGGCCCCCGGCGCCCCCCGGGCTAACAACTCTTCTTTCATCTGGGCCATCTGGGGATGCTGAGAAAAAGCCGCCCATTCCAGGTCGTTCTTCAAGACCGGCAAAAGGGCTGCCAGGTCCGGGTACGAATCTTTTAATCGGATGGGGTCCTCTTTTTTTTTCTCTAAACGGTCGTAAAATTCGTACGCCCGGGCCGTGGAGATGCGAAATGGGGGAACGAGCAGGAGGAACCAGAGCGGCGAGGGCAACTGAACCGCCACCAATCTTTCTCCCATCCCCCGGGCTAAGGCCGGCTTCTGGAAGATAAAAAAAGGAACATCCGCTCCGATCTTCGCCCCCAACCCCATCAATCGTTCTTCTTCCGCTCCGGCTTGCAGGAGATCATTTAATCCCCTCAGGACGGTCGCCGCATTGCTGCTTCCGCCTCCCAGCCCAGCGGCCACAGGGATCCTTTTTTGCAAGCGAATTTGCAAATCCCCCGGGATTCCAAATTCTTCGAAAAGGATCTGGGCGGCTCGGCAGACCAGGTTTTCCGCCCCGGCCGGGACCTCCTCCCCCTCGCTGACCAACCGAATCCCCCGGCCCCCCAGGGAAATTTCCACTTCATCAAAGAGACCGACCCGGTGCATCAGGGTTTGAATTTCATGATACCCGTCCGGCCGTTTTCCCAAGACTTCCAGATGCAGATTGACCTTCGCCGGGGACAGGAATTTCATTCTTCCTTCGAGCCGCGAATCGTGAGGTAAATACTTCGCTCCCCCCGTTTGATCAGCAAGCGGATGATTTCCCCCTTTTTTACTTTCGCCAAGGCCGCCCGGTAATCGCTGAGCCTCCGAATCACTTGGCCATTGACCTCGCGGACGACATCTCCTCTTTGAATCCCCGCCTCATCCGCCGCGCTTCCCGGCTCCACCCGGCTGACTACCAATCCGCCGGGTTCACTCAAACCGAGCTGCCGGGCCATCTCGGGAGTGATCTCCTGAACGCCCATGCCCAGCTCGAGCTTGGTCTTTTCCACGGTGGGAGCTACGGCCTCATCCTTGAGTTCGCCCACTTTCAACTGTAGCGTCATGGGCTTCCCTTCCCGCAGAATCACCACCTCTACCCCTTTGCCCACCGGAGTGGCTGCCACGACCCGGGGTAATTCATTCATTTCATCGATCTCTTTCCCGTTGAATTTAATGATCACGTCCCCCCGGAGAATCCCTCCGGCCTCGGCGGCGCCGCCCGGAATGACATCCGCCACCAGGGCCCCTTTACTCTTCTCCAGATTGAAAGACCTGGCCAAGTCCGGGGTAAGTTTCTGCACATAAACTCCGATGCCGCCACGGGTTACCTTCCCCTTCTTTTTCAGTTGGGGGATGATTTCCTTAGCCACGTTGATGGGAATGGCGAAGCCAATTCCGTGCCCGGTGGCCACGATGGCCGTGTTGATCCCCACGACTTCTCCATTCATGTTAAACAAGGGGCCGCCGCTGTTCCCGGGATTGATCGAGGCATCGGTCTGGATGTAATCATCGTATGGACCGGAGCCGATCACCCTCCCTTTGGCGCTGACGATTCCCACCGTCACAGTTTGGGAGAGTCCGAAAGGGTTCCCAATGGCCATGACCCATTCTCCGATCTCCAGCTTGTCTGAATCCCCCAGCTCTTCCACGGGCAAATCCTGGCCGGATTTGATTTTAATCAAAGCCAAATCAGTCTTGGGATCCCGGCCGATGACCTCGGCCTCAAATTCTTTCTCCGTAGAAAGGCGTACCAGGATCTCGCTGGCCCCTTCGATCACATGGTTATTGGTGAGGATATAACCCTCCCGATCGATAATGACCCCGGACCCCAGAGATCTTTGGACATAATCCTTCTGGGGCGTTTCCCCAAAAAACCGGTCGAAAAAATCTTCTCCGAAAAAATCACGAAAAGGATCCCGCTCTCGAGATGGAGGGGAGAAATGTCTGAAAACTCTCCCGCCTCCTTTGATGACTTTCGTCGTGCTGATATTCACCACCCCCGGCTTGACTCTCTTGGCCAGCTCCACAAAATTGCCCGCAGATAACGAAGGGGAGCGGGTTGTAACGCTAACCTTCTTCGCTCCGATGAGGTCCAAGCCCTTTGCCGCTGGACGATCGCTGAGGCTCGAGCCAATCAGCAGCCCCGCCAGCAGGCCGATAATGGCCATGAAGACCAACATGGGTGTTCCAAAACGTCTGGGAGTCGGCCCAAGCCGTTCATTCCCTGTGGACATACTTCCTCCTGCCCTGTAAGGTGATCATCAACCTGAAATACTTAGAAGTCCGAGGTCAGAATTTTCCGTTTCCCTCTTACCCCCTGCCTTCGGAGTTTCGTTTCGGCCGTTAGCTCTGGCTATTCCTTCGCCTCTCGAATATAGCGCCAGCGAAGGTCCGTGAGGAGATTCTCCAACAGTTTTTCTTCTTCGGAAGTCAGATTTCCACGGGTTTTCTCTTTGAGCATTCCCAGGATGTCGATGGTCTGCTTGGCCAAAGGGAGGTCTTTCTCTCGCTTCTGGGTCACTGGATCTGGAACCTCCCCCAAATGGAAGAGGGCGGATGTGCTCAGAGAAAAAATGAAGGAAGAGAAGTCCATTTCCGGAAGGGGATGGGTTGGGGGAATCCTTCCGCTCTGCTCTCCCTCGACCCCGGCTGGAGCCCCTTCTGGAACGGCTTCTGTTTTTCCGGCTTCCTTTTTAACCGGTTCTTCCTGCGGAGAAGAAACTCTCCGGTCGCGAATGGTGAACCCCTTTTTTTCCTCCTCGCGTTCCATTTTCCCTCCCCCCCAAACAGTTAAAAGTGAAAAAAGGCCGGAGCCCTTTTACGATTCCTTCTTCACGATGGATTCTTCACGCGGCATGTGGCTTCTCGTGTAGAGGACGCGTTGAACCACCGTCAGATTTGTGCAAATGGCCAACACCCAAATCAGGATGGGCATGATGGTAGGGATCGCCGCCCCCAAAAAAAGTAACAGGATGCGTTCCGGCCTCTCCATGAACCCTACGTTACACCGGGGAACGAGTATTTCTGCCCGGGCCCGGGTATAGGGAACCAGCGCTGTACCCATCAGGCTCAGCCCCACGAGGACTTGATACAGGAGGGATCCATGCCGTGAGTAAAAAATGAACAGGCCTACCAAGAGGCTGAGGTCTGAGTAGCGGTCCACGACCGAATCTAAGAAGGACCCAAAGGAGCTGGCCTCGTGGCAATTTCTGGCCATGGCTCCATCCAAGATATCAAAGAATCCTGCCAAAACGATCAGGCTGGCTCCCTGAAGCCACTCTCCCTCGGCCAAAGCCCAAGAGGCCAGCCCATTGAGACCCAGCCCGATGAACGTCAAGGCATTGGGCCCCAGCCCCATCCGCTGGATCAAACGAGTGGTACGATACAAGAAGGGATCGAACTGGTCCCCGATATTGGCTTTGAGCATGGGTGAACGCGCCCCTACCTCTCGCGAAGACCCCGGATGAACTCCTCTACCCTTTTGCGACCTTGCACGTCTGGAACCTGCTCGGGTGGGTGCTTCATGGCGTAAGCCGAGACCGAGGTCAGCGGCCCCCCGATCTTCCGATCCCTGGCTATTTTACAGCAACGAATGGCGTCGATCGTTACTCCGGCGCTATTCGGAGAATCCTCCACGGAAAGCCTCAGCTCCAAATTTAAAGGTACTCCCGCGAAACCTCTTCCCTCAATGCGCAGGAAGCAGACCTTGTTATCCTTCTGCCAGGGAACATAATCGCTCGGGCCGATGTGGATGCATTGGTCATCCAGGGGAAATTCCAGGATGGACTGGACTGCTTCTGTTTTGGAGATCTTCTTCGACCGCAAACGACTCTGATTGAGCATGTTTAGGAAATCCGTGTTGCCGCCGGTGTTGAGTTGATACGTCCGGTCGATCTGCACACCTCGGTCGACGAAAAGCTGGGTCAAGGCCCGATGCAGGATGGTCGCCCCCAGCTGCGCTTTGACGTCATCTCCGATGATCGGGATGGACCGTTCGGCGAACCGGCGCCCCCACTGCGAGTTGGAGGCGATAAAGACGGGGATACAGTTGATCAGGCTCACGCCCGTGTTCAAACAGCAGGTAGCGTAAAAACGGGTCGCTTCTTCTGAACCCACGGGTAAGTAGTTCAGCAGAATTTCCGCGCCACTCCCCCGCAAAACCTTCTCTACATCGCAGGGCTTCTCATCGGCCACCAGAAAGGTTTGGTCTGCGGGATATTCTCGCATATGGTCGGAAACCCCGTCCAGCACGTGGCCCATGGAAACCGTCGTTTTGGAATCGGACACGTGGGGGCTGATGACCCGCGTGCAATTCGGCAAGGCAAAGATGGCTTCCCCCAGGGATCTCCCCACCTTCCGCTGGTCCACGTCGATCGCCGCAACCACTTCCATATCTCCGGGCTGATAGCCTCCCAAATCATAGTGCATCAGTCCCAGCTTCTCCACACCCTCGTGAGTTTGATAATATTCAATACCCTGTACCAGGGAACTGGCACAATTCCCCACGCCCACGATCGCTAACTTTATCTTCTCCATCGATTCCGTCCCTCTTCTGGGAATCTTATATAGTGTTTCCGGCCGCTTCGCCTGCTGGTGAATCGCGAATGAACCAGCCGTGCTGTCGCTTGCCTCGGGCAGGCCTTTTTCCCTTAGAGTTTCCAGGTCACGGACAGCTCGCCCTCCGCAACATCAACGGAGAATTCTTGACCTTCCTTCCAATGTTGGGTGATGGGAATCTTCACCCGTTCATCGATCCGCCGCTTGAGGAACCGGGCTCCGTACTTCAAGCTGAACCCTATGTCTACCAAGACTTCCAGCGCTTCTTCGGTGAAAGTAAAGGACTTTCCTTGGGCCGCGAGGTTCTGTTGGATGCGCTGCAAGTAGCGCCGGGATATCTCCCTCACTTCTTCCTGCATCAAGGGAGAGAAGACGATGATGTCGTCGATGCGATTGAGGAACTCCGGGGAGAAATGGTTTTCCACTTCCTTCAAAATCGCCCTCTTCACGGTTTCCAGTTGGTGGCTATCCACGAGGAACCCCATGGGCTTCATAAAACGTTTGAATTCATCCGACCCCAGGTTGGAGGTCATGACGATGACCGTATCACTGAAATAGACCTTTCGTCCCCGGCCGTCCGTCAGAAAACCCTCGTCAAAGACCTGGAGGAAGAGACTGAGCACGTTGAGGTGAGCCTTTTCCACCTCGTCCAGGAGAACCACAGTGTAAGGATTATCGCGCACCTGGTTGGTCAGGATTCCCCCCCGCTCGGATCCTACGATCCCCCGGGGCATGCCGATAAGCTTGTCCACCGAAATCGCTGAATCCCGATACTCGGACATATCCAGGCGCACCATCTTCTTTTCATCTCCGAAAAGGAACTCCGCTAATGTTTTGGCCAGCTCCGTCTTGCCCACTCCCGTTGGACCGAGGAAAAGAAGCACTCCGTCGGCGCGTTCGAAATTCTCCTTCAGCGGCCCCTTATTCAGACGGAGGTTTCGGGCCAGGGCGGAAATGGCCTCCTTCTGCCCCACGACCCGCCGGCCCAAACTTTCTTCTATGTCTTTGAACCGGTTTGTGGTGTCCCGGAAAACCATTTCCTGGGGAATGCGCGTCTCTTGGGAGATCACCTGGATCACATCTTCACCGAGCACCGGCCGGATGGAATTCTCGATTTCTACCTTCACCGAAGCCGTGTCCAGCCAGTTGATGGCCTTGTCCGGAAGCCGTAGGTTATGTTGATAACGGGGGGCCATGGCCAAGGCCGTCTCGATGGCTTCGCTGCTGATCCTCACCGAATAATTTTTTTCCAGGCGGGGGCGGACGCCCCGGAGAATCTCTCGGGCCTCGTTTAGGTTGGGCTCCTGGACGCTGATGATTCGAAAACGCCGGGCCAAGGCTTCGTCTTCGGCGATGTGAATCTTATACTCACTGGCCGTGGTGGCCCCAATCATCTGTACTTCCCCTCTGGCCAGGGAAGATTTAAAGATGGTGGCCGCGTCCGTGGGTACGCCCAGGGCTGTGCCCGCCCCGATCAGGGTGTGGGCCTCATCCACGAAAAGGATCAGGTTTTGCTTGCGCTTGACCTCTTTGATCACATTCTCGATGCGATCTTCGAACATCCCCCGGAACATGGTCCCGGCCACTAAGGTGTTCATCTGCAGGTTGACAATCTGAGAGTTCCGCAACCGTCTCGGCACGCTCTCCGGCGCCATTTCCAGCTTGGCGGCCAGCCCCTCTACCACGGCGGTCTTCCCGACTCCCGGCTCGCCAAGAATCATCACCGAGTTCGGCCGCTCGCGGTGGCAGAGAATCTCCATCATCTGGTTAATCTCTGCGTCCCGGCCGATGATGGGAGGGAGTTTTCCCAGTCGGGCTAGCTTATTCAAGTTGACCCCGAAGTTGTTCAAATAAGGGGGAAGGTCATACCTCTTCTTGAATTCTTCGGTTTTCTCTTCCAGCACTTTCGTCTGGACAGAGATAATGCGGGTGACGGCATTGGGATCCACCCCCATCCCTCGCAAAATGCGCACGGGGATGTTGTGGCCCTCCTGAAAAATGGCCTTGAGCAGGTCCGTCGTTTCGATCACCCTTCTTCCAGAATTGATCGCCGAATCCCAGGCCAATTTAAAGATGATTTTCGTCGAAGGGGGCACCTTCATTCCCCCGCCCAAGATTTGCTTGGAAACGTTCAAATATTCCTGAAGGGAACTGACCACTTTCCGGGGGCTTACGTTTAGTTTGTCGGCGAGGTCCGCAAAAAGGGCGCTCTCCACCTCCGTAATGGCCAAAAAGATATGCTCCACACCCAGGTAGTGATGCTGGCGTTTTTGAGACTCTTCGATGGCTGAAGCCAGGATTTGATGGGCCTTGTCGGAAAGATAATCTTTGTAACTGCTCAAGTCAATCATGATGATATGCTTCCCGGGGAAAGGTCTGCCAGGACCGAATTTCCCCTCCTATTTTGGTCTGAAACTCCAGATGTTTCCCTGACGCGGGTTTTCCGGATTCAATCGTTTCAGTTCCCCCAAGATCTTCTTGGCCCTTTCGTCCATATCCTGGGGCACTACTATTTTAAAAGAAATAACTTGGTCTCCACAACCCCCGCCATGAAAATAGGGGACCCCTTTTCCCGGAAGGCGTAGTCGTTCTCCAGTCTTCATCGCTTGAGGAATCGTTAAAATCGCCAACCCATCAAGAGTGGGGACCTCCACTTCAGCCCCCAAGGCCGCCTCCCAAATGGCCAGGGGGACTTCCAGGTGCAGATGATCTCCATTTCTTTGAAAAAAAGGATGCTTCTGGACCTTTAACGTTGCCACCAGGTCGCCCCTCGGCCCGCCGTTTTCGCCCATCTGCCCCATTCCCTTCAGGTAGATGCGGCAGTGATCGTCCACCCCAGCTGGGATCTTCAAGGGAACAACTTCTTTTCGGGTCAGCCGACCTTCCCCGGAACAGGACCCACAAAGCTGGATATGGATCTTCTTCCATCCATGGCAGCGGGGGCATACCCGGGAGAATGCCGAGGGGGGAAGCCCGATCTGCACTTGTCCAGCCCCACCACATTGATCACAGACCTTCTGGGGACCCGTTGGGTCAACTCCCTTGCCCGAACAACTGGGACAAGGTGTTTCCCGCATCACTTGAACCTCGACCACCGCCCCCCGGATCGCTTCTTCGAATTTGATCTCTACCGTGCACCGAAGGTCTTTCCCCTTTTGGGGATTCCGGGAGACCGCTCGACCACCCTCTCTGAAGGACCCCTCGAAGACATCCTCAAACCCTTCGAAATTAACATCTTCCTCCTCATCTTCCGGGTCATAGTCCCAGAAAAAGTCGCGAGAAGGAAGCTCGAATCCCGAACGATCATATCTTTCCCTCTTCTCCTTGTTCGATAGAACCTCGTAAGCCTCAGAGATTTCCCTGAACCTGGAGCCCACGGTTGGATGGCCGGGATGGGGGCTGAATGGATACGTGCGGGTTAATTTTCGGTATGCCTTTTCGATCTCCTCTTCGGTCGCACTTCTTCGAATTCCCAGGATGTCGTAGTAATCTTTCCTTGAAGCCATTGATGAAACGATCGATCACTTCTTCGGAGGATGACCCTGATAGTTTTTTCTTATACCACAAGCACATTCTCTTTTCAACCCAAAAGATTAAAAAAAATATGTTGTAAATAGACCTGGGGGGCACTTTCCGAGATGCGAAAAAAGAAATGACCACGGATGGATCCGGCGCCAGATCGCCGCTCTTGCCGAAATAAGGCCTTCTTTCTCCGTTGCTAGCGCAGGGGCTTCCCTCCCTGGATCTACCAGATCCGAGAAGGATGCCCCTGCTTCTTCCCCGAGGATTTCAGCCTTCCGGGTATCGCCAGCGGATTTCCCGGCCTATTTCTGCGGTGAGCGTCGACCTCACGCCCGGACCCGAAGCAAATTTGTCACCCATGTTTCTTGATAGGCCCAAAGAGGGAAAAAGATCCTGAATTCACAGGAGTTTTCGGCAGGTTCCAACCTCCCGGGAATTCATTCTTTTAGATGGCCATCGGGGGAAAAAAGGGGGATCTATTCGATCCCTCGGAGAAAGGAAAATTATTTTTTCTCTTCAAATTCAGCGTCTACCACGTCTTCGTCCGGCCGCCCAGTCCGAGCCCCCCCGGCGGCGCTCTCTGCTTTTTGTTTGGAAGCGGTCTGCTGGTACATGATCTCAGCAAGATGATGGGAAGCTTTCGTTAAAAGATCCATCTTCTCGCGAATTCGCCCCATATCCCCGCTTTCGATGGCCTCCTTGGCCTCCTTGAGGGCCCCTTCGATGGCGTTCACTTCGCTGACCGGAATTTTTTCCCGGTGGTCATTCAGGGTTTTTTCCGTGTTGTAGACCAAGGCATCAGCCTGGTTGCGCACCTCGACTTCCTGGCGCCGGCGTTTATCCTCCGCCGAGTGGGCTTCGGCCTCCTGGACCATTTTTTCCACTTCATCCTTGGCCAAACCGCTAGAAGCAGTGATGGTGATGGCTTGCAGCTTTCCGGTAGCCATATCCTTCGCGGAAACATTGAGGATTCCGTTGGCGTCAATGTCAAAAGTCACTTCGATTTGAGGAATACCTCTGGGGGCCGAAGGGATGCCCATCAGATGAAATTTTCCCAGAGTTCGGTTGTCCCGAGCCATCTCCCGCTCTCCCTGGAGGACATGAATCTCCACGCTCGTTTGATTGTCTGCGGCCGTCGAGAAGATTTCACTCTTCTTCGTGGGGATGGTCGTGTTGCGCTCGATCAACCGGGTCATGACTCCCCCCAAGGTTTCGATCCCCAGGGAAAGGGGTGTAACATCCAGCAGAAGGACGTCTTTCACTTCGCCCCCCAAGACCCCGGCTTGAACGGCGGCGCCTAGAGCCACGACTTCATCCGGGTTTACGCCTTTGTGGGGCTCCTTTCCGAAGAAATTATGAACCAGTTCTTGAACTTTCGGAATCCGGGTGGACCCCCCCACCAACACCGCCTCGTCAATCTGATTGGTTTTCAGACCCGCATCCTCCAAGGCCTGCCGGCAGGGAGGGAGGGTCTTTTCCAGAAGGTCCATGACCAAGGATTCGAACTTGGCCCGCGTAAGTTTCATGTTCATATGCTTCGGACCCGAGGCATCGGCTGTGATAAAGGGCAGGTTGATCTCCGTCTCCATCGTGGAGGAGAGCTCAATCTTGGCCTTCTCCGCCGCTTCTTTCAGCCGCTGCAGGGCCATCAGATCCTTGGACAGGTCGATTCCCTGATCCTTCTTGAATTCAGCGATCAGCCAGTCGATGATCCTCTGATCCAGGTTGTCGCCGCCCAGGTGGGTATCCCCATTGGTGGACTTGACTTCCACAACATTATCGCCCACTTCCAGGATAGAGATGTCAAAAGTTCCGCCGCCGAAGTCATAAACCGCGATCGTTTCATCCTTCTTTTTATCCAATCCATATGCGAGGGCTGCGGCTGTGGGTTCATTGATGATCCGCCGGACGGTCAGCCCAGCGATGGTTCCCGCATCTTTGGTGGCCTGACGCTGACTGTCGTTGAAGTAAGCCGGGACCGTGATAACCGCATCCGTCACCTTCTCCCCCAGGTAGGCTTCCGCAGACTTTTTCAGCTTCTGCAGGATCATGGCCGAAATCTCCGGCGGGGAATACTCCTTATCTTTCACTTTTATGCGGGCAGCTCCGGCCGCATCCCTGAGCACTTTATAGGGAACCATCTTCATTTCTTCATTTACTTCTTCATACCGCCGGCCCATAAATCGTTTGATGGAATAAACCGTGTTCTCAGGGTTGGTCACTGCCTGCCTCTTGGCCACTTGACCGACCAGGATGTTTCCATCTTTGGTGAAGGCCACTACGGAAGGGGTCAGTCGGTTCCCTTCTTCATTAATAATCACTTTCGGGTCTCCCCCCTCCATCACGGCTACAACGGATAGCGTAGTTCCCAGATCAATTCCGATAATCTTGGCCATTTTTCTATCCTCCAAATATCCAGGCTATTTTTTAAAGCCTAAAATAAAAACCTAATCTTCTAGAATCTTTTAGGAATCTAATCATTTTCATTAGACTTGTCAAGCACACCCCTGGTCTTGCCGCCCTCCCCTTACATTTTCGTTCATGAATTCGTAACGATTTGCCATGACCGGGCGAGGAGATGATGCGTCCCGCCGGTGGCGGGACAAACCCTCGGGATGAGCCTTTCTTCCCTCACTTTTTCTCTCTAAAAGAAGAGCCGAAAAAGGCCTCCGAGTCTGTCGAAAAGGAGGAGGTTAACTTCGGTGAAGGTTGGAAAGCATCCCCGCCGCTGGGAAACCATATCCAACGAGGCTTCTCAGCTCAAGCATGAGCTGGCATCGCCCGGCCTCTTGCTTTGGAGGTTTTCTTGGAAAAAGTTAATTCATTCCCTGGCCCGGCGTCTATTTCGATCGTATCCCCCTCCGAGAATCCTCCCTCCAATACTTTTAAGGCCAGGGGGTCCTGGATGAAGCGCTGGATGGCCCGCTTCAAGGGCCGGGCGCCATAGACCGGGTCAAACCCTTCCTTGGCCAAAACTTCTTTGGCCCGGTCGGAGAGGTTCAGGTCCAACTTCCTCTCGACCAGACGCTTCCTCAAATTTCTCAGCTGAATTTCCACGATTTCCTTAATATTTTCGATGGAGAGGGAGCGGAAAATGACCACGTCGTCTACTCGGTTCAGGAATTCCGGTTTAAAATGCGCCCTCAGAGCTTCTAAAACCCGGCGACGCATCTCTTCGTGTTCTTCCGCCCCCAGGTCCTGGATCCATTGACTACCGATGTTGGAAGTCATGATCAGAACCGTATTTTTAAAATCTACGGTTCGCCCTTTTCCATCGGTGAGGCGTCCGTCGTCCAAGATCTGCAGTAATACGTTGAAAACTTCCGGATGGGCCTTCTCGACTTCATCGAAGAGAACAACAGAATAAGGCCGGCGGCGAACGGCTTCGGTCAGGTACCCCCCTTCTTCGTACCCCACATACCCTGGGGGCGCTCCGATGAGTCTGGCCACAGAGTGCTTCTCCATGAATTCCGACATGTCGATGCGTACCATGGCCTGCTCATCGTCGAATAAAAATTCCGCCAGCGCTCTGGCTAATTCCGTCTTCCCCACTCCCGTGGGCCCCAGGAAGATGAACGAGCCAATCGGCCGGTTGGGATCCTGGAGGTCAGCCCGCGCCCGCCGCACGGCGTTGGAAACCAGACGGATCGCCTCCTCCTGCCCCACGACCCGATTCTGCAAGCGGGATTCCATCTTCAAAAGCTTCTCGACTTCTCCTTCCATCATCTTGGACACTGGAATACCCGTCCATTGGGCCACCACTTCGGCGACGTCCTCGGCCTCTACCTCTTCCTTGAGCATCTTCTGTTCCTTTTGCAGGCCGGCCAGCATTTGGTTTTCGTTTTCCAATTTTTTCTGCAGCTCGCCCAGCCGGCCGTAGCGAATCTCCGCCACCTTGGCCAGGTTCCCTTCCCGCTCCGCCTGTTGCTCCTCCCGCCTGGTTTCCTCGATCTGCTCTTTCAGGGAGCGGATTTTCTGAATCCCTTCTTTCTCCTTCTGCCAGTGGGCTTTCATGACTTCGGCGGAGGCCTTGAGGCCGGTCAATTCCTTCTCGATCTTTTCTAAACGGTCCCGGGAAGCCCGATCTTTTTCTTTGAGGAGCGCTTGGCGCTCGATTTCCAATTGAGTCATTTTCCTCTCAACTTCGTCCACCTCCACGGGCATGCTGTCGATTTCGATCCGCAGCCTGGAAGCAGCCTCGTCAATCAAGTCGATGGCTTTGTCCGGCAAAAACCGGTCGGATATGTACCGGCGGGAAAGCGTGGCCGCGGCTACGATGGCTGAGTCCTGGATGCGTACCCCATGGTGGACTTCATAGCGCTCTTTGAGCCCCCGGAGGATGGCAATGGTGTCTTCCACTGTGGGCTCTGTGACCATCACGGGCTGAAACCGCCTCTCCAGAGCGGCGTCTTTCTCCACGTGCTTGCGGTACTCGTGGATGGTCGTGGCTCCCACGCAACGGAGCTCCCCCCGGGCCAAGGCCGGCTTCAACATATTCGAGGCGTCCATGGCCCCTTCAGCCGCACCCGCCCCCACGAGGGTGTGTAACTCATCGATGAAAAGGATGATTTCCCCTTCGGCTTCGGTGATCTCTTTGAGCAGGGCTTTTAGCCGATCCTCGAATTCTCCCCGATATTTGGTTCCGGCGATAAGGGCTCCGAGGTCTAAAGCCACCAGACGCTTATTCTTCAGCGTCTCCGGCACATCCCCGTTGACGATCCGCTGGGCCAACCCCTCTACGATGGCCGTTTTCCCCACCCCCGGTTCCCCGATCAAAACTGGATTATTCTTGGTTCGCCGGGAAAGGACCTGCAGAACCCGGCGAACCTCATCGTCCCGCCCGATCACGGGATCCAGCTTTCCCTTCCGGGCCAGATCTGTTAAGTCCCGCGTGTACCTGGCCAGAGCCTGATATTTTTCTTCCGGACTCTGATCGGTCACTCTTTGCGAACCCCGAATGGCTGCTAGCACCTTGTAGATTTCGTCCTTATTCACACCCTGGCCGGCCAGGATCTTAGCCCCTGCTCCGTCCTGCTCTTCAACGGCGGCCAGGAGCATGTGCTCGGTGCTTACGTAGGTATCCTTCAGCCGATCTGATTCCTGGAAAGAGACATCCAGAACTCTTTTCAACCTGGGCGAAAGATAAACCTGTCCCACTCCCGCCCCGTAAACCTTCGGTATTTTGCTCAGGACCTCCCCCAGCTGGGACAATAGGGTCGGAAGGGATGCCCCCAATTTTTGAAACACCTGCGGCACGATTCCTTCGCTCTGCTGGAGTAAGGCCAGCAAGAGATGCTCGGGCTCGATCTGCTGATGTTCATGCTTCTCGGCCAGAGCCTGGGCTTCCTGCAGGGCTTCCTGAGCTTTCAAAGTGAATTTGTCAAATCGCATCTTTTATCCTTTCTTTCTTTTTGCCCAAACTCTTCTCAGATTTTGAACGTCGAGATGATCAAAGGCGCCTTTTTACCTCTTCCTTTTTATCATTCCATTAGGCAATGATAGCAATCATAATATGGGGCCTAAAAAAAGGGGGGCTTTCGCCCCCCTCGGAGATGATAATCAGCTGACCTCTACTTTGATTTGTTTAGGTTTGGCTTCCTCCACCTTGGGGAGCGTGATCTCCAGAATTCCATCTTTGAACTTGGCTTTTACTTTATCTTGCTCCACGGTCCCCGGAAGAGTGAAGGCCCGCTGGAACGAACCATAAGACCGCTCCACGCGATGATAGTTCTCTTCTTTTACTTCCCTCTCGAATTTCTTCTCTCCTTTCAGAGTGAGGGTACTGTCCTTTACCTCGACAGAGATGTCCTCTTTGGTGAGCCCTGGAAGTTCGGCCTTCAGGACGAGAGAATCATTGGTCTCATAAATATCCACAGCCGGAACCCAGGCGCCCCGGGTGATTTCCTCTTCTTCGAAAGGAGTCCGGGCCCGGACATCGGAAAAAAGACGGTTCATCCGTTCCTGTAAAGAAGTCATCTCTCTGAATGGATCCCAACGAATCAACGCCATAGCCATTTGCTCCTTTCTGTTTTTTTAACAACCTTTTTGTTGAAAATAAGCATCGCCCTGGAAGTTGTCAACCCCCAAAAGAGTCTGGCTACCTTTCCATCTCCATTTTCTTTCATTCATTCACGATGACTTGACAGGCCCGGATGTACGGGCGTTTCCCAGGGCTGAATGAAGCAACGGTTTTGGCCTGGGATCAGACAGCCCTTCTCGATTATGGCCCCGCTTTCTCCTTTTCCCCGCCTTGCATCTCGGAATCAGAGCGAATAGGCTCAGGAAAATTCATTTCCCGTCAATTCCGTCCCGCTTCAGGCGTGACTCCCCGCCTCTACAGCCGGGCCCCGATAAAAGGTAAATTCAGACCCGCGGGGGCAGGCCCAAAGAGGAAATAGCAGGATGAATGGATCGGTTGTTAGCGAGGTGGGAAAAGGGGTAGGGAAAAACTCCTTAAGGAGATTTTTTCTGGGCCCGGTTTATAGAGTTCATCTTCTCGAAGCTGAATTGCAAATCATCCAGGTCTGGAAATTGCTCTTTTAAGAAGACCTTCAGCTTATCCAGGACCCTTTTTTCGATTTGTCGGGCCCGTTCCCGAGATATGTGCAATTGATCACCGGCAGTCTGGAGGGTAAGGGGATCGTCGGCCATCAGCCTGTGTTTTAGCAGAAAAACCTCTTTTCCCTTCAGGGTCCGGGAAAATTCTTCGATCTTCTGACTGAAGACCTCATTAAATTGGACGTCGGCAACCTTCTCCTCCAGGGCCTCCCCCGCCGGGAGCATATCCAGATAAGTTTGCCGCGTATCCTCTTCCAGGGGCAGGTTGAGAGAGAGGTCTCTCCCCTCAAGACGCTGGCTCATCTCAATGACTTCTTCCTTCCGTACATCCAAGGCTGCCGCTAAAAGCTTAGGCCCCGGGTCGAATCCCAGGGCTTCCAGGCGTCCTTTCTCCTTTCTCAGCCGAAAAAAAAGCTTTCGCTGGGCCTGCGTGGTCCCTATCTTTACCATGCTCCAGTTATCGATGATGAACTTAAGAATATAAGCCCGGATCCACCAAGAAGCGTACGATGACAATTTTACTTCCCGGTAGGGGTCAAACTTCTTTACGGCTTGCATCAGTCCCAGGTTGCCCTCCTGGACGAGGTCAAGCAAATTCGTGTAAGCCCGCTGGTACTCGAAGGCGATTTTCACCACCAGTCTCAAGTTTGAAACCACCAGGCGGTAAGCCGCAACCCGGTCTTTCTTATCCCACCAACGCGTGGCCAGCTCCACCTCTTCCGCACGCGAAAGGAGCGGGAACTTTCGAATTTCCACCAGGTACCTCTTTAACGGGTCAAAGACCTCCAGAGCTTCTGAACTCTCGGGCGGGTTCCGATCATTCCGGCTCTCGGGCAGCAGCTCAAAGGGATTGGGGATCTCGCTGAGCTTTTCTTCTTCGTTCATTGGGCCACCAAAGTTAAGTAACCTACTTCTCCGGTACGGGTATCTCGAACCAGAAGTAAGACTTCTTCGTCCTTCCGGACTTGCTCCAGAATTCGGCTGTAATCTTTGAGCCCTCGGACGGCTAGGTTGTTAATCTGGTAGATAATGTCCCCTGGCTCCAAGCCGGCCTGACCCGCCGGCCCCCGGGAGTCTACCTTGGTCAGGATAACGCCTTCCCGGGAATCCAGCCGGCTCTTTCGGGCCTCCAATATAGAAATTTCCTTTACCTCCACACCCAATTTATTCCGGAGTTCCACGGCTGCTTGAAGGGGAGTCGTCTCGTAGGCCGCAACCATAGCCTGAGCTGTAATCCGTTCTCCCTTGCGCAAAAGGCCGATCTCTACTTTTCTCCCCACCCGACTGGCGGCGATGCGGTTCCTGAAATCATTGGCGCTCTCCACGGCGCCCCCCTCAAGGTTGACGATTACATCCCCTCGCTGGATCCCGGCTTTTTCTGCCGGCCCTCCCTTCACCACATCCGCCACCAGCGCTCCCTTGAGGACTTTCAAACTCAGGCTCTTGGCCAGGGAAGCGGTTACCTCTTGAACGCTCAACCCCAGCCACCCGCGCACCACTCTTCCAGTCTTGATCAACGCATCGGCGATGGCCATGGCCATGTTACTGGGGATGGCAAATCCAATCCCTTCAAAGCCTCCGGATTCAGAGACGATGGCCGCGTTGACCCCAATGACCTCGCCAGTCAGGTTTAAGAGAGGGCCACCGCTGTTCCCGGGATTTATGGCCGCATCGGTCTGGATATAGTCTTGGTAGCTTGATGGGTCCAGGATTCCTGTACGATGCTTGGCACTGATGATCCCCGCAGTCACAGTCTGCTCCAAGCCCCGAGGGTTGCCGATCGCTACCACCCACTCGCCCACCCGCAATTTATTCGAGTCGCCAAAGGTCAGGTTGGGAATGTCCTTGGGGGCCTTGATTTTGATCACCGCCAGGTCGGTTTTGGGGTCGGCGCCTATAATCCGAGCTTCAAATTCCTCCCCGGAGGTCATTTTAACGGTTATCTTGGTTGCCCCGCTGACGACGTGATGGTTAGTCAGGATGTGTCCTTCGCCGTCGATAATCATCCCCGTGCCGATTCCTCGCATTTCTTTCTTGTAGCTGCGCGGTCCCTGAGGTCCCCCGAAGAAATACCGGAAAAAAGGGTCATTCTCGAACGGAAGCACCGGAGATGGCACATCCACGCGCTGAGTGACCTCGATGTGCACGACTGCGGGCATGGCCTTCTGAGCTACATCCGCGATCGCTGTGGTCAGGTCGGGGGCTCCCCCTTTCTGAGCCCAGACCTTTCCAGCATAGGATGGTCCTGGAGAGAGGAGCAGTAAGAAAAGGAAAACCCATCCCCAAATTTTCTCTCTTGGCAAAGCCATCATTCTCAAATCCCCCATCCCTTTAGGCGACCGCGATCCCGGCCGGCGGCCGGAAGGGGAACGGAGCCTAAAGCGCACCCCAAACTCTGCTTGGCCGCAGTCCTCCATCTCTTTTCCAAGACCCGAGCTTTTTCTCCAGTCCTACCATATCGCCGCCGACTTCTTCCTCGAGTTTCCCCCTCTCCCTCCGACCGAACAGTGAAATACACCTGGAGAACCATCAAAGTGAAGAAAGCAATCAGAAGATACCAGAGGGAAAGTTGAGCATCTTGAGACACGAATCTTCTTCCTTGCTATGGAAGGAAGTAATTTTTCTTCTTCCAAGCTCCGCTCAAAGGAAGGCCCGGGATTAAATCTCCCGAAATCTATCAATCATTCTATCTCGCTTTGGGCATTCATGTCAATTGAACCCAGACGTTTCATTTGCTGCAGTTATAGCCGTCGATCCCTTTCGAATCGTCTCTCCGGTCATGGCCCGGGCGAAGGGCCGGAGTTACCTTGCCTCTTCCCCCACTTTCCAGTATAATGCCCGCAAAGGGGAACAGAAGCACCCGGAATTTTGGAATAATGGAATGATGGGTTAACTGAAGATTGAAAATTTTTTCCCGCCTCTTCATTACCCATTATTCCATTCTTCCAACCATCCATCATTCTATGTTAAGGGAGGGTTTTTTTGGGTTTTGCCTGCGGGATCATCGGGTTGCCAAACGCCGGAAAGTCCACCATTTTCAATGCCCTCAGTACTGCCAAAGCCGAAGTGGCCAATTATCCTTTCTGCACGATCAACCCGAACCAAGGCATCGTTCCCGTCCCCGATGAGCGCCTGAAAAAGCTCGCCCAGGCCCTCCACCCCGAAAAGGTCACGTCAACAACCCTGGAGTTCTGGGATATTGCCGGCCTGGTCAAAGGCGCCAGCCAGGGGGAAGGTTTGGGCAACCGTTTCCTCAGTCATATTCGGAATGTGGATGCCGTTGCCCATGTGGTCCGCTGCTTCGAAGCCGAGAATGTTGTGCACGTGTACGCTTCTTTAGACCCCCGGCGGGACATCGAAATCATCCAGACCGAGCTCCTCCTCGCAGACCTTCAAATCGTAGAAAAGCGCCTGACCAAAGCAGCTCATCAAGCGAAAGTGGGGGACAAAAAATCATCCGCGGAAATACCGTTCCTGGAGCAGGTGCAGGGACACCTGTCCGCGGGCCGGCCGGCCGCCGGTCTGACTCCTTCCGAGGAAGGGCAAAAAATCCTGCAATCGCTGGAATTGCTCACGGCCAAACCACTCCTCTACGTGGCGAACGCCAGCGAAAAGGAACTGAAGGAACGGCGGTGGATTTCCCGGATGGAAGAGCTGGCCGCCCGCGAGAAGGCCCCTGTGGTAGTGATCTGTGGCGATCTGGAAGCAGAGATGGCCCAACTCCCCGAAGCGGAGCGTTTAGAATTCTTGCAGGAAATGGGCCTGGCCGAATCAGCCCTGAACCAGCTCATCCGGGTCGGGTATGGCCTTTTACATTTGATTACCTTTTACACGACCGTTGGCCCTGAACTTCGGGCCTGGACCGTTCCCCGCGGAACCCGGGTGCCGCAAGCAGCCGGAAAAATTCATACGGATATGGAGCGCGGGTTCATTCGCGCCGAGGTCATCTCCTATAACGACTTTATGACCGCGGGGTCCATGCCGGCTGCCCGTGAAAAAGGGATGGTCCGGGTGGAGGGGAAGGACTATATCGTCCAAGATGGTGACATCCTGCACATCCGGTTCCATGCCTGAGGGAAGCGCCATTCCGAAGGCCTCTCATCGTGCCCAGGTGGTCTTACCCATCGGCTTGGTGGCCATGTCTTTCGCCTCCATCCTCATCAAGGTCTGCGACGCCCCCCCTTTGATCATCGCCGCCTACCGCTTGGCCCTGGCCACACTGGTTCTTATTCTCTTTACCTTGCCCCGGACGCTCCGGGAGTTCCGTCGCTTCGGCCGGCAGGAGATCCTCCCTTCCCTGTTAGCCGGCCTGTTCCTTTGCTTTCATTTCGCCCTCTGGGTCACCTCTCTGAAGTACACTTCCGTCGCCAGTTCAGTAATCTTTGTGACCACCAATCCCATTTTTGTTGCTCTGGCCTCTGCCTTCTTCCTACGGGAAAGACTCTCTGTCGCCCTTCTGCTTTCCATCTCCGTGGCCATCCTCGGAGGCCTGATCATCGGCTGGGGCGACTGGGATAAGGGTCTGGAAAGCCTCTACGGGGATTTCCTCGCCCTGCTGGGAGCGATCATGGCCACCGGGTATCTGCTGGTAGGGAGACGGGTGCGTCAGAAGATGGGCCTCAGCGCTTATATCACCCTGGTCTACGGAGTGGCTGCGGTCTTTCTAATCCTCCTGGCCCTGATCAGCGGCGATGCTTTTTTCAGTTATCCTCCCAAAACCTACCTCCTTTTTCTCCTCCTCGCCCTCGTACCCCAGCTGGTCGGCCACACCACCCTGAACTGGGCCCTTAGATTTTTTTCCGCTACCCTGGTCGCGGTTTTTATCCTGGGCGAGCCAATTGGAGCCACGATCCTGGCCTACCTCATTTTAGGAGAACCCCTGACTCACAATTTGCTCTGGGGGGGACCGTTGGTCCTCGTGGGCATCTATCTCTCGGCCCGCGAAGAGAGAAAGTTGGGGAAGCTATGATTTTCAGAGATCGGAAGATGCTTTCGCGTCTTATGAAGTTGGCCCTTTCGCTGATGATCCTTCTGACCGCCTGCGCCTGCTCGAAGAAGGAACTGCGCTATGAAGCCTTCGAGCCGGAAAGGATGATCCGCTACCGGGAGGTAGCACTCGCTTCCTGGTACGGAGAGGATTTCCACGGACGGAAAACCGCCAACGGAGAGGTCTACGATATGTATGCCATGACCGCGGCTCATCGCACCCTGCCCTTTCACACGCGGGTGCGGGTAACCAACCTGGAAAACGGAAAGAAGGCTGAGTTTCGCATCAACGACCGTGGTCCTTTTGTCTCCGGACGAATCATTGATTTAACCTACAGCGGAGCCCGGGCCATCGGCATGCTGGGCCAGGGTACGGCCAGAGTGAACGTGGAAGCCGTAGGGTTTTCCGGTGGCCAGCCCCCCTCTCCTACAGGAATCTTTGCCATCCAGGTCGGTGCTTTTGCGGAAAAAGATAACGCCGCTCGTTTTCAAACCCAATTGGCCCAAAAGTATCACCACGTTCATGCGGTCATCTGGGAAAGTAACGTAAAGCGCTTATACCGCGTTCGCCTGGGCGCTTTTCACACTGAGGCAGAGGCCCGGCGCTACGTCGAGACTCTGAAGAAGGATAACCTGTCCGGATTTGTGGTGCGTGAGGATTGAGGATGTAAGGCGCTTGTGGTATAGTATCTAAAAATTTTGGGGTCAATTTAGCGTTTTGAAAAGAACCGCTAAATTTCATTGAAAAATGAAAATTGCAAGATGAAAAATGTAAATTCCAGAAAAAGTGTCCATCATTTTGAAATGAACTACCCCGCCGCAAGCAGCGGGGTATCTTCGGGAGTTATGTTTCATTCGCCGCAAGCGGCGGGGAATACAACCCGAAGAGATTTAAATTTTGCATTTTGTCCCGCTGAGGCGGGAAAGTTTAGCCAATTTTTCAAAGGGCTAAACTGTTAAAAATTTTCCAAAGTCCGGAGGCCCGCAGATGAAGTTCAGGTTCCGAATCGCCGGGGGATTCATCCTGGCCCTGATATTGTTCTCCAACCTTCCAGGCCGGGCATTCTCGTTCTCCCTCGAAGGCCGGGTCCGGGAATTCACCCTGCACAACGGGATGAAAGTGCTCATGCTCGAGCGCCACCCATCCCCAACCCTCTCTCTGTACATTCGCTTCCGGGTGGGCGCTACCGATGAAAACCTGGGCCTGACCGGCACCGCTCATCTCCTCGAACATATGCTATTCAAAGGTACCCAAACCCTGGGCACAAAAAACTACGCCGAGGAAGAAAGAATACTAAACCAGATCGACCATGTGGAAATGCTCCTGGAAACTGAAAAGTCCAAAGGGGAGAAGACAGACCGGGCTTTTATCAAGCACCTGGAAAAGACCCTCGGAGAACTCCAGGCCGAGCACAAAAAATGGGTGGTAAAGGATGAGATCGAATGGATTTACTCCCAGAATGGAGGGGTCGGGTTCAACGCCATGACCTCCGCAGATACCACCACCTATTTGGTCAATTTGCCTTCCAACCGCTTAGAGCTCTGGGCGCGCGTCGAATCCGACCGCCTCCTCCACCCTGTTTTGCGGGAATTCTATTCCGAACGCGACGTGGTCATGGAGGAGCGGCGGCGATCCATCGACTCTCAACCCGCACGCAAGCTGGCGGAGAATTTCCTGGCTGCCGCCTTCATGGCTCATCCCTACGGCCGCCCCGTGATCGGGTGGCCTTCCGACATTCAACACCTGGATAAACGCACGGCAGAACAGTTCTTCCGTACCTTCTACTCGCCGACGAATACGGTCCTGACCCTGGTGGGTGACCTCCAACCCGATGAAGCCCTATCCGTCATTAAAAAATATTTCGAGCGCGTTCCCGCCCAAACCCTCCCCCCGCCGCTGCGGACCGTAGAGCCGGAACAGCTCGGGGAGCGGCGCATCCAGGTGGTTGCCGATGCCCATCCTCAATTGATCATCGGGTTCCACAAGCCGAACCCACCCCACCCAGACGACGTGGCCTGCGAGATCATCGAGGGTCTGTTGAGCTCCGGGAGGACCTCCCGCCTTTACAAGCGCCTGGTCGATGAGGAAAAGATCGCGGCCGAGGTCTCCTCCGCTAACGGCTACCCCGGGGAGCGCTATCCCAACCTCTTTGTGATCTTCGCCGCCCCCCGGAACCCCCATACGGCTGAAGAGCTGGAGAAGGCCATCTTGGCGGAGCTCGAACGCCTGAAGTCTGAGCCGGTATCGGAGCGGGAGCTGAGGAAGGTCAAGAACCAGATTCAGACCTCCATTCTGCGCAAACTCAACTCTAACTCCAAACTGGCCTACTGGCTCTCTTACGGGCAATGCTTATTTGGGGACTGGCGATATTTTACCGAACGCCTGAAGTCCTACGAGAAAGTCACCGCTGACGATGTGCGCCGGGTAACCGGGAAATATTTTACTTCTCGTAACCGCACGGTGGCCACCCTGGTCAAGTCCCCTGAATCCCCCTGATTCCAAGGAGAAGCACAGGCATGAACCGACGTCTTCTGAATTTCACTCTTTTCATTTTTCTTCTATGCCTCTCCATCCCGGCTTATTCCCAGGATGAAGACCTCCTGAAACACCCCAGGGAGATGACCTTTCCCCCCTTTTCATATGTTCCGCCCAAAGCCGCCCGCACAGTCCTCTCCAACGGGATGGTCCTCTACCTTCTGGAGGACCCGGAGTTGCCCCTGGTGCATGTTTCCGCCCTGATCCGCACCGGTTCGGCATACGACCCACCCGATAAGAGCGGTTTGGCCCAATTGACCGCCACTCTCCTGCGCACCGGGGGGACCTTCGATCAAACCCCCCAGGCCATCAATGAAGCATTGGAGTTCATGGGTGCGGAAATGGAGTTTTCCATGGGCCGGGAGTCCGGAGCTGCTTCCTTTTCCGTGCTGAAAAAAGACTTCCCCCGCGCCCTTTCCATCTTTGCCGGCTTGCTGCTGAAACCGGCCTTCGACCCTACGCAGGTTGACTTGGCCAAAAAACAGGAAGTGGAGGCCATTCGCCGGTCCAACGACAATCCCGAGGAGATTGCCTACCGGGAGTTCCGGAAAGTGCTCTACGAGGGGAATCCCCGCGGGCTGGCCCCGACGATCGAATCCATAGAGAAGATCCAGCGGGAAGACCTGGCCGGCTTCCACCAAAGGTTCTTTCAGCCCAATAACATCTTGCTGGGGGTCTCTGGGGACTTCAAGAAGGAGGAGATAATCAATTCTCTGGAGGAAGCTTTCCGCGATTGGCGGCGCTCCTTGCTCGAACTTCCCTTTCTCCCGGCGCCACCGGCCCGCAATAAAAAATCGATCTACCACGCTCCAAAGGATCTCCCGCAGGCAACCATTCTCCTGGGTCACCTTTCCATCCCCCTCACCCACCCGCACCACATCCCCTTTAAAGTCTTGAATTTCATCCTCGGAGGAGGGGGATTCAACTCTCGCCTTACCCAGGAAATCCGCTCCAATCTAGGGCTGGCCTACAGCGTGGGTAGTTTTTACCAGGGCCGGGCGGGGTATGGGGTCTTTGGGGCCTTCTGCCAGACGAAGTCCTCCACCGCCCACAAAGCCATATCTCTCCTCTACGGGATTATCGAAGGGCTGAAGAGCAATCAAAAGCCGAGCCCTGAAGAACTGGATTGGGCAAAAAAGACTCTGGTCAACCAGTTCATTTTTTCTTTTGCTTCCTCGGCGAGCATTGTCAGTCAGCAGATGCAGCTTGAATATGATGGGATGCCGGAGGATTACCTGGAGCAATACCAGGAACGGGTGGCCGCGGTAACCCTGGAAACCCTGGGTCGGGTGGCGGAGGAACACCTCCATCCGGAAAAATCGCTCCTCCTGGTTGTGGGCAAAGAAGAAGATTTCGCCCAGCCCCTATCCTCCTTTGGCCTGGTCAATCGAATTGAATTAAAAAAATATAAATAAGGATCTCCGATGAAGGTTCTTCTGATCCAACCCCCTTACCCGTTCTCCGAATTCCCCAAGCCCTCTTCGGCGCTGATGTTCTTGGGCACCTACCTCCGGCAGCAGGGAGTGGAAGTGGAAGTCCTGGACCTGCTTTCCACCCGTTACTCCCTCAAAAAAATTGAAGATTGCTTGGCCCGCTTTCAACCCGACATCGTCGGCGCCACCAGCGTGACCTTAAATTTCCCTGTGGCCGCAAAAACTCTGCAGTACTGCAAGGCCCTTGCGCCGCAGGCCACCGTCATTATGGGTGGACCTCATGTAACCTTTACCGCGGAAGAAACCCTGCGCGAATTTCCCGAGGTGGACATCATCGTCCGCGGAGAGGGAGAGGAGACGCTCCAGGAACTCGCCCTGGCCGTCGAGGCCGGAGAGAGTCTGGAAAAGGTTAAGGGGCTGACCTTCCGGCGGAAGGGAATGATCCTCCAGACCGAAGATCGCCCCTTTATCAAGAACCTGGACCTGCTGCCGCTCCCCGATCGTACCCTTTTTCCCATTTCTCGCTACCTGGCCATGCGGGTCCCGGCCAGCGTACTCTCCAGCCGCGGTTGCCCCATGAACTGCTCTTTTTGCCTGGGCTATCGCATGATCGGCCGCCAGGGACGCTTCCGCAATCCCTTACGGGTAGTCGATGAAATTGAATCTGCTCACCGCCTGGGTTTCGACGAGGTATGCATTGACGATGACCTTTTTACCCGGAATCGCCGTCATGTCTTGACCATCTGCGATGAAATCGGGCGTCGGGGTTTAAAGTTTCAGATGTACATATTCGCCCGGGTAGACACCGTAGACCAGGTTCTTCTTAGAAAGCTGAAAGAGGCCGGCTGTGCCATGATCTGCTTCGGACTGGAAAGCGGAAACCAAAGAATCCTCGACCGAGCCAACAAGCGTACCACCCTGGAAAAGGCCCGGCTGGCTGTGCAGCTCAGCAAGGATGCCGGGATATCTCCCTTCGGCTCATTCATCCTCGGCCTCCCCGGCGAGACCCGGGAAACCATGGAAGAAACCATTTCCTTCGCCCAGAGCCTGGGAATTCCCCATGGATTCCATCTTTTATCGCCTTTCCCGGGGACCAGAATCCGGGAGCGGGCCGCGGAGTACGGGCTTAAAATCCTTACCAATGACTGGTCGCTTTACGACGCCGACCATGCCGTCACCGAGACGGAATTCCTCAGCGCGGCCGAGGTAGAAAGCTTTGCCGGGTCATTCTTCCAAAACCTGGGGGCGGAGATTGAGAATATGAAAAAAGGAACTCTGGCGGGGACTTATAGGGGACCCTACCGGGAGGAGATGGAGAAGCGGCTGGAAGTGGATTTCGCCTGGAAACTCTTGGCCGGAGACCTCCTGGAAGAACAGGGGAGGATTCCTCAGGCAGAAGCGTTGGAGCCGGGTCAAAGAGAAAATTCCCTCCCCATTCTAGCCCAGCGAATTGCCGACGCTGTATCCATGCCTCTATCCTTTGTGGAGAGAAAACTGCGCAAGCTCTCCGACCGCGGGCTCATCATTTGCCAGCAGATTCCAGATTTTTACTCGTGGGAGTGGAAGGAAGAGAAGAGGTTATGACCGGCCTCCTTCCGGGCCGAGATTCATTTCCCG
>Ga0315288_10001255_pt1 | contig 32747 bp, 24 predicted proteins | sample YL17G11_20_MG_FD_203454 | JGI IMG/M metagenome (GOLD analysis project Ga0315288, IMG submission 203454) | Sediment microbial communities from Yellowstone Lake, YNP, Wyoming, USA - YL17G11_20 | ecosystem: Environmental > Aquatic > Freshwater > Lake > Sediment | place: USA: Wyoming | collected...
TAGTTCTTTTATCTTTATTATCAAATCTGGGCATGATTGATGATGCACTTTGCGGGCCACAAGTCGAAAGTGGATCAATGTTGAAAAAGATGCCCTCTCCGCGGGAGGAGCTGGATCTTGGGGGAATTCCTTTTAAGATTTTGTATGAAACCTATCGTAAAACCGACGGCATAGAGAACTGGGAGCTGTACCAGATGAATGCAGACGGCTCGAATCAGGTCAATCTTACCCAAACGCCCGACCTGGATGAGATGTATCCGCACGTTTCCCCTGACGGCACGAAGGTTAGTTTCATTGTCGACGAAGGAAGTGAAATAGAAAAAGTTCGCAATGTCTATTATATGAACATCGACGGGACCGGAAGGATCAAGGTCGCTACAAACACTCGCGAGCCGTGCTGGAGTCCTGACGGCAGAAGCATCGCGTATCTGAAGGGAGAGTACGAGCGCTACAGCACAAGAGAGTACGCGACATCGGACCTTATTATTTACGATCTGCAGACCGGGCAGCATAAACAGCATCCGAACACATCGCTGCATCACATTTACGCGATCTGCTGGTCGCCCGACGGCAACTGGTTCTTTGCTGCCGTGCATGGGGGCATGGAGTTTAGTGATACTGTACTGGCGTTTGATGCTGATGGGACAAGGGTCTTTGATCTGGAGAAGTGGGGGGTCAGGGGGTGCAGGCCGGACCTCAGTCGCGACGGCAAGAGAATGACATGGGGTGAAACCGACTGGGATTTGTGTGTAGGCGATATTGACCTGTCTGGCCCCGAGCCCAGGGTTTACAACGTGCAAAAAATTGTCGAATGTCTGCATTCGGCGAAAGTCTATCACGTGGACCTCTCGCCGGATGGAAAGTATATTGTGTTCAGCTTCGGCCCCTCCAGCGGCGGACAGCAGGTGGGAGGTAAAGCGTGGGGCTGGAATATCTGTGTAACCGACCTGAAAGGGAAATGGATCAAAATTACCACGGACGGCAGCCACAACAAAGAACCCGATTGGGTGCCGATCCCATCGACGGCCCCTGAATAAAGGAGACAATATGAAAAATCAGTGCTGCACCGAGATACGTAAGGTATCTGCGGGAACAATCCGTATCGTTTTGGCTATGTTGCTGAGCCTTCTTTTGGTAAATGTAGCTCTATGTCAATCGCAGCAGGGCCGGCCGGAGCGAAAAAAAGTCCCGGCACCTAAATCTGCACTGAAGCTCGCAGATGTCCCGTTTAAGATTGTGTACGAGAGCTACCGCGCGACCGACGGCAAGGAAAACTGGGAGCTGTATTTAATTAATGCCGACGGTTTGAATCCTGTGAATCTCACGCGCAGTCCCGATATCGATGAAATGTATCCTCACGCGTCTCCTGACGGCGGTAAAATCAGCTTTGTCGCTGATGAGATAGTGAACGGCGAAAAGATACGGAACGTCTATTATATGAATATCGACGGAACCGGGCGGACCAAAGTGGCCGACAACGCCCGGCAGGAATGCTGGAGTCCCGACGGTAAGACCATCGCCTATCTAAAGGGCGAATTCGAACGCTACACAACCAAGGATTTCGCTACGAAGGGGATTTTCTTTTACGATCTTGAAACCCGAAAACACAGAGAACACCCGAACAAGGGTCTGCACCATCTCTACAATATCTGCTACTCGCCCGACGGCAACTGGTTTCTTGCGACCGTTCACGGCGGCATGGGATATGAGCACGCCATCCTTGCAATCGAAGCCGATGGAAACGGCGTATTCGATCTGACGAAGTTCAAAGTCACGGGCTGCCGGCCTGACTGCAAGTTTGACGGCAGGCAGATTACGTGGGGAGCAACCGACTGGGACTTGTGCGTGGGCAACATCGACCTGGCCTCTGCGGAACCGCAGGTGACCGATGTTCATATTATTGTCACCTGTGAAAAAGAATGCGAGGTGTACCATACGGACTTCTCGCCGGATGGTAAGTATATCGCCTTCAGTTACGGCCCGGAAGCGAACGAACAGGTAGGTGAGAAGGCTCCGGGATGGAATATCTGCGTCAGCGACCTGGCCGGGACATGGGTACAGATCACGACCGATGGGAATCATAACAAGGAACCCGATTGGATCCCGGTTCGGACGACGAATCGTTAAAAAAAATGAAAAACTGTTATTCAGGAATCGAGTCGATGCAAATGCGATTGAGTCAAGTTACAACAGGAATTGTTTGCCTTTTGCTTATGTTGCCAGCCAACACCGGCTGCCGCCGTTCCGAGCAGGCAGTCAGCAAGCCCCCTTTGATAAAAACCAAAAGCGGTATAGAAATGGTTGCCATTCCGGGCGGGTGGTTCGAGATGGGAAGCGAGAAAGGAGGATCCGACGAGAGGCCCGTGCACAAAGTGTGGGTCAGCCCGTTCCGGATGGACGTCTATGAAGTGGCTCAGAATCAGTTCAAGAAGTATCAACTGCCCGATCCTTCACACTTCAAGAGTCCGGACAATCCTTTAGAGCAGATCAACTGGACGGACGCAGCGCTATACAGCAATGAACGATCTCTTGCTGAAGGGCTTGAGCCCTGCTATGATGAAGAAACATGGGACTGCAACTTTGCCGCCAACGGATACAGACTGCCAACCGAGGCCGAATGGGAGTATGCCTGTCGGGCGGGAACAGGCACGGAATACAGCTTTAGCAACAATAAAGCCAAGCTGAGAACTTATGGCTGGTGTGTGGACAACTCATCCGGAAAGACTCATCCGGGCGGACAAAAGCAGCCCAATCCGTGGGGCCTTTACGACATGCACGGCAACGTGGCGGAGTGGTGCAATGATTTGTATGCCGGGAATTATTACAGCCAAAGCCCCGAGAAAGACCCAAAGGGACCGAAAGAAGGAAAGGAAAGGGTCCTAAGGGGCGGGTCCTGGAAGTCGAGTGCCGAGACGTGCCGGTCGGCGTATCGCACAAGCGATCCATCCATCGACGATACGTGCCTGGCAAGTGACGCCATTGGTTTCCGGTGTGTCAGAAGCATACCTGACAAAGTATCAAGCGAGCCTAAAATGAATAGTGAGAAACAAATGCAAAACGCGACCAAAACGGGACTGGTTTATGATGATATATACATCGAGCACAAAACCACTCCCGGCCATCCCGAATGCCCCGATAGACTTATCCGGATAATCAGGCAGCTTAAAAACGCGGGACTTTATTCTCAATTAGCTCAAATAAAACCCACGCCGGCCGACCGGCACTGGATCGAGACGGTTCACGCGCCCGAGTATATCGACCGGGCCAGGAGCAGCTCTGAGAACGGAGCCGGTTATCTGGATACTGGTGATGTTCCGATATCGCTGAAGTCCTATGAAGCTGCGGTAATGGCGGTGGGGGGGGTGCTGGCCGCAATCGATGCCGTCATGGAGCAGAAAGTCACTAACGCTTTCTGTGCGGTCCGCCCGCCCGGTCACCACGCCCTTGAAAATAGAGCGATGGGATTCTGTATATTTAATAACGTAGCCATCGGCACGCGGTACATTCAGGAGAAACACAACCTGCCGAAGATCCTCATCGTGGATTGGGACGTGCATCACGGCAACGGAACACAGGCGGCATTTTACGATGACCCTAACGTGCTGTATTTCAGCGTCCACCAGTATCCGTTCTATCCTGGCACCGGGAGCCAGGCCGAACAGGGCAGCGGAAAAGGCCTGAAAACCAACATTAATGTCCCGCTGCCGGCCGGCTCGGGAGACGAACGCTACATAAAGGAATTTGAAGAAAAATTGACGCCTGCGGCATCTTCCTTTTCTCCGGACTTTGTTCTTGTCTCTGCGGGATTCGACGCACACGAGGGTGATCTGCTCGGCGGCATGAGAGTCACCGAGCAGGGATTTGCGAAACTAACACAGATTGTCAAGAGTATCGCCGAGAAGTGCTGTGCGGGCCGGCTGGTTTCCGTTCTTGAAGGCGGTTACGGCCTGGAAGGTCTTGCCGCATCGGTCGAAGCACATATTCGCGTATTGATGCAATAGAAAGTCACGAGATGCTGTTTCACACTTGGCCGTTCGCAATTTTCTTCCTGGTTGTCTATCCTGTCTATCTCGTCCTCAAGGGTACCAGGTTCAGACTCCCGTGGCTCCTGGCCGCTTCCTATTTCTTCTACGCCAGCTTTAATCCTCTGTATCTGATTCTCATTGGCTATTCGACTCTGCTTGACTATATGGTGGTTACAAGAATGGCCAAAAGCCAGCGCAGAAAGATGTGGCTTTCTATCAGCATCTTCAACAATATCGCTCTGCTGGGCTTCTTCAAATATGGCGGTTTCGTTACTGAGAACCTGAATGCTCTTTTATCATCATTGAACATCTCGTACGCCATTCCCGAGCCCGGTTTTCTCCTGCCGATCGGCATATCGTTCTATGTCTTTCAGTCGATGAGCTATACCATCGATTATTATCGCGGCAATATGGAAAGGGAAAAGAGCCTAATCGCATACGCGGCCTTTGTCTCGCTCTTCCCGCGGCTGGTGGCCGGTCCGATCGAACGGGCCAAAAACCTGCTGCCCCAGATGCACAAGGTACCCGAAGTCTCAGTGCAGGATGTCACCGACGGCCTGTCGCTATTCATCGTGGGAATGTTCAAGAAAGTCGCTCTTGCCGATTATCTTGCCCTTTACGTGGATAATATTTACGCCGCTCCCGAGCAGTATCAGTCACCCGCATTGATCCTGGCGACGTTTCTGTTCTGCTGGCAGATATACTTCGACTTCAGCGGCTATACCGACATGGCGCGGGGCGTAGCGCGGATGATGGGTTTCAACCTGATGCTGAATTTCAACAATCCATACCTGGCGACCGGCCTGGGCGATTTCTGGGCGCGGTGGCATATCAGCCTGTCCTCATGGTTTAAGGACTACGTTTATATTCCCCTGGGAGGTAACCGCAAAGGCACTCTCGACACATACAGAAATATGTTTATTACCATGGTGATTTCCGGCTTGTGGCACGGGGCGGCCTGGACGTTCGTCATCTGGGGCGCGGTGCACGCTTTCGGGCGCTTTGTGACACGGGAGCTGGAAAGGACGCCGTTCTACAGGGATAAGGTGCCGAAACTGGTCAAGCAACTGCTCGTATTCGCCTTCGTAACGTTCGCGTGGATTTTCTTCAGGGCAGAAAGCATTAGTGACGCATGGTTAATCATAACAAGAATATTCAGTTCCGGATGGGCGAATCCCAATTGTCCCGTTTGGGCTTTGATTCTGATTCTTATTGTCTGGCTTTATCAGTTTGCGCATGAATCCAGGCTCAGATGGATTTTTGACCTGGCGCCCGTGCGCATCGGGTTCGTTGTAGGGATGATTCTCTACTTAGCTGTTTTTGCCCCTTCGAGTGAACAGGGATTTATCTATTTGCAGTTCTGATCGATTGAATATGAAACTCAGCAGCACAACAAGAGACAAGATCATGAATGAGGCGGACAAGGCAAAGGTTCCGTTTAGCTCCAATAACATAAGATTATCCGTTGGTGAATGGATCATCGCTGCAATCGTCTGCACGGCGTTACTTTGTCTTGGCCCGGCGCTCTGGGGACGGATCGAGAAGTTCGATCCCGGCGCCGACTACCGGCTGCCGTACACGTTGGGCAACGACTATTGGCTCTACGGCCGCAATTGCCGATGGGCCTGCTCGAAGTACGATACGCTCGTGGTCGGTGATTCTGTCATCTGGGGACATTATGTCTCCGCGGACAACACCCTGTCGCACTATCTCAATCAAAACGCGGCTCAAGACCGCTTCGCCAACCTGGGAGTGGACGGTTTTCATCCCGCGGCGTTGGGGGGGCTGCTGAGGTACTACGGCGGGGATATCTCCGGCAAGAACGTGATTATACAATTTAATCCCTTATGGATGAGTTCGGCAAAGCACGACCTGCAGACCGAAAAGGAGTTCCATTTCAATCATCCGAAGCTGGTCCCGCAGTTTTTCCCGAGGATTCCCTGCTACAAGGATTCCTTTTCCAAACGGTTCTCCGCCGCGGTGGAGCGATATGTGCCGTTCTTTGGCTGGGCGTCCCATTTGCGGATCGTCTATTTCGAGAACATAGACCTGTCTAACTGGACGCTGGAGCATCCCTATGAGAATCCTTTGGGTGCCGTCACGCTCGAACTTCCCATTTCCCGTGACGATGACCTGCAAGAGAATGTTTCCTGGACAGAGAAGGGCATTTCGCAGGAAGATTTTCAGTGGGTCGAGCCGGCACAATCACTGCAATGGCGCTTCTTCCGGCAGACGATTGATTTGTTGAAGGCAAGAAATAACACCGTCTTTGTTGTGGTCGGCCCTTTTAACGAGCACATGTTGAAGCCGGACAGCTACAAGACCTACCAGAAGATGAAAAGTGAAATCCAGATGTGGCTCCAGCGTAACAACGTCGCCTATTGTGTCCCTCCGGTGCTGCCCAGCGATCTCTATCGTGATGCCAGTCATCCGTTGGGGCAGGGATATGCCATGCTTGCCAGGCAGCTATTTGAAAATCAGTCTTTCAAATCAACTATCCTCAATGTGAGCGGTGATTAGATTGCCGATAGACTTATATCAGAAAAGTAGTACAATACCGGGAACTATTAACCAGAATAAAAGACTACCGTTGCGAGCTGCAATTATATTGCTTACCGCGATGGTTGCTGCTTGCCCGGGAAAGAACGGGAAAGATGGGAGATATTGAGTTGAAACTGAAAAAGAAGGCCGAAGAGTTGGCTCAGAAATATATGATTATCGACACCCACCTGGATGTGCCTTATCGTCTGAAAAAAAAGATGGAGGATATTTCAGAAAGAACTACAGAAGGGAATTTCGACTATCCGAGGGCCAGGAAAGGGGGGCTTGACGTGGCTTTTATGGCCGTCTACGTTCCTGCTGAATATGAGGGGACGGGGAACGCTTATAAGTTTGCTGATGAGACGATTGACATGATCGAAGGTTTTGCCCGGACCCGGCCCGGCAAGTTTGTGATGGCAAGGTCGGTTGCGAATGTGAAAAAGCAGTTTGGCCGTGGCAGTATATCTCTCGCTATGGGAATAGAAAACGGATCGTGTCTCGAAGGAAATCTCGCCAATTTGAAGCACTTTCATGATCGCGGCGTCAGTTACGTGACGCTTGCACACTCGAAGGCCAATCATATTTGTGATTCATCTTTCGATCCCGAGCACAAGTGGAACGGCCTGAGTCCTTTCGGCGTGAAAGTCGTCTCGGAAATGAATCGCCTTGGGATGATAATCGACGCCTCGCATCTCTCAGATGACACGTTCTATCAAATCATCGAGCTATCCAAGGCCCCCATAGTCGCGACGCACTCATCCTGCCGCCATTTTATCCCCGGCTTTGAACGGAATATGAGCGATGAGATGATAAAACTGCTGGCTAAAAAGGGCGGCGTGATTCAGATAAATTTCGGCGCGATGTTCATAAGCAGCCAGGTCAGACAGCAATGGGCGGATCTGGAAAAAAGCATGGATGAGTATATCGAGACTCATAATCTTAAAGGTCAGGAGAAAACCGATTACACCGAAAAGTACAAGCGAGAGCACCCGCTGCAAAGAGTGCACGTCTCAGATGTTGCTTCGCATATAGAGCACGTGATAGAGCTGGTTGGGATTGATTATGTCGGCCTGGGTTCCGATTTCGATGGTGTCGGAGACAATCTGCCGGAGGGCTTAGAGGATGCATCCTGCTATCCGAACCTTATCTACGAGCTTTTGAAAAAAGGCCGCACGGAAGAAGACATCAGAAAAATCTGCTCAGGCAACTTTCTCCGCGTCTGGGCGGATGTCGAGAGAATCGCTCGTGAGCTGCAGTCGGGTCAGTGATTGCAGCGTTTATTTCAGGTCAACCGGCTCAATGTTCCCACGGGACCGTCCACGAGCCGGCTTCGGCGCCGAAAACCTGTGAAACCTGCAGGCCGCTTGCCTGGGATGTGTAGAATAGCCGGCCGTTTGATACGATGCCGCCAACACACTCCCGCACATCCACACACGGCCCGGATGAAACCATTTTGTTGCCGTCCGTGGTATCTATCAGATCCATGTTGGAACCCATCAGGTAAGGCTCGGACAAAGTGAACCGGGTGCATGCATATTTCTTGTCGAAGGAGGACAGAATCTTTCCCGTTTTCTTATCGAGCAGATAGCTCGGCTGACCGGTCGAGCCGTGAGTGAACAGGAGATTAGCTCCGATTGTCACGACATTAACCGCCTTGCCGACCGGCTCGGACTGCCAGATTAACGAGCCGCTTTCCGCATCCAGGCACAGCACGTAGCGATTCTGGGTTTTCTCGGTCGGTGGATTGTATCCGCCCAGATACAGCCTGCCGTTTTCCGCGGATATCGTACAGCCGGCAGTAACATAGTGCTTCGTCGTCAGCCAGATTACCTGCCCGGTCATCGGTTCGATCGCGGCTGTAAGACCTCTGGCCTTGGGCCGGCCATCCTTTCTTTTTGACGCATATCCGAAGAATGTCGAATAATAAAGCGTATTATCCATCAGGGCCAGGCCGGAATCATTGCCGCCGGAGCCGAACTGCGAGAAATCGATGGTCCAGACTTCTTTGCCGGTCTCGATGTCCCATGCCCGTACGAATGGTAAGTTGTCTTTGGGATAGTACGGATTGTCATGGCCGTAAATCCAGCTCATAATCTCGGCGTTGTCGGGCGCCTCGACGGGCTCGCCTGTCTGGAGATAGGCTTTCTCCGTTCCCTGCGGTGCATATTTGCCGGAACCATAGACGTAGATTGCAAGGTTCTTATAGATGACCGGCGGCTGCTGCCGGCTCCAGCTCGGTGAGCCTGTAAACGGCGCTTCCCAGCGAAGCTGCCCCGTGGCCGCGTCCAGGCAGCGCATCTGCGATTGTTTCATCCCCGCCTGAGGGACGAGCAGGCGTTCGTTATGATAAATCGGGCCGGTAAAAGAAATGTTTACGCCGGGCCAGTACCGCCGCCACAGGAGCCTGCCGGTTTCCTGTTCTACGGCGAAGATTTGCCCCTCGGCGGTATGCGTGTACATCCGGCCGCCACCGCAGACTGGTACGTGTTTAAAGGTGCCTTCGTAGCGTCGAATCCACTTGATTTTAAGAGGAAGCTTCAGGCCCTGATCGTTCGCGTTAGTGCTTGCCGGATCGCCAAAATTCGTGAACCAGTCGTATTTCGAATCAGCGAGCCTGCTTGTAAGCGGGCTACGAATCTTTTGCAGTTGAAGGTCTTTGGATGGCAGCGGTACCTTCCCGCCCGGTCCGAGGATATACAGATACCCATCCTCGCAGCCGAAATATACCCGGCCGTCGCAGACAGCCGCCGGGGCGGAAATCGCCTTTCCAAAGGCGGTCTTAAATGACCATACGTTACCGCTTGCGGACAGCGGGACCACATAAAGGCCGCCGTCCAGGCCGCCGTATACTGCTGTGTCGCGAAGAAGAATCGGCGAGGCAATCGATGGATAGCCTCCGAGATATTGTGCCTGCTCGGCGCCGGGAGAATGTTTGCAGAATCCGTAGCCTTCTTCGGGCCGGCAGCGGTAAACGTCCCGGCCGCGAATGCTGACCGAGCAAAAGCTAAGCGAACCCGGTCGATTAATCTCGGTGAGCGTTCCGGGGACAAATTCGATCTTTCCCTGTACGTCGGGCAGTGGAATGATTTCGACTCTGCCGGTGTTGTCTCGCCGGTGCCACTGCTGATATACCAGGCCTTCCTCGCTTATACTCAGGCCAAAGGCGGCGGGCTTCTCCGAGCCTGCATAGGACGGCACGTCCGCCATCTCGCGAAGTTCGGCGTGACTGCCCTTGTCTTCCAGACAAATTGCCGAGCCTGCGGGAATAACAAGAAGCTTGCCGTGGACGACTATGTTGCCCGAACAGCAAAACTGGTCTCGCCATGTTACCCTTCCGGCTTTGTGCCTGCACCATTCTTCTCCGCTCCAGCGGTCGCCGTCGAAGCCAAGAGTCTCCTTGACGAAATCCCAGATCCAGCAGACTGTGCCGTCGGGTTCGAGGGCGTAGACTTGCGAGCCCAGCGTGGCGAAATATACTCTGCCTTCGGCAGCGACGGGGGTGCTGAAGATCGGCTCGCCGCACGAAATTTTCTTGACCACGTTTCCGCTGTTTTTATCCAGCACAAAATAAGACCCGGCCATCGTTCCGAAGTGGAGGTAGCGCCCGGCGATGGCCGGCGACGAGATGTTATTGCAATTGAATTTATCCGCTCCGGTGTCGAACTTCCATAAAACCTCGAAAGTGGATGCATCTATACAGAAAACGATTCCCGATCCGTCCACGGCATACACGCGTCCTTCCGAAACAACCGGCGCAGTAAAGACGGCATCGGTCAGCTCAACGGCGCCAATAAGACCGAGAGGCGTCGTCACGCTTCTGTCCGGTACATTGCCGGAATGTTCGGAATCATACTTGAATTGAAGCCAATTCTCCTCAGCGGTCACTTTCGCAGCCAACGTTAGAGAAAGAATTGTCAACAGTGTTATCATTGTCTTTTGGATTCTCATTGCGTGTATCTCCTACTTTTCCATATTTGTCGTCTTGTGCCGATATGCCAGCGATCTGGCAAAGTAATCATCCAACAGCTCGATTTCAAATTCTTTAATCATCTCATCGACACTGATTGTCTCATGCTCGCTGGAAATCAGGACCGAACCCAGGCAGCCCGGGTCGGAGATTGTGACATAGCCTTTTTTCCTGCCGCTGTTTATTGTTGTACTGTCGGCCGGGAGGGCATTGTCAAATACAGGAACAAGGCAGAAAAGAATTATCAGGAAAAATAACCGGCCTAAAGGCGTCGGATTTGATTTCAAATTTCTCATATGCCGTTCTCCTAAACGAGCTGCTATTTCTCAGGGCGCCGGTCGTCAACGGCTGTTTTGGCGGTGATTTTATTGCCGTCGAGGGTGACCTGCCCGACCTGCTCTTCGATACGAATTCCGACGGTCTGCTTTTGCGCCTCGCCGCTCCGCGTGTCGCGAATGATGTTGTTGCTGAAAACCAGGTCGTTGGTATATCCCCGGATGCGGATTCCCGCCGCTTCCTGTTCGACGCCGTTGTTCTCGATTACGTTTTCCTCCAGGCGGTTGCGGTGGGCGGCCATGCCGAGTGTTTCGTTGCGGAAGAACACGCCGTCCTGGTGGTTCGAGCGGACAACGTTCCGGCTCAAAATGTTGTCGGAATCTTTGTGCCCGATGGATATCCCGAATTGCCCATTGCCTTCCAGAACGTTGTTTGTGAATAATCCATGCCGGACCCGCCAGCACAGGAACAGACCATCGGTTCCATTATTGCGGGCGACACAATTTCGCACGCGTGGGCGCTGGGAGCCGCTGCCCGGATGGATACCGAGATAGTTGTTATTCTCGCTGATACAATTGGCCACGACAACATCGTTTGACTGCTGAAAGCTGATGCCATCGCCATTGTAGTTGCGCACCGTGCAGTTTTCTATGACCGTACCGAAGGCTTGATACAGGAATATCCCGGCGCCCCGGCAGCCGTTCAGGTATATGTTGGACTCTTTATTGCCGTCGATTGTGAGACCTTCGAGACGTGCACCTTCAATGTCATAACCGCTGATGACGGGGAAAACCGTTGCCGCTTTGGCCTTATTTGCGACCATGCAGTCGGCCATCAGCGGCTTGTCGATCGAGAAAGTGTTGCCGTTTTGCCCCGTGATGCGGGCGACGGTGGTATGGAATCCTCCCGCGTTGTCGTCCCAAATCGCAACGCCGTAGCCGACCGCAAAGCCGGCCTGGTCCTCAACCGTGAACTGCTGTTCGCCGAAGTCGCCGTCAAGGGCCAGTGGGCAGACGACTCCATCGGCTTTTCGCAGGATCGTTTTGCCTTTCTCGCCTCTGACTGTTACGTTAGCGCGCAGATGCAACGAATCGTACATCACATATTGGCCTTCGCCGATATCGACGGTGCCGCCACCGAGGCTGGCGATATAATCGACTGCCGCCTGCGGTGCACGGTTGTCACTGCCTGTGATGTGAGCGTTCTGTCTCCCGACTGTTATGCTCGGCAGCACTTTCATTTCAGAGTGCATCGCCGTGGGCAATTGCCGCTCATCGGGCCTGGGGGAGAAATCCCTTTGAGTTTCGGAGGCATTCAAGATGCCGGCGGCGCCGACAAAATTGACTGTCACAATAAGTAATAAGAAAAGATTTGTTTTCATCGTGTTGACCTCTGATAAAATAAAGTTTCTGTTAGAGCGTGTGAAAGAACCTGTCGTTCTCGTTTTTGTCATGCTGAGCGAAGCGAAGCATCTGGGATTCGAACGCAAGAAAGAGATTCTTCACTGCGCTACGCTCCGTTCAGAATGACATTGTGGGCTTCTCAAACACGCTCTTAAACATATCCTTCAACAACCATTTTCCTGTAACAGCTAAGTTAATTTGCCTTCAATTTGTTTCAGTGTTCTCATGGACTCGTTAGCGATTGTTCTGCCGCCGGGCGAAAAATCAAATACTTCCAGAGAAATCCAGCGATTGTATCGCATATCTTTCAGCACCTGGAAAGCCTTCACGTAGTCGTTTACGGCAGTTCCCGTGCCGAGGTATTTGCCGCCTATTTCCTGGATGTGAACGTGATGGATATTCTTGTGGTACTTCCTCAGCAGGACGTCGAACGGCTCGGTTTCGTCAACGGTATTATTGAAATCAAACATCATCCGAATAGCCGGGTGATTGACCTGCCGGGCTAACTGCGAGGCTTCCGCCAAAGTATTGACAACATCGGTTGTTTTATTGCCTAAAGGCTCGACAAGTATTTCGATACCGCGCTGCTGAGCGTGGTCGGCAACCGCCGCAAGGCCCCCGGCGAAATATTTTTTTGCCTGCTCAACGGAAATGCCCCTTGTATCGCGCTGTTTTGGTGAACCGAAAATCATATAAGAGCCGCCGAAGTCGCCGCAGAAATCGATTAGTGTCTCAAGATACGCGACAGTCTTTCGGCGGATAGCGACATCCGGCGTTGTGAAATGCAGACCTTTTGGCGGCGGCGCCAGCAGCCAATGCAGGCCGACGCATTCGAGGCCGGCGTCTTTCATAACCGAGACCATTTCCTTTCGCCTCGCCGGGTTTATTTCCTGCACACCTTCTTTGACCAGAGTAAACGCTGCGATTTCGATTCCCGCATAGCCGGCGTCACGTACAATCCGGCATTGCTCGGCCCAGCTCAATCCAGCCATGCTCTCGTTGCACATCGCGTATCTGAAGCCGGCCCATTCTCCATGCACCGCTTCGTTCTTATGGCAGCTCAATGTCAATCCACTCAGTGCGGCGGCGCCCAGAATACTGCCCGAAGCTCTGATAAAATCTCTGCGGTTATAATTTGACATGATTTTTCCTCAGCAACATTTTCAAATCATTTCCCGAAATACGTATTCCCACGCGAGCCAGTCATGCACAGGAATTCTTCTGTTACGTTTTGCTGCGTTTGGAAATTATATCGCATTATCCCGACAATTGGAATAGTGATTAAAACTGACTTTTAGAGCCGGATGTATAAGAAAGACGTGACGAAATGATCAAATCATGGCATAATACCAATGTTAAAATGTGAAGCTATTATAGGGAGTTAGCATGTTTAGTCGAAAATATCTTTTTGCGATTTTTGCCTTTTGTTTTCTGATCGCTAACTCAGTATTCGCCGGTGAGCGGGCCGGCAAGCCTAAAGGTTACTCCATACCGCTGATTGACCTGGCCGGCGAGTCTCACCGTCAGATCATCGTCGACAAGGAGCCGGGCCAGTATCTCGGCCATCCCACGACGGTCCTGCTGAAAGATAATAAGACCATTATTACGGTTTACCCGAAAGGGCACGGGCGTGGGGCTATCGTGATGAAAAAGAGCACCGATGGCGGTTTGACCTGGTCGGAGAGGTTGCCTGTGCCGGAGAACTGGGCGACGTCGCAGGAAGTGCCCACGCTCTACCGGGTGATCGACTCTCACGGCAGGAAACGGCTCATCATGTTCTCGGGATTGTATCCTATCCGGATGGCGGTCTCAGAGGATGACGGCAGGGCGTGGACGCCGCTTCTGCCGATTGGCGATTTCGGAGGGGTAGTTGCGATGGCCTCTCTGGTCCGGCTGAAAAATGGAGATTACATGGCCCTGTTTCACGATGATGGCCGCTTCCTTCGCGGTGCCGGCAAACAAACGAAATTCCAGGTTTTCAAGACGATTTCCAATGACGGAGGCCTGACCTGGGGCCAGCCGGAGGTGATAACGGAACATCCGGAGGCGCATCTGTGCGAGCCGGGAGCGATAAGGTCGCCTGACAGCAATCAAATCGCCTTGCTGCTGCGGGAGAACAGCCGAAAATACAATTCTTTTGTCGTTTTCAGCAACGATGAGGGACGTACCTGGTCCGAGCCGGTCGAGCTGCCCGGGGCTTTGACCGGTGACAGGCACACCGGCAGGTACGCACCTGATGGAAGGCTGTTTATTACTTTCCGTGACACAACACACCAAAGCCCGACGAAGGGCGACTGGGTCGGATGGGTAGGGACGTATGATGATATTGTCAATGGCGGGGAGGGGCAGTATCGTGTCCGGCTCATGGACAACCACAAAGCGGCGGATTGTGCCTATCCGGGCCTGGAGCTGCTGCCGGATGGGACGTTTGTTACTACAACTTACGGCCACTGGATAGAAGGCGAATCACCGTTTATCGTAAGTGTACGCTTCAAAATCGAAGAAATTGATGCTAAAGCTCATTCATTGAAATAACATGTTTTGAGCGATCTTAAAAATTTAAGGGAGATTATGCGATGAAAAACACTATCAAAATCATTTTCATGCTGGCTTTTGCTTTTTTGTTTGTATCAAACGCGTTGGGCCAGCGAAAAGCCGAACAACCTGTGGAATTCAAGAAGCTTTCCGACAGATTGTTTGAGATTGTGGGCGGACAGGGCGCGCAGGGGGGAGCATATATTGGCGATGACGGCGTGCTTGTGATCGATGCGAAGATGGATAAGGCATCGGTCGGCCAGGTCATCGAAGGAATTAAGCAAATCACCGACAAACCAATCAAGTATCTCGTGAACACCCATGGTGACGGCGATCATATTGTGGGAAATCGATATTTTCCCGAAACAGTGACCATCATAGCGCACGAAAATTGCCGGAAGGATTTCTTTCTACCCGGGAGAAACGGTGCTGCTTAGGAATGGAGCAGGCCGGACTTGGTGCCTTTCGTGCCGTCGCTGACATTCAGTGAAAAGATGAACATACATCTTGGCTCTAAAACGGTCGAGCTGTGGTATTTCGGCGTGGGCCACACGACTGGTGATACCGTAGTTTATTTTCCCGAAGAAAAGACTGCCTTTATCGGCGACCAGATATTCTTGACGAGAGCCCAGCTTATCCATTCTTATAAGGGGGGTGATTCATTCGAGCATGTCAAGACGCTTACAAAAATGCTTGGTACGATAGATGCAGAAAAATTCTGCAGCGGTCACAGCGAAATGACAAATCATGCCGGAATAGAGAATCATATCGGCCAGATGAAAAAGCGGCACGAAAAAATCAGAGCACTAATTGCTAAGGGGAAGAATACAGAAGAGATAAAGAGCGAATTTGAGGAGAGCGAGGCCCGGCTAATCGAGTCTATATGTGATGAGATAAAGAAATCCTCTCGGCGATAGAGTCCGCTTCGATGGCTATTGTCTAATCCTCAAACGATTCTTCATAGAACTTGTACGGGCTTTCTTTCATGCCAACTCCGGCATACGTATTTTGGCCTGTATGATTAGATTGCTCTACATAAAGGCGAAATCCACACACGTTTTGTTCGTGCGAAGCCTTTTGCTTCAGGAATTCGTAGAGCTTTCTGAAAATGCCTTGCCGGCGAAACTCCGGCTTGACATAAACACTCTGAATCCACCAGAATAAGCCGCAGCGCCAGTCGCTCCATTCATAGGTCACCATGCATGAGCCCACAACTTCATCTGCTATTTCGGCGACAACGTAAAAACCGTGCTGTGGATTCTTAAAAAGCGTTTGCACGCCCTTAGCGACTATGGGCGGCGAGAGCTGTTTCTGCTCGGTCTGGCGGGCCAATGCGATGTTGAATTTCACAAGCGTATCTATATCTTTTTCTTGTCCGGCTCTAACCGATAGGGCATCCGGCATTGTTTTCACCTCATCTCTTGAAGGGCTCATAAGTGACTTCCATTCCAGTAAGAACATTATAACCCGGGATGGAAAATAATTCAGCAAAGATTCTATTTCCTTTTTCCGCGGATTTTGCTCTTGATTTGTCCATGTTTTATTTGTATTTCGTAGTTGTATATTTGGGATACAAGATGGGGCCGTATCTTTGTGTGTCCATCGGAGAATAGTTATGGCAAATAAAGGTAGTTTCGCAGCGCAAGCATGAGCGTCTGGAATGGACATCCGTTGAAGTCGAAAAAAATCATAAAAATTGCGATAGTTATCTTCATTTTGGGCCTCGGGTGCGGCTTACTTGCATATTTTTTCCCGCGTAGTGAAGAAAATCCCTCGACGGCCATGTGGTACAGTATTGTTCCTCCCATGCTGGCTATCTTGCTGGCCTTTCTGACGCATCACGTCCTGCTCAGCCTGGGAATTGCTATTGTTACCGGTGGTTTTCTTACTTCGGTTCCACAGGCCCCGTTAAGTATTGACGCCTGGCTGCAGGGATTAAGAGCAATAAGTACCTGTGTCAGGGACACTGTGACAAGCGGCACGAATCTTCTGATACTCGCCTTCATTCCGCCTATATTCATAATGATCGAGATCATTATGGCATCGGGAGGTTTTCGTGGGATTATTTTGTGGCTACTCAAATGGGTTAAGGCCGGAAGATCCGCTCAGCTGGCGACGGCTCTTATGGGTGTGCTCTGCTTTATCGACGACTACGCGAGCGCAATCATCGTAGGCTCGATGATGCAGCCCATTACGGACAGATTTCGCGTCAGCCGGGAGAAGCTTGCTTTTCTTGTGGATGCTACGAGCGCACCTGTTTCAGGTCTGGCGATTGTGAGCACCTGGATTGCTTATGAGGTCGGTTTATTTGCCGATGTCGGGCGGGAGCTGGGTATCGAGAAAACCGGCTATTCGATGTTCTTCGATGCTCTGAGCTTTCGCTTTTACTGCCTGTTGATGCTCGTTTTCGTGTTTGTACATATCATTGCCAAACGAGACTTTGGCCCGATGAAAACGGCGGAGAAACTGGCCGCGGCAGGCGACCTGGCCCGGGAACAGCAGGAGAATACATCGGATGACGCTGCCGGTAAAGATATGCCTCAGCCGACAAGACAGACCGGCAGGGCAATCAATGCTCTTGTGCCGCTGGGCGGACTAATACTATTTCATATGAGCGGCCTCTGGATCGATGGTGATGGCCCGGCGAAGTTTCGGGAAGGCGGCTCGTTGCTTAGTTGGATTTACTGGCGAGAGGTTATCAGTAACGCTAAAAATAGTAATATTGTCCTTTTTTCTGCCGCTATTTTCGGTATGATGCTGGCCTTGCTCTGCGGGCTAATTTTTGGGTCGTTGCGTTTTCCTGTCATTTGCAAATGCTTTGAGCGAGGTATTAAGCGGGCTATTATGCCATCATTTATATTGATTCTTGCCTGGTCGCTTAAAAATTGCTGTGAAAGCCTGGGAACCGGAGATTTTCTAACGACGATTCTGGAGGACAGGATTTCACCCTCATGGTTTCCCGCAATTCTGTTTACCGTAGCTTCAATGACCTCTTTCGCCACAGGCACCAGTTGGGGCACTATGGCCATTTTAATCCCAACAGCCATACCGATCGCCTTTGCTCTTGACGGACAAACGTATGGTCTGACTACAATGATAAGCCTCGGAGCGGTTCTGGATGGTGCGATATTCGGCGATCATTGCTCACCAATCTCCGATACGACAATTATAAGTTCCACCGCCAGTTCCTGCGAGCTGATGCGGCACGTTCGTACACAACTGCCTTATTGCCTTTTAGTAGCGGCGATTGCATTAATCTTTGGATATATCCCCAGTGGTCTCGGCCTTGCGCCCGCATTAAGCTTTGCCCTGGCGATTTTCGTCATCGTAAGTCTTATCATTGGCTTAAATTATTTCCTGAGAACGAGTTAAGTTAATTCGCAGTGAAATAGGGCCCAAATCTTAATTTTGCCAACCTTACACCTCTTGCTTTTAACTTGCTGGACACAGGTTGCGTAAATCCGGACTGATGCAGAGGAACCGATCTCGATATTGACTGTTATTATTTGATGTTTTTTGTCGATTGTGTTTAATTCTTGGGTTCAAACAGAATTTTTAACCTCATTTTTACCCTATTAAGCAGCTTTTTTGGTTTTTTTTCATTTTTTTATAAAAAAATGAAAAAAGACTATCAATATTTACCGATTCACAAACGCTATACGAAATAGAAGCACATTTAGCTCTTTGTTGTAACAGTTACAGGAAACACTTTTTTTATTAACCTAATTAATGGTATGGAGGTAATTATGAAGACGAAACAGTATATATTAACGATTTGGTGTCTATTTTCTATTAGCGGCATCGCTTTTGGGGACAGGCAACTGGAGAGGGCTGAGATTTTACAGATCCTTCAGAAGCTGACAAGCCAGCCAAGAAAGACCTGGATAGCTGCCGGTACGATTCAGGCGACACATGAAGAGTACAGAGCACCTAAAATAACAGATGCAGGCACGATCAGCACTGAAATCACAAAGGCGATCCAGGAATATCAAAACAGTCCGAACAAACTGGAATTAACCGAAGAACTGCAAAAAATGAAGCTTGACGCGATCCCGTTTAATGTTCGTTATCGGTTATCCAACGAAAACACCATGAATTCCACAGTTGTCGTAAAATTTGATGGTAACGGATTCTATTGGGAAATTAATGTAGATTCCCGAAAAGACTCTGTAGTGCCCAGCGCAGCCCTGGAAGATAATTTTATGACCAACCAGTTCAACATCGAGTGGAACGCCAGACGTATCTTCTCATGGGACGGCCAAAAGTATACGATGTATTCACTGCCCGCTAACCAGGTAATGGTTGATACGACTAACTCGTTTCCACACGTTGTCAATGGCCCATTGACCGCCGGGATTGTTCCCTGGGGATATGGTCTTTATACGTACAAGAACCTCTCCGCAGCCACATCCTCCGCAACCGAGATGTATATCAACGGGCAAACGCAAATCCATCTGACCCTGAATAATTCAGATGGTTCGGAAATGTCCTTTGTGCTGGACGCGGGAAGAAATTATGCCGTTATTTCCCATTCAACAGAAGGCCCTGATAAAATCATCTCCATGCAATACGACAACTACCAACTGGTCTCGGGGGCCCTGGTTCCGATGACGATTTCGATCGAACAATACGATGCTTTTACCAACAGACTCTTAGCCACTGACTTCTGGAATATCACCTCAATTAGCGGCGATACTCCTTCGATAGGGAATTTGAGTGTTGATTACGAACCTGGCGCGTTAATAGAGTACCGTTCTAATGTGACCGATAAGCCTGCATTGTACCGCTACTCATACACAGTCGACCTGGATCAGCTCTTAACGGAGAGATTGGATTATGCCGCATCCGAAAGTTTACAGGCCCAGAACTGCGCGACGGCGTCGCTGAAATATGCCGCTTCTAAATTTGGCAGGGATTTGACTTACCGGCAGCTTGCCCAAATGGTCGATAGGCCGGGTAGGGCGACAAGTCTCAATACAATGAAGGATTTTGCCGAGCGTTCAGGCTTGTATTGCCGGGCAGTCAGGACCGATGTTCAAACTCTTAAGGGCCTGAGCGGCTGCCAGGTCATCCTGCATTTTCCCAAAAAGGACCATTTTGTCGCGATCGAGGGGATTGATGATGAGTACGCCTGGAGTGTGGACCTGTCAAAAGACAAATTCTACTATCGAACTGACCTTAATTTCTTAGATATGGACTGGACCGAGGGCACTGCGCTTTTGATTTCCGACCGGCCTATCCTATTACGGGGCAATGTTACCGAAATTGCCGACAGCCAGCTTAGCAGCATCGTCGGCGGGTCGGGCTATTCATGCACGTATTTGCTCCAGGAGTATGAAATCATATATTGTTCGAATCCCGTACCAGGGGTCTGCTTAGGTTACTACGAGGGATACGTCAGAAGATATGGATGTGAATCCGCCGAGAGCGGCAGTTGCGTAGAAGAAAGAATGGTCAGATACGCAGAAACTTTCTGCATAGTGGACCCCTATAATCCTTATGGATGTAAAGTAACAGGAGAATGGACCTTCTACTATATGCGGGCATGTGCTTAGCGAGGGTACCAAAGCGACAAGACAGGGCAGGTGCGTATTTATAGTACCACCTGCCCTTTGTTAAATGTTCGGCCATACAGGATGTTCGAATCTATGTTGACTCATCACAAAGACAATCATAAAATATGTGATTATGAAACGCCCCTGTTTTACTCTCATTGAACTGCTTGTAGTTATTGCCATAATCGCTCTTCTTGCAGCCATATTGATCCCTGTGTTACAGAGTTCAAAGCAGCGAGCCAAAGCAGTCATATGCGGCTCAAATATTAAGCAATTGACAGTTGGTCTTTTTATGTACGAGACCGAAAACCAGAACTTTCCTTACGGCTTTTACAGTACTTTTACTCAACCGCCTGGGGGGTATCCTGGGAATATTGCATTCGATAGACCGGGATGGTGGTGGTTTAACTATACATCAGATCATCCTGTAAGAGACTGGGACGAGAGGACAACGCTCTGGTGCCCATCCAGACGGACAAAAGACCCTAAATTCAACTATGTCCCATATGGCAATTACGGCGTGAACCAGTCGATATGCAAAAGCTCCAACAGTATTCAAGGCAGCAGTGAAGAATTTATTGGAACTCCTATGCGAGGCAGTGACATACCGCATCCCGCCCAGACCCTGCTGATTGTTGACAGCGGCTATAGTATAATAAGCTGGTGGCATGTTACGGATGTCCCTCCAGCACCCCTTGGCGACATGATAGAAGGCACTGCTTATATCCCAGGTCTTAAGATTAATAAAGACAGAGACTTATGGCCCGGCCAGGAGGAAGATGCCGTTGATGGTCGTCATCCGAATAAGACTGTCAACGTCGGATATGTAGACGGCCACTCCGGCAGTACAAAAGCTAACGACTTGTTTGTTGAGAAAACCGCCGACACCTATAAGAACAGAAGCCCCCTTTGGTCACCCAGGTGAAATTGCCTAAAAAGAGGCTTCTTGAATAACAGCCTCTATTTCAGCATCGCTGAGATATTGAGCTGTCATTGTCGAACTCAAAGTGTACTTGCTATCTCCGACTTTCTTCGTGTAAGATTCGGTTTTCTTGAGTAGACAGGTTTTGGGGTCTACCAAAACCCGCCATTTATTGAATACCTTGTGCCCGGCTGAACTTTTGTCAATCCATGTCAATTCGTATATCGCAGTGTCGCCGGCGGCTATGAATTCATTGCTTGTCACGCTGTTCCATTCGGCACCTTCAGGAATTAAAGATAGAGCGATAGGCGGGATTAAGCCTAAAGAACCAGTTAACATGTTTTCCATCCCGGTAATTGTTTCGGCCGGCAGCAATGACATTTCAACAGAACCTGTATCCGAACGTTTCACCCTCCTGGCATTGTTTGCAAGATCCAATAAGACCGTTACTTCTCCGGTCTTAGTCATATAGATATTTGATGAACGTGATACCCATATTGTTTGTTCAGGTTCCGTTTTGCCTGGTTTGAACGTTGTTATACAGATATTCCTGGCGTTCTCAATGGCCCTGTAAATCTGTTCGATGGTTACTGCTTTGGCTGCCGGCGCATTGAATAACAGGGCAAGTCCTATCGCAATAACAGCGGCGGCGGCAAGGCCGGCTTTAAACAACGGTTTCAGATTCAATGCCGAGGCTTTCTTTTTCATGGTGGCGGCAAAATCGATGGTTCTTGCCGGCTGCTCGGCATCCACTTTATCTTCGCTGTCTTTTATTTCCACATTTATCGGGAAGCCGGCATAAGGCTCGGATACGCCGGGCGATTGAGTCTCGGCGGATTCACCTATATTGTACATTGTAACGACATCAGATTCGGCCCGTTCTGCAATATTGTAAATCGTAAGATGAAGCTCCTGCATTTTGGCCAGGCATGTCGGGCACCCGCGAAGATGCGAGGTGAGTGATTCCCGGAATCCAGCATATTCGTCATCAGCCGGATCAATCCCGTAAGGCAGGCAGTAATCGAAAATATCGGCGGCTGTGACTGACTCACAGGGAAATCCGCCTTGAAGCGCACCTTCGTGCAGTAATTCTTTACGAACCTTCTCGCGGTGGAGATATAGTTCTTTCCGGCAGCTGGGACAGGTGCAGAGGTGTTTTAATATTTCATCGCTCGTTTCATGGAAGGCCATCGACACAACGGCCGGGATAGCAGCCTGAGCATGGGAACAGCTCAAGTTATCTTCTATCGGCTTTTCCGCCAGGAGCTGGCCTAAACGGCATAAATTTTTATGAGGAAGGTGCAGATCCAGCAGGATTAGCAGGTCATCGCCGCAGGACTGGCAGTTATCGAGATGTGTGGTTATCGGCGTTGGAATCCTTATCTGCAAGGCCGGATCAGCCAAACTGGCGAGAAATGGTTTTACAGTATCACATTTTACCGGTTCGCCTATATACTCAAAGTGGAGTTTAAGAAGGTTGCTAATAGCTGAATCTTTCCGGCCTTGCTCACTGTCGAATCTCTCGTCTGCCTGTACAAACAGATCTTTCAGTCTGTCCATCTCTGTCTGACAAGCCAGGCATTGCGTTATGTGTTGCAAAGCACCTTCAGGAATGCCTTCTCTGGTTTCCTTGCTTAGGAAATCATAGTAATATAAGCGGGCATTCGTACAATTAATGTTGGGATTGTGTGAGATCATTTGATATCATCTTCATTTTCAGGGACAAATTCACGCATTTTCTTCAGGGCGACAGAAAGATATCGACAAACAATACCTTTATTAACGTTCATCTTCTCTGCCGTATCTGTAGTACTGAGGCCATGACCATAACGTTGGACAATGACTTCAGCTTGACGTTTGGGTAAACGATTTTCAATCAGCCGAAACATTTTTTTTGTGTTTTCAGTCTGGATAGCGGTTTTTTGAGGATCTTCCGGTATTACACGATATTTGCGGCATTCGGCGTACTTCTGAATATGATCTTGATGATTTTTTATTTGGCGGGAAACATCAATAACATCATTTGTGATGGCCCGGTACAAATATGCCCTGATATCCTCGATATCTGTAGGAATTGGCTTATGGACTATAGATACAAAAAATTCCTGGAAAATATCATCCGCCCTGGACTTGTCTTTAACGTTAAAATGAATTATAGCTCGAATTTCATCGCCATATCTATCAAAGACTTCCGCAGCAAATCCTACTCTTTTTCGGATTTCCGGTCTGTTCGTCTCGCTGAAAATGGTGCCTTTTTCCACGTCAGTCATTCAAGCTCGCCCAATACCCTAAAATTGAATAGTCAATATTCAGCGGAGCAGCTTCGCTTCATCATAGATGATAATATAAAATAAACCTTAATTATATGACCGATAACGCATAAAGTCAATTTAAATAATTACAAAAAAACTATATAGGCATATAGGCGTACTTGGTCTATATTCGCATAAGTCCTTCTTATTAAAGAACTTGTCGGTTGTGACCATGATTGGTCGAGTCTTATTTTTTCGAACATTCTGTAAGCGTTAATGCCAATTCTCTCCAAATCTGATTTTGATGGTTAAGTTTTATTTATCTATAATAATGCATTTGGCGGTGTTTATGTTACATATGTTTTTTGGCCGGATTCACGTGCCATATGATGAATAAGTGGTTCTTCTCTGCAATCAAAAGTTACTTCCAACGACAGTTCTTCCGGTAATTCTTCGAGAGTTTCGATTTTATGCGAGCCGATGAAGAAGATTTTTTTCGTTTTATTGCCAATGATTTGCAATGGAAGTTGTTTACCAATCTTGCCCTTGTCCCGTAGAGCGTTGTCTTCTCTTATTTCGTCGTATATATCACTAATGTCAAAATTCAGACTTTCGTGCAGCACTTGTATGCGCATCACATTGCAAGGTGTGCGGCCGCTATTCACCGCGACAAAACTGCCTTGTATATATCTGAATGAAGGTAAGTCGAACGGTTCTATCTTGATTTGAGCGTAGGTAATATCGGGTTCCGCTTTGGATCGAAATAGCCTCTTTATTAGGAGTATTATATATATGGCTGCCGCCGCTGCCCATATTGTGGCTATGAGTACTGCATTTTGCTTAAGCAGAGGCCATAAGGTTTTCGCTAACCAGCGGAATATCTGTTCTAAACTCGCTAAGCTCATGATTTTATTTAACCGGGTCTTGTTGATGGAGCCGATATTTCATTTTGGTATCAACGCTCTAATCATTTCCTCATCGGGCCGGCCGGCTTGCCCGACCAGACGATAGCTGACGAACGCAATATATTTGTTGTCCGGCGACCAGGATGGGACGTTTATTGTGCCCTGTCCGCCGAACAAGCGGGTCAGGACCCTGGGCTTATCTCCTGAAGAAGGCATGATACGTAAAGCAACGTCTTTATTGGCAGGATGCCCTTTCACATCCTTGTTATACGACACAAACACAATCTGTTTTCCGTCGCCGGACGGGTGGGGAAACCAATCGGCATATTGATCGTCATTGGTCATCTGAATCTGGTTCGCGCCGTCACTGTCCATCCGCCATATTTTCATCGCCCCGGTACGTTCGGAATTGAAGTATATATATCTGCCGTCAGGAGAGTAATCGGGGCCGTCATCCAGGCCTTCGGCGTTCGTCAATCGAGTTTCCTTTCCGCCTTCAACGGCAATCGTATAGATGTCGTAGTTTCCGTTTCTTTCGGCACAATAAGCAAGCGTCTTGCCGTCGGGCGACCATCCATGCCAGTAGGAAGGTCCCAGTTCGGTTACCTGCCGGGGAGTTCCTCCGGTAGCGGGTAATACATAAATGAGCGATTTTCCTTCGAGGTGGTGGCTGATTGCCAGCAATTTGCCATCAGGAGAAAAGCCATGGTCGTTATTACAGTGGTCTGCGAAGTCCGTATTTAGTTGCACAGGTTTGCCGCCGGAAACAGGGATTGTGTAAAGTTTTCCGCTGCCGTTAAAGAGCAAATATTTGCCGTCGTTAGACCAGTTAGGAGCTTCAAAATGCGTGCCGGATCGATAGACAATGCGCCTTTGACCGGTTTCTACAGATATTGTTTCCAGGGAACTTTCAATAATCCGATCTTCCATTTTGTGCATGCCCAGTGACTTCATATCAACTTTAGAGAAAATTGCTGTTTCCGTAGTCGTATCATCATGGGAACAAACGGCCAATCCCACATAAACAGGATCTTCCAAAGCGACGGATACGGATCCTACAGGCTGAAATGCTTTTCCATCTTCTGAAACATATAGAGAAAAAACCTCACCGTGCCGCTCGAGGCGCAGAAAAGCAGGTCCAGAAATTGGTGACTGTATTTCCTCGGTTGGGCCGCCTTTGGTTTCTCGAAATTGCAGAGAAGTTAAACCATCACCGTGCACGACGGCATCGGCATAAGGAGAATCGGGAGTCAAACTCTGACGAATCATCCAGCCGGCCTTTCGATGGGCGTTTTTCCCATTTCCAATCCAGCGGATTCTTGTTGTCAGACTAAAATCGCCGGAATCTTTTTTCCATAAATACTGGAATGCGTCTTTCTGGCCCCAGATATTCGCGCCGCCTCCGGTTATCTGATATTCGTTACTGCTTTGAATGAATTGTGCCGATCCGGCATGGGTTGCCAGGCCGACGTCTGAGTTATTATCGAATATGCCCTTGGATTGAGCGCTGGTATCACACTGTGTTAAGAAAATAACTGAAAACATCGTGAATAAAACAGATAGTTTCAAATGATATCCTGAGAAAAATGATGAAAAATCCGTCGGTCTCATAGTCATATCCTTTGCTCAGCTCCTATTGTTTTGTACTGATTACTAAGGTGGTTGTATGAAAGCATTGTACAATTCTCTTTGTATTTAGCAATGCCTAAAACAGTCAAAAGCAGACCGGTATGGCGGCGGCGGGGAGATGCTGGAAGAGAGAGCAAAACAATATAACGGTTTAAGAAAAGAGATGATATAAGAAGCCCCTGCAGTCAGAAGGAATGGGAGTGATGGCAGCAGGGGCTTAAGACGCGCACTTCCCATTTCGGGAAGCTGATATCGTCAATTATAGTAATAAAATCCATACATATCAATTGTGGTGACTACGTATTTTTACATAAAAAACAAAGATTCAGATCAGGTTGGGAGTCTGCCTGAATATCCGGTCTCAACATACGTAAGTCCTTGTTATTAAGAAGCTTAATGGTTGTTGCTTTGAAATGATGGAGTATTATATTCATAGATAATTATAAACTCCAAGGTCTATTGCTCAGGCGGACCGCTATATTCAGCTATAAAATCCTGTATTTCAAAGTTGTTCTAAATTCCAGCTCTATGGTCGAAAAGGCTGACATTTGGGCAGTTTTCTGTTATCCTGCCTTCCAGCAGTTTGCACTCTTTGTATAAAATAAGTAGCAACGGAAAAGAACCAACGATGTAAGAAAATGGCAAGGAAATTTACACTGACATCAAGAACTGCGGCGGGCCAGATAGACTTCGCGGCAGATCTCAACGAAGAGCAACTGGCCGTTGCGACCGCGCCTGCCGGTCCAATGTTAGTCGTGGCCGGTGCCGGAAGCGGCAAGACTCGGGCCCTGACATATCGCCTGGCCTGGCTTGTTAATAATGGGGTGGATCCATCGCGCATCATGCTCGTAACCTTTACGAACCGCGCCGCCCGCGAAATGCTCAGCCGGGTGGAGGTTTTGGTAAAGCAGAAAACAAGAGATATTTGGGGCGGTACGTTTCATCATATCGCCAATCGGATTCTTCGCCGGCACGGCAAGATGCTGGATATCTCCCCGGACTTCACGATCCTGGATCGGGAAGACTCGAAGGACCTGATCGCTTCCTGTGTTCAGGATGCAGGGGTGGACATTCGCCAGCGGCGATTTCCACAAAAATCGGTATTGGCCGCTATTTCCAGTTTCGTCCAAAACACGCTTGAACCGCTGGAGGATGTTCTTGGCAAACGCTATCCGATGTTCATTCGAGAAGCCGGCGAGATTGAGAAGGTGCTGATCCTTTATACCGCCAGGAAGAAAGAGCGACAACTGCTGGACTTCGACGATCTGCTCAGCTTGTGGCTGCGGCTTCTGACCGAGCACGAGCAGGTTCGAACGGCTCTTGCAAATCAGTTCCTGCACATTCTCGTCGATGAATACCAGGATACGAATGCCATCCAGGGCTCTATCGTCGATATGCTGGCATCCAGGCATCGCAGCCTTACTGTCGTGGGCGATGACTCTCAATCCATTTACAGTTTTCGTGGAGCGACTTTTGAGAATATTGTAACTTTCAGGGAGCGGTATCCCGACGTCAGAGAGTATCGCCTTGAGACGAATTATCGTTCCGTTGTGGAGATTCTTGCGCTGGCCAATGCCAGCATCGCACATAACAGCCGGCGACTTGACAAAACGCTCAGGGCAAAAAGGCCGTCAGGACTCAAGCCCGCCATAGTTCCTGCCCAGGACCACTACGTCCAGGCCCGGTTCATCGCCGAATACGTGCTCCATCTGCTCGATGAAGGCCGGAATCTGAATGATATTGCTGTCTTGTATCGCAGTCACTGGCACTCACTCGAGATTCAACTGGAGCTCCAGCGTCGCAACATTCCATTTCACGTCAGGGGAGGACTTCGCTTCTTCGAGCAGGCTCACATGAAAGATGTGTTATGTTATATGAGGATCCTGCAGAATCCGCACGATGAGTTGGCCTGGCTGAGGCTGCTCAGGATGCTGCCCCGGGTTGGCAGCGCTTTGTCACGCAGAATGTGGGGTCATATCGGCAGGGCGGACGAAACGTTAAAGCTCGCTTCCGAGCCGGATACCGCCGGCCTGCTGCCTGCCGGCGCAAGACCTTTCTACGTGGAATTTGTCGGGCTCATCGCAGAATTGGCAAAGCTCGATTCACCCGCGGAGATTATCGACACGGTGCTTGAGCGATGCTACGATGACTACCTTGTTTCTCACTATGATGGAGCCGAGCTTCGCAAGCAGGACATTCGCGCTTTGGCTAATTTTGCCTCGCAGTACAATACTTTAGAGGCCTTCCTGGCCGATGTCGCCTTATCGGGAGAATTTTCCGGTGAAACTGTCGTAACCGGGCCAAGCGAACAGGAATTCGTAACGCTCAGCACTATTCATCAGGCCAAGGGGCTGGAATGGCCCATTGTCTTCATTCCCTGGCTGGCGGACGGCAGATTCCCGACGGACCTGGCCATCAACACCCAGCAGGAGCTGGAGGAAGAAAGGCGGGTCTTCCACGTGGCGGTGACAAGGGCCAAAGATGAACTGTATCTGGTGGTGCCGCAGCTTTATCGCAATCGGTCCAAGAGCCTGATTATGATGAAGCCGAGCCGTTTTTTAACCGAGATAGCTCAGGACCTGACCGAACATATGGAGCTGGATGAGGGCTTGCCGCATTTGATCGCGGGCGAAAAACAAGATACTTTACCCGGGCCGGAACAAGCTTGATACGGGCGTTTTCCTCACCTCTAAAATCGGAAAAGGCAGCCGAACATGTAAACAGGGCCTCCGAAGTCGAAACCTGAATCTTTCTTGTCGTAATGATATTGGACCTCGAACTGTAACTCGAAATTTGATTCGATTGGTACTGTCAGACCCGCTGTGACAAAGGGAAAGAAGCCATTGGCCAGTGTATCTCTTTCCTCTCCGACATCGGCGTATGTATAGAACAGGCCGGGGATGAAAGGATCTTCATAGGTTTCATAATACTCGTATTCCCATGAATCAAGAAACCAGAAGTACCCGATGCCCGCCCCGACGTATGGTTGGAGCCAGTTACTGTCGCCGAATGGATACAAACGCCCGGCAAGACGGATGTCTAAGAGGGAGTAATGATCCGTATAGAACTCTTCATATAACACGCCGTTATCGAAGTTTGCGTAATCACTGTGAAAAGAACCGAGTGATGAGCCGCCGAACGTTAGAGCCATGTCGAAGTAGTCATTGCCGAATCGTGGGCTGGCGAGTTCCAGCTCTAATCGAGCCCGTGTTGTTTTGCCGGGGCCGGTGGGGCTATCCATGGTTTGGGCACCCACTTTGATTCCAAATGCTGGGTCGGAACCTACGGCAAAAGATGTGGTAGCCCAGCAGAGCAACATGATTGCCGAACATATTCCGATTCCGCAGCGATTAGCCGGGAAGACACGCTCGATGGAAAAACTGTTAATCGGATTCCGGCCTGGTTTTTGCCCCCATCTATTAGTAGACTTTATCTGTGCCATTTCGTCGAACTCCTTCAACAATTACAAGCATGTGAAAGACTATAAATTAATGTGATTGTCTTGTCTACTTATAATAGGCACTAAGAGGTGTTTTGGTAACGGGCCTTATGCAGTTATGCTCACGTTTTGTGCCATAGGGATACTCCAGGCAGTTGCAAAAAGATAGGTGTGATTCGCCGGATACGCTTTCCGCTGTGCCATTATCTTGTGGAATTCAAATGCAGCGGCGATAGAATGGCCCTTTCTAAGGTGCAAAACGATGAAAGGTGTATTTGACAAAAATCCGACAAATACTTTACATGGCGTTCGTCCCCTGTATGGCGCGGCGTCCATGATGGCTATAAGCCTCAGCGCATGGTGGACGACTATGCCCTTTATCGTTCGCAATATCGGCGGCTCGGAGGACCATGTCGGTTACGCCTGGGCTGCAAATATGTTTGGCTACCTGGTTTGTCTGCTCTTAGCGGGCGCAGCTTTGGGTCAGCACAATCCTAAGAATACTACACGAACCGCAGTGGCTATTGCCTTTCTATCGGCCCTGGCAATGAGCGTTGTCGTTTATGCGATCCTGTCAAAAAAGCTTGTTGGCAATCTGACGCTGATCTGGACCGTAATTGGTGCCGGAGCGGTGGCCGGAGCTGCCATGTCTTTATTCTGGCCTTTTCTTATGAGCTGGGTTTCCGAGGATTTCGAAGGCCCGAGCTTGAATCGCCGGCTTGGAACCTACAACGGAGCCTGGTCCGGTGCCGCTATTGTTGGTCCTTTACTTGGCGGTATCCTAATCGAGACAAATACGGTGTTCCCCGTTGTCTTTGCCACCTGCGGCATGTTTATCTGCTTTCTATTTCTGAGCGTTGTAAGCAACGGCCCGGTCCATACAAGCCTGTTTGGTGATGAGGAAACTCGACCCGTCACAGGCTGTGAAAACAGAGCCGCACTTATGCGGTTCCGCTGGATAGCGCGTATCTCGCTGTTCAGTTCATGGGGCTGCCTGGGTGTTACTCGCTCTCAGTTTGCGCTGCTTTTTACCGACATTGGTTTTTCCGAGACATGGTTCGGTATAATGGTTACGATATTCGGCGTGTGCAATTTCACGGTTATGACGACCGCCGGCCGTTGTGCCTTCTGGCACTTCAAATCCACACTCTTGCTCGCGGTCCAGGTGCTGCTTTCAGTATCACTATTGCTGATTATTTATGGCCGGTCACTGCCGGTATTTGCCCTGTCATTTTTCGTTATGGGCTGCGGCTTCGGTTTTGCCTACAGCTCGCACCTTTACTACGGCGCCTGCGGCACAAAAAAACGTTCCGTACAGATGGTTATTCACGAAACCACAATCTCTATCGGAGTTATAGTCGGCTCGGGCGCAGGCGGATACTTCGCAAAGAACCTCGGCCTCCACTGGCCTTACTGGTTTGCCCTGATCCTCGTGGCAGCCTGCTTTGTTGCCCAGCTCATTTTACTGCTAAACGGTAAATATGTGCGAGAATCGCTGAAAAAATGCTGAATCAACAGCCTTTTACTATAAACAGGTCGATCATTTACAGATTGTTGTGATTCAAAGACGGCGTTGATATTATAATAGAATTGAAAGGTGGAAAAAGCTGCCTGCTATGCGCAAACGACGAGGATTTACGCTGATAGAATTGCTGGTAGTGATCGCCATTATTGCATTGTTAATGGCGATATTAATGCCGGTACTGAGAAAGGCCCGGGAACAGGGCAGGGATGTGGTATGCCGGAACAATTTGCGTCAGATCGGTCTGGCTGCCAATTTTTATGCCGGCGAGTACGGTTTTTTAATTCCCCGCTCGGCGGAATGGGGAGGAGACATAAAGCCGTGGTTCCAGCTTTTCATGCCTTTTTTATCGCAGAGAGCCGTCGGCGACGATTATCGTAGCGTTAAGATATTTCGCTGTCCAAGCTATCCCGACAAGAGACAGACCGTCTGCTACGTCGTTAACGGCTGGGGTAATGACGGTGACGACGGCTGGCGTATGCAGGGCACACCGACCAGGCTGACCGCCTGTAAAAGCCCGGCTTCGAGCATTTATCTTGCCGACAACGAGGACGGACCATGGAGGACGATAATCACAAAGGCGACCGACCGGGATGTCACGAGGTGTGACGTTTTCCGTCCAGGCCATCTGCCGAACTCTGACAGTCAGGACATCACCGGCGGCAGGCGGGTAGCGCGGGCTCGACATAAAAACGGATGCAATTGTCTGTTTCTCGACTGGCATGTAGAATGGATGGCTGCCGAAAAGATGACCGCAGACATGTGGAACTTCGAAGAATACAACTAAACGTGCTGGATGGACTAAGATGAGAAAGGAAAATACGCCTGACAGGATTCGAACCTGTGACCTTCGGTTCCGTAGACCAACGCTCTATCCAGCTGAGCTACAGGCGCAGAAACTTTTTAAGCTCTTAGAGTATAATAAGTTGCCAAAGATAGTGTCAATTTAAATATCACCTGAATGGTGAAAAAAACGGCAATAGCTTCATTTTTATGCCGGCGGTCGTATGTTTTGCCCGGTATTCTGTCCGGAAATTCGTTTTCTGAGGCTAAATACTCGGAGAGCAGCCAAAAGGTCTCATTAACGGCTTGGCTTCTTTGGCTTTGGAGGAACCGGCAGAGGCAGATAATCCTGGTTGAGAATCATCCATTCCTGCAGGGCGTCTTTTAGGTCTTGTTCTACGCCGGCAGCCGCAGGCTTGCTAATAAGATTGTTAAATTCGTGAGGATCTTCCTGCAGATCGTACAACTCGAACATTGGCCGCTGTTCGGCAAAGAATACCTTCAAGAATTTCGCATCCAGTGTTCCGGTCTCGTGCCGCTTTTGCAGATCTTTCCACATGGCTCCCCCGGCGAAATCCACCGGCGAGTAGGGTAGTTGCCACAAAGCGTTGTATATGAATTTATAACGGGACGTAATGACACACCTGCCAAGGTCAAAAGGACCGGTTCCCTGCGGTAAGCCTGAGCCGTGAGCTCCTCGTTCGGCAAAGGCGTATTTGCGCTCCTGGAACTGCTTACCTGCAAGAGCGTTCAGGAAGCTGACTCCGGTCATTTCTTTTGGCGCTCTGACACCGGCGGCATCGAGAAATGTCGGGGCCAGGTCCTCGCCCGAGATCAAAGCGCCGGACTTCGTGCCGGGCTTAACACGCCCCGGCCAGCGCACAATCAGGGGAACCTTCAGGCCCCACTCGTACAAAGTGCCCTTACCGCGAAGCAGGGCTGCGCCGTTATCCCCCATGAACGCAACGATGGTGTTGTTCTTAAGGTTATTAT
>Ga0315288_10001256_pt1 | contig 32739 bp, 29 predicted proteins | sample YL17G11_20_MG_FD_203454 | JGI IMG/M metagenome (GOLD analysis project Ga0315288, IMG submission 203454) | Sediment microbial communities from Yellowstone Lake, YNP, Wyoming, USA - YL17G11_20 | ecosystem: Environmental > Aquatic > Freshwater > Lake > Sediment | place: USA: Wyoming | collected...
TCGATAGACCTTCTGGTCGACGGCCTCAAGGTGAAAGCGAGGGGCAAGGCGAAAGGCGGGCAGAAGACCCGAACTCAACCGGCCAGGCATTGACCAACCCGACCGACGCTTAACATCCTTGACAAATACTGAACCCGGTCATAATGTAACCCTGGTCATTATCGAGGCACGGTGACTGTTGCGACAGGGGGTCTGGTGCGAGTCGGCGGTACCACCTTTTCAAGTGAGACCGGTGTTATGCCGGTTCTACCCGGAGCTAGAGGGTGCAAATCAACGCACTTGATGCATTCCACTGCCCCGGACACAGGTCGGGCGACACCGATGAAGATCTGCCTGGAGCCAGCAACGACTGCTGAACACGGATATCGCGCAACTGCGCAGCCGGAGCCGCACCGGGTTTCTTCCGCTTATCGGGCCGGAGGACGCAATCAATGTATTCCACCTTTGATCACTGGACCGGTCGAGACAGGGATAGCAATCATGCATCGTAATATTTCCCGACTGAAATAGAAGGGAGAAAGGAGAAGCGCAGATGCCGTACTTCAGTGACATCAATGTATTGTACGAGATCGCGGAGGAGTTGTTCGCCAGGCTGTCCGAGGACAAGAAGATCAAGCAGAAGGCTCTCGACTCGAAGCTCATAGTGTGCTTCAAGTACCGGAAACCGGACGGTGAACTGTGGATCGACTGCACCGGTGACGAGATAAAGGTGATACGCGGCTCACAGGATTTCACAGCCGACGCAACCCTTTCGATGGACACCGACGTGGCGCACATCTTCTGGCTCGGGAAGCTCAATCTTATCAAGGCCCTCTCCAGCGGGGAGATAGAGTCCGAGGGATCCGTGGCAAGGCTGCTCAAGATGCTGCCGATCATCAAGCCGGCTTTCCTGATATACCCCGAGATACTCAAGGACAAAGGCCTCGGTTCCCTGGTGGATGTCGGATAACGGAATTGTGCCGATAGAGAGGTCGGTTATTAAGGAGGTAGAGTATGGAGGCGGTCAAAACGGGGGAACGACCCCTGGTCTTATCCGAGATGCGAAGGCTTCTTTTCACGGAGGAGCGCTTCTCCACCGACCCCGATGACGCAGAACCATACCTTGCCGGGGGCGCGGACGCAGGGGCGGTCCTCGCGGTTGTGAAGCCGCGGACGCTGGAGGAGATAAAGGGCCTCATCGTAATGGCGAACGCGAGCTGCATTGCCCTCTACACGCCCATGCCTTTCGGGCTCGAGCCGAAGAGGCCAGGCGTGATCGTGGACCCGGGCAGGATGAACCGCATCTTCTCTCTGGATTCAAAGAAGCTCACCGCCGTGATCGAGCCGGGTGTCACCTGGGAGCAGATGCTGCCCGAAGTGGAGGCGCTGGGCCTCCGCATGGCGGTTCCCGCTGCGGCGCGCCAGGGATACGTGCTGGGCGCCTACCAGGAGAGGGACATCGTGCTTTCCGCCTCCCGCTACACGAACAAGCAGGTCTCGAACCTGCACCTTGTCCTCGCCGACGGCAGGGAGTACAGGAGTGGCTCGCACGCGCTCCCCATGGCCGAGCCCCACGGTATCAACTGGAGGGAGGACGGAGGGCCGAACCTGTCCCGCCTGATGCTGGGCTCGCGCAACATGTTCGGGCTGGCACACAAGGGCTACGTTTACCTGTACCCGCACTTCGAGAAGCGTCAGGTGACCGTGCTGGGCTTCAACAGGATCGGCGCCGCCCTCAAGGCCGCCCAGTTCATAGCAAACAGGGAGATGGCGGTGGAGTGCGTGACCTTGAACCGCGCTAAGGCCGAGGCGATTACCGGCAAGGAGATACCCGCCCCATGGCTAACCGTTGCCGCTATCGAGGGTTCTGCCGACCTGGTCAAGTACTACCGGAAGAGGCTTTCTAAAGAGTTCAAGGACCTGGATGAGCTCAAGAAGCTCGCCCCGGCCTTCGAGGGGGCGTTCAGGAGCCCCTGGGAAGCTCCCGATACCACTGTCGGCTTCTACACGTTTTTCTCCCGCGTGCCCGAGTTCGACAAGCTAATCAAGAAACCCGATGTCCCCCGCATGGTGGTACCGGTCAAGCGCGGCGCATCCGTCTACAACCACTACGAGCTCCCGGAGAGGCCCGACATGAAGGTCTATGAGAAGCTCCTGGACGCCGGGGCCTTCTTCTCAAGCCCCACCGGGTCGCTGGCCCACGCCCTGTTCGCCCGTACGGGCGACTACGAGAAGTACGTAAGGATCATTAAGCGACGCATAGACCCCGGGGGGATAATGAACCCCGACCAGATGATCGAGGAAGGGGGTGATGTGTGATGTCCAGGCTGACACGTGACCCCTACGACCCCCTGATGCAGGTGCAGAAGTGGGCTTACCGCTGCAGCAAGTGCAGTCTCTGCAAGTACATCCACGTCTACAAGGACAAGTACGAGGACCCGCGTTTCGTGGACATCTGCCCCTCTGGCAAGCGCTACCGCTTTGAAGCTTTCTACGCTTCGGGCAAACAGGACATAGCGCGCGGCCTCATCACCGGGGAGATCGACTACTCCGATACCATGCTCAAGGCCATTTTCACCTGCACCTCCTGCGGGGGCTGCATGCAGGTCTGCCAGCCCTACTCGGGAAAGGACCCCTTGAAGACCATCACAGCGCTGAAGGAGAAGGCGGTCCTGGACGATATGGCGCCCCTGGAGGCCCACCAGGTTCTGCTCAAGTCCATCGAGAACTACGGGAATCCCTGGCAAGGACCCAGGGCCAGGCGCGGCAACTGGGCAAAGAAGATGGGTTTTAAGAACGCGAAGAAGGAGAAGGCGCCCGTGCTGCTGTATGCCGGCTGCACCTACGCCTACGACCCCAGCCTCACAGGCACGCTCAAGATATCGGCAAAGCTGATGGAGAAGGCGGGGGTCGATTTCGCTGTACTTGGCGACGAGGAGCTCTGCTGCGGCTCCACTGCCTTGAGGATAGGCGACCGCGCTTTCTACCAGCGCATGGCCGAGCAGAACTTCGAAAGCCTGAAGGACCTCGGGGCCGAGACTATCGTCACAGGGTGCGCGGGCTGCTTCTCGGTCCTGGGTGAGGAGTACCCGGAGCTGACCGACCTCCCCTTCAAGGTGAAGCACTTGACAGAGTTCCTTGCAGACCTCATCGATGATGGAAAGCTCAAACCGGGTAAAAAGCTGCCCGCGAGGGTCACCTACCACGATCCGTGCCACCTCGGCCGCTACTGCGGCGTCTACGAACCGCCGCGACGGATACTCTCCTCCATCCCCGAACTTGAGCTTGTCGAGATGCAGCGCTCCAGGGACAACTCCTGGTGCTGCGGAGCCGGAGCCGGGGTCCGCACAGCGTTTCCCGAGTTCGCCTCCTGGACAGCGGGCGAGCGCCTGTTCGAGGCGTCGGAGAGCGGCGCCGAGATGCTGGCCACCGCCTGCCCGTTCTGCGAGATCAACCTGAGGGAGGCGTCGGGGGGAATGGAGGTCAAGAACGTGTTCGAGTTACTGGCCGAGTCTGTCGGAGGAGGTGGTTAAGATGGCGACTCGCACTATTGATGAAACGGTGGAGGCTACGATAAGAGAGGTTGTAAAGAAGCTGGGAAAGGTCGTGGGAGAGGACTGGGTGTCGGACGACCCGGCCATCCTCATCGGCTACTCCAAGGACAACAGCTTCGAGGCGGCCAAGAAACCGCACATCGTGGTTCTTCCAGAGACGACGGAAGAGGTCCAGGAGATAGTGAGGATAGCGGACAGGTACGGCATGGCCGTGCAGCCCTCCTCGACCGCGATAAACTGCGCGGGGGGGTGCATACCCCAGAGGGGCGGCATCCTGCTCGACCTGAGGAGGATGGACAGCATACTCGACATAGACACCGAGAACATGACGGTGACCATCCAGCCGGCCGTTCGATTCGGGGTCGCCCAGAACGTGCTCCGCCAGCAGGGCTTCTACGCCATCAACCCCTCGGGGCCGCACACCGCAGGTGTCGCCCCCAACCACATGGACAAGGGGATCGGCATGTCGGCCAACAAGTTCGGGGTGGGCACCGACCACATCGTCTCGATGACGTTCGTCATGCCGAACGGCGAGATACTCAAGACTGGTTCTGCCGCCCTTCCGGGAGCTGACAGGGTCTGTGTCGAGGGGCCGGGGCCGGACCTTTCCGGCATCTTCCACTCCTCGATGGGCATCTTCGGGGTCCTGGTCGAGATGACCACCCAGATTTACGAGTGGCCCGATGTGGAGATCCTGAACGTGATGCAGTTCGAGACAGAGGACTTAAACCCTGTGATCGACTGTTTCTACGACGTCACGCGCGAGGACTTCGCCAACGAGTGCTCCCACCTGCAGGACGCTTACTTCGCCTGGTTCATGACCGAGGAGGACGACGAAGCGGCAGCGCTGGTCGACCTTCTGCCGCGAAACAACATCATGGTAATCGTAGGGGGCGAGACCGAACAGGAGGCGCGCCTCAAGGAGGATCAGCTCAAGCGCCTTGCCGAGCGAGAGGGCTACGAGTTCATGACGCCCGCCCTGCTCAGCATGCTCTCGGAGCTCATCGACATCCCTTACGAGTGCAAGGTGCTGCAGGTAACAATGAGGGTGACCCGCTACTTCGGCTCCTTCCAGGTGGTGTGGTTCAACACCAGCCTGGAGAGGGTGCCTGAACTGCACAAGAACTACCAGCGGCTGAACGCAAGGCACTTCGGCGACACGGACTACCGCAACTGGGAGAAGGCGTTCCAGCCCGACGAGGTAACGGTCTACACCCAGCCCCTCGAGTTCGGCAGAAGCGTGATGCTTGAGCTCGACTTCTTCATCAGCTTCAACGACGCCGAGAGCGTGAAGAGGGGGCTGGCCTTCGGGTACGACGCCATAAGCATGGTACTGGATGACGGGGGCCTCTTCGACAGGCCGTACGGCGGAGCGACCGGCTCGAGCTTCGGCTCGCTCCAGACCCCCCGGCTCGGGACCTACAATGAACTCCTTCACGAGCTTAAAGCAGACATCGACCCGCGCAACATCATGGCGCCGGGGAGGCTTACCCTGCCTCTGGGGCCTGCTTGATGACAGCTGCGGAAAAAGCGGTGGTTTGCTCTGAACGGGTCGCACTGACGTAATACTGAGGGTACAGACGCAGGCCTTACCAGAAAGATGTGGCCGTCTGTTGTAGGCATGGTCCGGTTTATCTTCTTTGAGACGTATCGGGCGTTGGCCGGTTCTGAACACGCGTACGCACGGGCGTTCAAGTGGGCTTTCCGATGTCCCACCAGACCCCGGGAAGGAACTTCTGCAGGCCTCCTCAGCCGGGGATCATCACCGACAATACCGTAGTTAGCTCTGAGGCACTCGAGCCTGAGCGCGAATCTGGGTTAGAATTGACTGACCGCCGGGTGGTTCAACAAAGGAGGTACCGGATTGAGGGTCAAAGTAAAGCCACTTTCTTGCACCGGGTGCGCCTTGTGCGAGACGGCCTGCGGTTTCCACTGGGACGAGGCGTTCTCACTCATCTCCTCGAGCATCCTGCTCTACCGGGCGGAGGAGAAGAAGAATTACATGGGTGTGATCGTGAAGACCGACGAGGACCTCTTTATAGGGCGGCCGGAGGGCGCACAGGAGCTGAAGCTGGGAGAGGTGCATAAGCAGGGAGCGGGAGGCGGCGCCTCTGCAAAACCTATCCTGATACGCGAGGCATGCGACATGTGCGAGAGCGCCGGGGTCGAGCCGCAGTGTGTCGCCATCTGCCCGCACGGCGCGCTTTACCTGGAGTAGGGGAGGGCCAATGGACACGATGTATTACGGCGATATCCTCGTTGTAGATCTTGATTCAGGAAAGACCGGGCAGGTCGAGTTCGAACGGCAGATGCTGGAGCAGTCCGGCCCCGGGCTGGCCTCCGGAATGGCGCTTTTGCGTGAGCATGTCGAAGGAGAACCGCTTGTGCTGGGCTCGGGACTGCTTACCGGTACCACGGCGCCCGCCTCGTGCCTGGGCTTCGCCCTTGGGGCAAGCCCGGTGACCGGGGAGCCGGCGGTCGCGCCGCTCAGCCAGTACGCCGGTTCCGAGATGAAGCTGTCGGGTTTCTCGATGGTGGTCATAAAGGGGAAGTCCGCGAAACCGGTCTATCTATGGCTGCACGACGGGGTTGCCGACATCGTCGACGCCTCGAAGCTGGCGGGTAAGGACACCTGGGAGACCACAGATGCGATCCGAAGCGATATGGGCGAGCACCTCATACAGGTCATCTCCACGGGGCCTGCCGGGGAATCAGGCTCCAGACTCGCCTCTTTCTCTATCAATTACTGGGGGAGCGGTGACACCGCGGGGCTCGGAGCGGTGATGGGCGAGAAGAACCTCAAGGCGGTCGCGCTGCGGGGCCTGGGTATGCTGGACGCAGAGGAGCCTCTCGAATTCTACCATGGAACGCTGGAACTCCTCTCCGGCTCGCCCGCCGAGAAAGGGTTCAAAGCCACATGCGCCGCGGTGAAGGCTTACGACATCGACGGATGGCTCAAGCCGCTGGTGCACAGGTACCGGTCCTGCTTCGCGTGCCCGCACGCGTGCAACACCTTCGTCAAGTACAACGAGGACCACGGGGTCATCGACTCTACAGGGGTCGAGGAGCCTGGCCTTTTGATAACGGGTGCCGCAGCCCCTCTATGGCTGCAAAGGGGGGGCTGGGAAGTTGAGCCGGCATGCCGCGCTCTGGAAGCACTGTGCCGTGAGGGGATGGATGTCGTCCGCGGAGCGAGGGAGCTCGCGGGGACGCCCTTGAATGACGCGGCAGAGATCAGGGCGGCGGTAAAAGGCCTCGGTGGTACAGAGGATGCCGGCTGGCCTGCGGACAATGATATCTCTTATACCGGGCTCTTTGGCCCGTGGGTACCCCCGCTGTCGGAAGAGGATGGCTGGGTCGAAGCCAATCGCGCAGGTTACGTGCTGGGCATCTGCCCGGCTTACATTCTGCTCTCCGGGATCGACGTCTCGCGTCTTTTCGAGCTGTGCTCTCCGGCGGCCGGAATCGAGCTGGATGCCGGGCGGATCGCGGAGATGTTCGCCTGATGTCACGCAGGTCCAGGGCTTCAGGACATCCCCTGCTCAAAAGTTACCGTGACACGTTCTCCGCGGTGAAGGCAGGGGAGGCGGTGTTGCTCGATACAGACTTCAGCATGGTCACGGGAAGCCGAAATGGACATCACTGCCGTCAGCTGGCGTATCCTCGAGTTGCGGTGTACACGGGCTCAGGCGCGTCACATTCATGGATATGGTTTGCAGACCTGCTCGAACGCCAGGGCATCTACGATGTGCGGTTCATCAACGAGTCATACATGATCGAGGAGGGCCTGGACGGGTTCGACCTGTTACTGGTCGGCGGAGGAGACACGTACGCGATGGCAGCAGCGCTTGGCAGGGATGGGGCCGGCGCAATTGAAAGGCACGTCAGAGGTGGAGGCCTTTATTTCGGTTCCTGCGCGGGCGCGTATCTAGTTTTGGGCGGCGTAGACCGTGAGCCGTTCACCCCGTTCTCGCTGGTAGAAGGTGACATGATGAACGTGATGGACGACCCGCCTCCGCCGCGCTGCCTGGAACACAAGTACCTGGCCGGTTACGGCGACGGGTGGGTGTTCCACCCCGTGTACGGTGAACTGGAAATATCGGCGGCGCGGTGGGTGTCGGGATTCCCCTGTTTCATGAAAAGCTCCATACTGCACGCTCCTCTTTTCGGCGGGCCGGTAATGGGGGTTGAAGACCCGGAAGAGGTTGTGGCCGAGTACTCTGGGCTGACCGACCGGGCCGCCTATCCATGGCCGCGCAACGACGCCGCGGACTTTGTCATCGGAAGGGCGGCGGTCGCTCTTGCGAGGAACGGGGAAGGGCAGGCTGTTGTAAGCGGGCCCCATCTCGAGCACCCCCTTTTCCCGGAGGCGAACGCGCTGGCGGCCGAGATATTCTTGCGGCACTGCGCCGGAATCGCGCACCGCAAGCCTGAGACGGCGGGTGGAAACACGGAAATGGTGCAGCCGGGGACTGAGGCCTCCCTGCTTCTGGAGATAAAGAGGCAGGTGAGCAATTCAAGGATCGTGGGGTTCGGCCTCGAGAAGATGCCGGTAACATGGAAGATAGGGCTGAAGGTCTGGGAACCTGAAAAGATAAGGATGTTCCTGGACTACGCATGGGAGAGGCTGCCCTGCCTGGAGCGCTGCGCGGGCCGCATCGGCCCTGTAGAACCCCTGGAGGAGCTGGCGTCCGGATACTCGAGAGTGACGGGCATGGTCAAGTCCCTTAAAATGAAGATAGAGGCGGGCGAGGACTCGCTGGAAGAGGCCTCTTCGCTGTTGCTTACGCTCAAGGAGCTCACCGCTGGTTTCCTGTCGTTGTATTTCAGGTTGCGCATGGAAGGGTGACCGGACGGGACACGTGCGTCCCGTGGGATGAGGTTGTAATGGGGAGCAGGATAGGCGTATACGTTTGCCACTGCGGTACCAACATAGCCGGAGTGGTTGATTGTGAGCGGGTGATCGAGCGTGCCGCCCGGCTCCCCGGAGTGGTTGCGGCCAGGGATTACCAGTACCTGTGCTCGGACCCGGGACAGGCGCTCATCAAGGATGACATAGCCAGGCTGGGCCTTGATCGAGTGGTGGTCGCGGCCTGCTCACCCCGCATGCACGAGCATACTTTCCGAGCAGCGCTCGAGGAAGCCGGACTCAACCCCTATCTCCTTGATATGGCGAACATCAGGGAGCAATGCTCGTGGGTCCATGAAGACTCCCGGGTAGCGACATCGAAGGCGGAGAGCCTCGTGCGCGCCGCCGTATACAGGGTACGTTTCAACCATGAGCTGGTGTCCAGGGAAGTGCCGGTGACACAGGCCGTGCTCGTTATCGGCGGCGGCATCGCCGGCATCCAGGCGTCCTTGAATCTTGCGGAGGCGGGCAAGCGGGTCTGCATGGTGGAGAGGCTGCCCAGCATCGGCGGTCACATGGCCCAGCTGGACAAGACATTCCCCACCCTGGACTGCTCCGCGTGCATCCTCTCACCGAAGATGGTGGACGTGGCGCGGCACCCAAACATCGAGGTCCTCACCGACAGCGAGGTAGTCGGGCTGGAAGGGTTCGTCGGCAATTTCAAAGCGAGGGTGAGGACGGACCCGCGTTGCGTCGACCTGTCAAAGTGCACGGGGTGCGCCGACTGCGAGGATGCCTGCGTGCTCGAGGGCAGGATACCATCGGAATTCGATGCCGGGCTTACCCGGCGCTCAGCGATACACGTCCCTTTCCCACAGGCTGTGCCGCTAGCCGCGGCGGTCGACAGGGAGAACTGCCTGCTGTTATCGAAGGGAAAGTGCAAAGCGCCATGCGTCGAGGCATGCTCCGCGGACGCGATAGACTTCGACATGAGCGCGTCAATCAAGGACATCGAGATCGGCGCGATCGTGGTCGCCACCGGGTTCGATACTTACCCTGCCGAAGATCTCCCGCAGTTCGGCTACGGCAGGTATTCGGAGGTGCTGGACGCGCTGCAGTTCGAAAGGATGCTCTCCGCGTCCGGGCCGACAGGGGGACGGGTGGTACTTCCCGGTGGAGGGGAACCGCAGAGCATCGCTTTCCTGCACTGCATCGGCTCGCGGGACGAGAACGCAAACGAGTACTGCTCGAGGGTCTGTTGCATGTACTCGATAAAGCAGGCACACCTCGCGCGTGAGAGTACCGCCGCAAAGGTCTACGAGTTCTATATAGACATCAACGCGTTCGGGAAGGGATACCAGGAGTTCTACCGCCGGGTCCGCGACGAGGGGATATTCTTCGTAAGGGGGAAATGCGCGGATGTTGCCCGGATCGGCGGTGAACTCAAAGTGTTCGCGGAAGATACCCTGCTGGGCAGGCCGGTCGAGATCCCGGTCGACATGGTTGTGCTGGCCACGGGACTTGTGCCTGCCGGAGGGACCGGGGAGCTGGCGAAGGTTCTCGGTATCCCCCTGAGCCCGGACGGGTTCTTCGCTGAAGTGCACCCGAAGCTCAGGCCGGTGGAGTCTCAGACGGACGGGATCTTTCTTGCCGGCTGCTGCCAGGGGCCGAAAGACATCCCCGATACCGTGGCCCAGGCAGGGGCGGCATCCGCGGCGGCGCTCACCCTGCTGGACAGGGGGAGCGTAGAGGTCGAGGCCGCGATCGCCGTCGTTGACCGCGAGAATTGCTCAGGCTGCGACTTCTGCGCGATAGCCTGCCCGTACAACGCGATAGAACTGGACGCGGATGGCAAAGCCTCAGTGAACGACGCCCTGTGCAAGGGCTGCGGGCTGTGCGCGTCAACCTGCCTGGCGGGAGTCGCGACCGTCGAGCATTCCACCGACGAGCAGATACTGGCAAGCATCGAGGGGCTTCTGGGATGACGGGTGATAGGTGAAGAGGGGAAAAGTCCAATGGAGGCAATGCGATGAGAAAAGAGATCAAGGAGTTCGTGGCTGGCCTGGGGGTTGACGATGTTGGCATAGCTTCGGCCGACAACTACGACAGCCCCAGGTCTCCGGAACTTCAAAGTGTATTCCCGCGGGTCAGATCGCTCGTGGTCATGGCATATAAAGAGCTGTCGAGCTGCGAGAGCGATAACATGCAGATCGCCATGAACGGGCGGCTGGACATAATGGAGTTCTCGAGATCGTGCAACTACAGGCTGGCGCGGTTCATAGAGAAGGAATTCGGCGCAAAGGCCATGACGGTACCGGTCTCTTACCCTCTGGAGATGAGCCGTGAGACCATGGGGGCGGTGGCGGATGTTTCTCTCCGTCACGCGGCAGTGGCCGCGGGACTGGGCTGTCTCGGACGGCACAACCTGGTAATCCACCCCGGGTTCGGCTCAAGGGTCATATTCACCGCGGTGATGTCGGACATGGAGATTCCCCCGGATGAGCCTCTCACGCAGTCCCTCTGTGATGACTGCATGGATTGTGTCGAGAGCTGCCCTTCGGGGGCGCTGGACGAGGAAGGGAAGAGCGACGTGCTGAAGTGCCTGAAGAGCTGCCAGCCTTATGGTATCGGAGGGAACATCCGTCACTGGAGCAGGTTCGCTGAAAGCGCCAAAGATGAACGGAAGGAGCTGCTCAAGGACGTCAACTACTGGCGGATATACCAGGCCCAGTCGCTTGGTTTCCAGTATTTCTGTTTCAACTGTTTGAAGTGCTGTCCGGTCGGCCAGGGGTGATCGCGTAAGATCTGGATGAAGACGCTCGAGGTAGAGGAGGTATGGGGATGACGCACAGGGTTGGAGCCATCAAGCCGGGGGCTGCAAATCTACTGGCGATTGCCGTGGCCGCGGCGATTATATTCCCCGGGTGCGGCGGGACAAAGCAGACCAGGGTTGTGCGTGTCGGTTACTTGAGGAACGACCTCCACCAGCTTGCCTACTACGTAGCCAGGGAAAAAGGTTTTTTCGAGGAGCAGGGCCTGGACGTCAGGGAAGGCGGGGTGTTCAACGCCGGCCCCGAGGAGATGAGCGCGTTTTCGGCGGGTGACCTTGACATGGGTTACGTGGGCACCGCGCCGGCCGTCACTTTTTCCGCCCAGGACATGGCGGACATAAAGATAGTCGCGCAGTCGAACCAGGAAGGCTCGGCCATCGTGGTCAGGAATGGTCTGGAGGCGGAGGACATCTCAGCGCTGAAAGGGCGCACGGTGGCGGTGCCCGGGTACTCGACCGTCCAGGACCTGCTCTTGCGGATGGCTCTTGAGAAAGCCGGCCTCAAGCCGGAGGACGTGAATATCATCACCCTGAAGCCGCCGGAGATGATAACCGCACTGTCGTCGAGCCAGGTGGACGGGTTCGTTGCGTGGGAACCTTATCCTTCCCAGGCGGCAGAGCAGAAGGCGGGCCGGGTCCTGGTCGATTCCGGCAGGACATGGCCCCATCACCCGTGCTGCATGCTGGTGGTGGACTCCGGTTTCCTGAAGAAGAACCCGGACGCGGTACGGCGCATGGTCGCCGCCCATGTAAAGGCCACCGGGTACATAAGGGCCAACCGGCTGGAGGCGGCAGACATGGCCCACCTTTTCACGGGGCAGGACCGGCCGGTGGTGAATCGAGCGATGAAGAACATAGATTTCACTTACATGCCAGATATAAAGGGAATCCGGCGATACGTCGAGTTCCTGGCAGGGAACGGTGTCATAAAATCGGAAGACCCCGGATCCTTTACCCGGGAACTTGTTGACGTCGAGTTTCTCCCCGGGGAGGGCCCTTGAGGAAGTGGCGGTACATCTCGCCCCTGGCAGCGATAGGCCTCTGGCAGCTCCTTTGCAGCGCGGGTGCGCTAAAAGGCACACCTTCACCGGTACAGGTGGTTCAGGGCCTGTACGAGCTCACCGTGACGGGTCTCCCCCCCGGCTACCGCCTTTTCGGGCACCTTTTTGCGAGCCTGGAGAGGTTCCTGCTCGGTTTTGCGATCGCACTTGCGCTTGCGGTTCCGATCGGCGTGCTGATGGGGTGGTCGACGATCTTCGACAACTTCCTGGACCCCCTGGTAGAGGTGGTGAGGCCGGTCCCGCCGCTCGCCTGGCTGCCGCTTGCTGTGCTATGGTTCGGCATCGGGACCCTCTCAGGTTCCTTCATAATATTCCTCGGCTGCTTTTTCCCGATCGTGCTGAACACGGTGTCAGGCGTGAAGTCGGTAGACGCGAACATGGTCGAGGCGGCGCGTACTCTCGGTGCCCGCGATCGGACGATCCTGGCGCGGGTGATGGTGCCCGGGGCGCTTCCCTCGATAATAACCGGACTCAGGATCGGTGTCGGCATAGGCTGGATGACCCTTGTCGCCGCGGAGATGATATCGGTGCAAAGCGGGTACGGGCTCGGGTACATGATAATGCTGGCGAGGGACGTGGCGCGTTACAACCTTGTGGTGGCGGGGATGGTCGTGATAGGGCTGGTCGGTTTCCTGATGGACAGGATCATCAAGGCCGTGGAGAAAAGGGTCCTGAAATGGAGATGAGCGCTGCTGGCGGGAACGGGCCGGTTCTAGAGCTCCGTTCCCTGGGCAAGAGCTTCAGGGAGAAGAAGACAGGGCGGGCACTGGATGTGCTGGAAAGGATAGACCTGGAGATAGCTCCCGGCCACCTTACCTGCCTGGTAGGCCCGTCGGGGTGCGGCAAGACGACGCTGCTCAGGATCATGGGCGGGCTCGAGGAGCCATCCAGCGGCGAGGTCCTGCTCGAGTCGCGTCCCGTGGAGGGGCCGGGACCGGAGCGCGGGGTGGTATTCCAGGAGTACGCCCTGTTCCCCTGGAGGACGGTGTTGAAGAACGTGACGTTCGGCCTCAGGCTCAAAGGCTTTTCCCTGTCGGATGCCCGCGCCAGGGCCGAAGAGTACCTCGCTATCGTCGGCCTGACCGGTTACGAGGACCTCTATCCCCGGGAACTCTCCGGTGGGATGAAGCAGAGGGTGGCGATAGCGCGCACGCTTGCGGTCGAGCCGAAGATACTGCTCATGGATGAGCCGTTCGCGTCCCTTGACGCGCAGAACCGCAACGGCATGCAGGAGTTCCTGGTGGACCTCTGGCAGAGGACGGGGGCCACCATCGTCTTTGTGACCCATTCAGTGGACGAGGCGGTTTTCCTCGGGCAGGAGGTAATCGGGCTGTCCGGCAGGCCCGCCAGAATAGTCAGCAGGTTCGAGAACCTGCTCCCTTACCCGCGCCTGAGGACGGAAACATGTTTTGTTGAGCTGCGTGCCCGTATACTCGAGTACCTGGCCGTGGAGATGATGGGGTAGAGTCCTGATGGCCAGGGCCTGGGCCGTCATGGACGGCACGATATAACAGGGTGAACACAGGATGGCTGAGAAAGACAGGGCGGCACTGGCCGGGATGACGGGCGAGTTCTTCGAGGGCCTTGTCGCCGGTACGGAGATCGGCGAGAAGGCCCGCTCCTGCCTTCAGTGTGGCACCTGCACCGCGTCGTGCCCGGTGGTGCGCTACTCCGGGCTGAGCCCCAGGGAGATAGTCAGGCTTGTTCTTATCGGCGGCGAGGAGGAGATACTCAAACCGGAGGTCCTGTACTACTGCTCCGCCTGCTATTCCTGCTCTGTAAGGTGCCCCATGGGTATCAGGCTTACAGAACTCGTCAACCTGCTGCGAGACGTGATGGTTCGGCGGGGGGACGGGCCTCTACCCGGGCAGACAGAGCTTGTGAAGAGCGTCATAAACTACGACAACCCGTGGCTGTTGCCCCGGGCGCAGAGGGACCGGTGGTCAAAACGGTTGAGCTTCAAACTGAAGGTACTGCCGAAGCAGAGGTCCAGGGTCCTTTACTATCCGGGCTGCACCGTGGCGTACCTTCCCAACATGCAGAAGGTAGCGATCGCTACGGCTGAGGTCCTGACCCTGGCCGGTGTTGACTTCGGGATCATGGGCCGCGATGAAGTATGCTGCGGCAGCACCGCGATGAGGGTGGGCGATCGCGAGACGTTCCTGGCGCAGGCTTCGAAGAACATTGAGAAGATAAATTCGCTCGGCGTGGACAAAGTGGTCACGGCCTGCGCCGGCTGCTACGGGATCATGAAGCTCGAGTATCCCCGGGTGGCCTCCTTCGGCCCGGAGGTACTGCACATCTCCGAGGTGCTTGCCGAACTGGTTAGTGATGGAAGGCTTGTGCCCGGCGAGGTCAACCGTAAAGTCACATACCATGATCCGTGTCACCTGGCCCGCCACGGCGGGGTGATAGAAGAGCCGCGCAAGGTGCTGGAGGCGATACCGGGGCTCGAACTCGTTCCCATGTCACGCACCGGCAAGAACGCCCGTTGCTGTGGAGGAGGAGGAGGGCTTCGCACCGGGCATGCCGACCTGGCGGTCGAGGTGGCGGGCGAGAGGCAGAAGGAGGCGGCGGAGACGGGCGCCGGCGCGATCGTGACGTGCTGCCCGTTCTGCGAGCAGAACCTGACCGACGCCCTGGAACAGGGAGGCGGCATTCCGGTTTTCGACCTGGTGGAACTGGTGATAGAATCGATCCTGTCCGGATCGGAGGCCGGCAGCGGCAACGCGCAGGCCGGGGGGGGTGATTCTAACATTCCCGCTTGACATGCTTCTCAGCCTGGGATTGGGGATGGCGTTCTCGATCGCCCAGGGGGACAGGGAAAAAGAAAAAAAGAACGTGTTCACGTGCGTCTATTTCCTGGTGGGGCTCGCGTTTCACGTGGCGGTGGCTGTCGGTGTCGCACTGCTCTGCTATCTGCTGCACCCCGACTGGATGTTCATGTACCTGACCAGGCACGATGTTGTACCGGTGTCGATAGTTGTCTATATCTTCTGCGGCTACCTGGGGATGTACGTGCTCGGCTTTCTGCTGGTGCCACAGCTTCGGAAGTTGAGGAACGACGCGCCCTGGATAGCCCTGTTCGCGGTGCTGGCCTTCGTATTGCTCTTTATCGGACTTACGTTCCACAGGTTGTCCTACGTGGGCGATTTCGCCAGTTACGCCGCGGGGGGAGCCAGAGTGATAACCGGTACCTCCCTGCTGCCGGTGCTCGGCATAAGCATGCCATTGGCGGTCGGGGGCCTCGCGGCCGTCCTGCTGCTGCTGCGGAGGTATTTCAAGCGGCAGCCCGCTTCGTGAAGATGAATGCGCCAGGGCGGAGCGGCTCTTACTGGCAGGCTCTCCCGCCCGGATCGGCCTGAGAAAATCGAGGTGGGAAGAGCGTGGAAAGGGTCCTTGTAACCGGCGCCGGAGGTTTCATCGGGCGTCACGTAGTTCGGCAGCTGGTCGGGAGGAGCTACAGGGTCCGCGCCACCGACCTTCCCGGTGTTGACCTCCGGTACTCCCTTGAGCTGGGAGCCGAGGTGGCAACCGGCGACCTGCTCGACTATCAATTCGCCTCGGACGCCGCCGAAGGCATGGACGGCGTGGTACACCTTGCCGCGGCCTTCGACCTGGGGCTGCCGCGTGAGCGCCTGTTGAGTACTAACATCGGCACGACCGTGAACGCCTGCCGGGCGGCGGCAAGGGCGGGCGCCCGCATTTTCATCCAGTACTCGACCTGTGACGTATTCGGGCTGAAGCGGAAGGGCCCCACCGCGGAGGATGAACCGAAGAAGCCCCGGTGCGCGTATTCACTCTCCAAGCTGTACAGCGAACTTGTGGCGATGGGGATCATGCGGAGCGAAGGCCTGCCGGTAGCAATCGTGCGCCCTTCCTTCGTGTACGGTCCGGGGGCCCTGTACACGGCCCGTTCGTTCATGCTCCTTCCCGCGCTGCTCGCGTGCTACGTGGATTCGATACCCTTGCCCGCGGGCGGCCCACGCACCAGCACCACTCACGTGGGGGACATGGCGGCAGCGACTATCGCGGTACTGGAAGCCGGCGACGGGGCGGCAGGCGAGACCTTCAACGTCGTGGACGACTCGGACATGTGCGCCCACGAGTTTCTTAAGGCGATCTTCGAGCCGTTCGGGATAGGCTGCAGTGGAGAGCTGGGGATACCCTGGAGCGTGATCGAGGGTGCGGGACGCCTGGGAGAACTCCTTCCCCTCAGGGCGTTCGCGCCGATAGACAGGTTTCTGGCGAAAAGATGGGACAGGGTGATAATAGAGAACGGACTGGTTCCAATGCTTTCTCCGAAGCTCGACCGCGATTTTCTCGGGTTTCTTTACGGGGAGCATTACTACACGAACGACCGGATGAAATCACTCGGCTGGGAGCCTCGCTACCGGACGTTCAGTGACGGGTGGCCCGAGACGGTGCAGTGGTACAGGGAGAACGTCTACATACCGTGAGTGGTCGAGGTTGACGGCCGCTCACGTTCATCGAGTGTGCGCTCAATTGCTTTTTCGAACGCTCAAATGGCATACTAGCCGCGGGGTGGTCCCGGGCGGAAACCGGGGTCACCCTGACGGAAGCTCCGTGTTCACGTGAGCTTCTTTTCGGCAGTCAGCGTGGAGACATAGATGCGCAAGCTGTTTTACCCGGACAGCGTGGCGGTTGTGGGCGCGTCCGCAGCTGAGAACAATTTCGGGCGCAACATCGTCCAGAACCTCATCACCTGGGAGTTCAAGGGAGATATATATCCCGTTAACCCTCGAGGGGAAGAGGTCCTTGGGCTCAAGGCCTACACCTCTGTCGAGGAGATCCCGGGCAAGGTGGACCTGGTTGTCGCCTTCGTGCCTGCCAGGGTCGTCCCCGAGGTGATGGAGCAGAGCGCCAGGAAAGGCGTGACCCGCATGGCCATACCTTCGGGCGGCTTCTCCGAGTACGGCGAGAAAGGCGATGAGCTGACCTGCCAGGTAAGGGACCTTGCGGACGGGTTCGGCATCAGGTTCGTGGGTCCCAACTGCCTGACGATCATAAACGCGGAGAACGGCCTGTGCCTGCCGTTCCTTACCACCCAGAAACGGCGACTCGGCCGTATTTCGATAATCAGCCAGAGCGGCGGCGTCGGTCTGAGCCTGATCATGTTCCTTGATAACGTGAGCCGTGGATTCAACAAGTTCGTATCCGTGGGGAACAAGGTGAGCCTGGACGAGCTTGATTTTCTGGAGTACCTCGGTCAGGACCCCGGCACCGGGGTCATCTGCATGTTCCTGGAGAGTGTGGTTCGAGGGAACAGATTTCTCGAGGTGGCTTCCAAGCTCGAAAAACCGCTTATCATGTACAAGGCAAACACCACCGTGGTGGGGGCTGCAACCGCGGCGAGCCACACCGCGGCGCTGGCTAACGACGACGCTGTCCTTGAGGGAATGGTGAACCAGGCCGGTATTATCCGCGTCGACGCCATAAAGAAGCTGATGGACATGGCAAGCGCTTTTGAGCTACCTCCCATGCGGGGCAACAGGATAGCGGTGGTGTCCCAGGCGGGCGGCTACTCGGTGCTGACCGCGGACGAGGCTTACCGGCGCGGGTTCGAATTCCCGGTGTTATCGAGTGACATGCTCGATGACTTCAGGGAGCATGTGACCGCGGATGTCATCAAGCTAGGCAATCCGCTCGACCTGGGTGACATCCATTCCGGCGACGCTATCCTTTACGCCATCGACCGGGTTATGGCACAGGAGAACGTCGACGGGGTGGTCGCAGTACTGCTCAGGAGGGCTGATTCGAAATACGAAGGCGCGTACTCGAGACTGTCCCGCGAGATATACGGAGACATCGGGGACATAATCAGGAAGCGTGACAAGCCCCTGGCCCTGGCGTTGATCACCCAGTGCCACTACCTGCGCCACGTGCAGAGCCGCATGGACTACCCGATCTTCGAGTTTCCGGAAGAGGCGGTGGAGGCCCTTGCGATACTGCGGGATTACCACCAGCGTCACCCCACGCCTTACGGTGCCGGGCCTTGAATCGTGGATTATCTACATACTGTCCGGGCCTGGTGCCAGGTCATGAATAAATTCACGTTTTAAGACCTGACCCCAATATTATAGCTCAGGGGACGATGTAGACGGGGGTTCCCTTGTTGACCGCGTCGAACACCTGTTTGGCCGACCATTCTGACATCCTTATGCAGCCGTGCGAGACCGAGTAACCGAGCGATGCCTCGTCGGGCGTGGCGTGGATCCCGACTCCGCTTCCGAGGTCCATCCAGTAAGGGCCCAGGGGGTTTCCAGGCCCTGGTGGGATGTATTTGGGCATGTCCTTGGCCCATGCGGCACCGGTGTTCTTCCACGCAGGGTCCTTCTCTTTGTGGGTGACATAGAACTTACCGTTCGGGGTAGGGAACTGGGGGCTGCCGACAGCGACGGCGTAAGAACCAACCAGGTATTCCATGTCGTAGAGATAAAGCTTGTGTTCGCCCTGCTTGATGAGAACGATCTTGTTGATGTCAGACTCGGTGGTCTCCGGTTTGGTGCCTTTCGTGACGAGCTTCAGCCTTCTATCCGGGCCCGTTAGTGCTGCTCCTATCGCCTGTACGGTCTCGTCCTGCTTGACGGTAAGCCCATAGCGGGAGGGCCTTATCGCCGGCGCCCCCCCGGACATGTCGATGCGGGCGCTCCTCGGACCGTGGTCCATTCTCGCCGCGACACCAGCGACGAACTGCTTCAGCTTCTTGCCGTCATAATGGAGCATGACCGGTACGTCTCTGTGCAGGGGCTTGTTCAGGAACCGACGGAACATGCGCGCGAAGACGTTCTGGCTGCGGCCGAGCATGTAGCCGGTGAAGGCCATCATCCTGACGTCCACAGAAAGCCCGATGTCGCCTGGATTTAACGCGAAATCGTTGTCACCATAGTAGAGGACAAGAGGTTTATCGATCGGGCGCGCGACTTTTTCTTCCACGAGGCTGACGGCTTCCTTGCAGGAAAGCCCACCAACAGGCTGACCGGCTATGGTGATCCCCGGAAAGATCCTGCCGGACTGTGAGATGTCCTCCACGATCAGGTATCCGAAGATACAGAAAAGCAGGAGGGCGAGAAAAAGGGCGGCGACCGCCAGAACGACCCTCGCACGGTCGGCCCTACGCAAGAAAAGGTAACCCCTTCGCAGGGCGCGGGAATCTATTATTGTGTTCTTCATAGGGAATATCGTAGCTTTCAGCTTTTTAACCGGCCTTCTGACCCTGCAGTCATTATCGGACATTATTTAGAACGTCGATTCCCTTTTCAAGGTACCACCCGAATAGATGGAAGCGTTGATAATATTATTCGACATCGGCTTCAAACACCTTGAAATATATCCTTGCCAGGTCATTTCTGCTCGTAGTATCCTTTTCAGCCGTTCGCAACTGGTCCTGACACTATGGGCCGGGGACAGTGACAGGGCCGCGCCGGAACCTGCCGGGTACCCTTCGCACCGACATGTTCCTGTGACCACGTGCAAGGGATTTGGCACGTCTGATATACTTTTACCGGTCGCCCGGGCCTGACGCGAAAGGAGAGAATCAATGGAGCAGGGGCTCGTTCAAATATACACCGGAGATGGCAAGGGAAAGACTACCGCGGCGCTGGGCCTTGCCGTGAGGGCCGCCGGCAGGGGTATGTCGATCTTCATGGTGCAGTTCCTGAAAGGCAGGCATTACGGTGAGCTGGAGACCGCGAGAAGGCTCTCCGACCGGCTCAAGATCGTGCAGAGCGGACTGGATGCGTTCGTGAAGAAGGGTGAGCCCACCGGGGAGGACCTCCGCCTTGCCGGGAGGGGCCTCGAACTGGCGCGCCAGGCGGTAATGAGCGGTAAATACGACATTGTGATCCTCGACGAGGTAAACGTGGCGGTCGAACTGGGCGTCCTGAAAGCCGAAGAGGTGCTTCCGCTCATAGACGACCGGCCGCCGGGCGTCGAGCTCGTGCTTACCGGGCGCTACGCGCCGCAGGAGTTCTGCTCGAGGGCTGATATCATCACGGAGATGCGGAACGTCAGGCACTGCTTCGACAGCGGTGTCCAGATGCGCGAGGGTATCGAGTACTAGTGTTCCGTCCCATAAATGCGGTGACGCACCGAGAGCGATGATGCGCCGCGCCGGCAAGGCGCGCGACGGAGGCGTACTATGGAGTACGGCGCAGGGAGCGGAACGCAGCGGGAGCGGATGCAGCGGCGCTCGAATGCCATTGTATTTATGAGACGGGACACTAGGGACGGTAATGGACAGCGAAGAATACGAAAAAGAGAAGCGCCGCTGGCAGGAGACCACCTACACCTCGGTGCCCGACAGGGATGACCCATTTGTAACCGTGTCCAGCGAGCCGGTTGCGCCGCTCTACGGGCCCGCCGATTCGGCAGATGTCGACTACGAGAAAGATCTCGGTTTCCCCGGGGAGTTCCCTTACACGCGTGGTATCAGGCCGAACATGTACCGCGGCCGGCTGTGGACCATGCGGCAGTTCTCCGGATTCGGGACCGCGAAGGAGACGAACCAGCGGTATAAATTCCTGCTCGATAGAGGGCAGACAGGCCTGTCCGTTGCATTCGATATGCCCACCATAATGGGGCGGGATTCCGATGACCCGTTCTGCGAAGGCGAGGTAGGCCGCTGCGGGGTCGCTATCGACTCGGCCGCTGACATGCAGACGTTGTTCGACGGGATCCCCCTCGGAAAGATAACGACCTCGATGACCACCAACGCCCCGGCGAGCATCCTGCTCTCTTTTTACCTGGTGACAGGAGAGAGGCAGGGGGTGCCGTTCGAGGAGATGGGCGGGACGATCCAGAACGACATACTGAAGGAGTACATCGCACAGAAGTCCTGGATATTCCCGCCCCGGCCGTCGATGCGGATCATCACCGACGTGATGAGGTTCTGCGCCCGTGAAGTCCCCCGCTGGAACACCATAAGCATCAGCGGTTATCACATAAGGGAGGCAGGCTCGACGGCCGCACAGGAACTGGCATTCACCCTTTCCGACGGGATGGCCTACGTGCAGGCGGGGATCGACGCCGGCATGGACGTGGACGATTTCGCTCCTAGGCTTTCGTTCTTCTTTAACTCCCACATCGATTTCTTCGAGGAAGTCGCGAAGTACCGCGCGGCGCGACGTATCTGGGCCCGCGTCATGAAGGAGAGGTTCGGCGCCAGGAAAGAGGAGTCCCTGCTGCTGCGTTTCCATACCCAGACCGCCGGGTGTTCGTTGACCGCCCAGCAGCCGGAGAACAACATAGTGCGCACCGCTTTCGAGGGTCTGGCGGCCGTGATGGGCGGTACTCAGTCGCTGCACACCAACTCGATGGACGAGGTGCTGGCGCTTCCGACGGAAAAATCTGCCGAGATAGCGCTGCGGACACAGCAGGTGATCGCTTACGAATCCGGAGTTCCGAACACGATAGACCCGCTGGGAGGTTCTTACTACGTTGAGTACCTCACCGGCCGGCTGGAGTCAGAGGCACAGCAATACTTTGATGAGATCGAGGCGGAAGGCGGAGTGCTGGAGGCGATCGAAAAAGGGTACTTTCAGCGCAGGATAGCCGATTCCGCTTACCGTTATCAGATGGAGATAGAACGAGGCGAAAGGGTAATCGTAGGGGTGAACCGTTTCACCCACGAGGACGAGAGGATGGACGTCGAGATCCTCAAGATAGACCCGGCTGTAGAGCGCGACCAGGTCGACGACCTGCGCAGGGTCAGGGTCCAGCGTGACCAGGCTGCCGTCGAGGACGCCGCGGCGGAACTCAAGCGAACGTCCGAGGGAACTGAGAACATCATGCCGGCGATCCTGGAGTGCGCGCGCACACACATGACTCTGGGGGAGATCGTGGGCGTGATGAAGGAAGTATTCGGTGAATACAGGGAGCGGCCCATCTTTTAGGGATTCACGGTTACTTCTCACCTTGAATTGGAGGTACAGGGGGATGGAAGGCAGGAGCAGGACTATCAGGGTGCTGGTGGCGAAGCCAGGCCTGGATGGACACGACCGCGGCGCGAAAGTCGTCGCCAGGGCGTTGAGGGACGCGGGAATGGAGGTCATATACCTCGGCCTGCACCAGTCCCCGGAGCAGGTTGTCCAGGCGGCGATAGACGAGGACGTGGACGTGGTGGGGCTCTCCGTGCTGTCCGGTGCCCACATGACCATCTTCCCGAAAGTTGTCGAACTGCTGAAAGAGCGCGGTGCTTCCGACATAAAGGTGGTAGGAGGAGGCGTCATCCCCCAGGACGACATCGCGGAACTCGAGAGCCGGGGAGTGGCAAAGCTCTTCACCCCTGGCACTGCGACAACGGAGATCGTCGGTTTTATCAAGAACATCTGACAGTTGACCGCGGCTGGCCTTTGGCGAATTGCCGGGACTTGTAATAGGATTGCCTGCGACGGCGCTCGCGCTGGCGAGCAGTTTGAAGAAATCAGGATAACAGGAGGTATTCCGCATGGCCTATGATTTCGAGTTCTTGAAGGTGGAGGTCGAAAACCGAGTCGCGACGGTCACGCTGGACCGTCCCAAGATGAACGCCCTTAACAGCCAGTTATTTCTTGAGATAGGGGAGTGCGCGTCGGAGCTGCACTACGATGATGATGTAAGGGCGGTCGTGCTGACCGGAGGCGAGAAAGTTTTCGCCGCCGGAGCGGATATCAAGGAGATGCCCAACTGGACCGCAGCCACGGTGGCTAAGATAATAGGCGGGGCGCAGGAGGCGCTTACCCGGGTAGAAAACATCCTGAAGCCGGTGATCGCGGCCATAAACGGGTTCGCCCTCGGTGGCGGTTGCGAACTTGCCCTCACCGCTGACTGGAGGTTCGCGGGTGAGACCGCCCAGATGGGCGTGCCTGAGATCCTGCTTGGCATAATCCCCGGTGCCGGAGGCACGCAGAGGTTGCCCCGGCTCATCGGCCCGGCGAAGGCAAAAGAGTTGATATTCTCCGGGCGTTTCTACGATGCCCAGACTTGCTTGAGGTACGGCCTGGTGGACAGGGTCGTAGAAGGTGAGCCCTCGGCGGTCATAGCCGAAGCGCAGAAAGTGGCCAGGCGTTACGCCGATAAATACCCGCCCGTCGCGCTTGCTATGGCGAAGAGGTCTGTCAATAACGGGATGAACTGCTCCCTCACCGATGGGCTGGTGATCGAAGCGCATTCGATGGCGATCTGCTTCGCGACCGAAGACCAGAAGATAGGGGTGAAGACGTTTATAGAGGAAGGGCCGGGAAAGGCCGAGTTCACAGGTAAATAAGCAACAAGCCGGGACGGTCGCCGGTGAGTCCTGACTTTTACCGGTGGCCATCGGGAGGTGACCGGATGGAATAAGCCTGACTATGGAAAGACGGCGAATGGAAAGATCGCTTTGGAGGAAAGGGGTAAAGCAGTGGTAGATTTCGATTTGAGTGACGAACAGAAGGCTGCGGTGGAGATGGCGCACGACTTTGCTCTGAACGAACTGCGCCCGATCGCGGAAGAGGCGGACAGGAAAGGTGAATTCCCCAAGGACTTGATAATGAAGAAGGCGTGCGATGCGGGATTCACCAGCTCCGGCATCTCAGACGAGTACGGCGGTGGGGGGCTCGACCCCCTGACCAGCGCCATGGTGATGGAGGAGTTGTTCTGGGGGGACGCAGGGCTCGCCACAAGCATCGGAGCGAACAACCTGGCGACTGCTCCTATCATGATCGCCGGCACGGACGAGCAGAAGCAGAAGTGGCTGCCGCGTCTGTGTACCGGTGAGGGAAAGCTGGCTGCCTTTGCCCTGACAGAGCCAGAAGCGGGTAGCGACGTGGCCGCCATCAAGACCACCGCGAAGGATGAGGGGGACCACTGGGTCCTTAACGGGCAGAAGTGCTTCATCACTAACGGTGGAATCGCCGATGTCTACACGGTGTTTGCCAATACAGACCCGGAGCAGGGCTACCGGGGACTGGCCGGTTTCATAGTGGGCGGTGACTACGAAGGCTTGAGTATGGGTAAGCACGAGGACAAGATGGGAATCCGGGCTTCGCACACCGCTGAGGTTTTCCTGGACAACGTGAAGGTTCCCAAGGAAGACCTGCTCGGAGACATCGGCAAGGCTTTCTATTACGTGATGTGGACGCTCGACCAGACCCGCGCCGGGGTCGCAGCGGGAGCAGTGGGCATAGCGCGTGCCGCCTTCGAGGAGGCGCTCGAGTACGCGAAGCAGAGGGTGCAGTTCGGCGAGCCGATAATCATGAAACAGGCTGTTGCCTTCATGCTTACCGACATGCTGATGAAGATAGAGGCCGGAAGAAGGCTCTACTACTACGCCGGCTGGCTCGCCACGCAGGCGGCAGAGGGCGACAAGGCGGCAAGGGCCAAGCTTCCGACATCTTCATCGATCGCCAAGGCCTACTGCGGTGACATGGCGATGGAGGTCACCACCAACGCGGTACAGGTAATGGGCGGCTCCGGTTACATGAAGGACTATCCCGTTGAGAAGTACATGCGGGACGCAAAGATCATGCAGATCTACGAGGGCACCGCGCAGATACAGCGGGTTGTAATAGCTACAAACCTGATGGGGATGAAGGAACTCAAGCAGTTCTAGGTCCTCCTACTTTCTGCATGAACGGATTTTGCTTGGACGAGAGAAAAGCGCCGGGTTAACGCCCGGCGCTGTCATTTGTGGTTACCGGCAGGTTCATGTGCGAGAGGTGTTCGACGCCCGGTGCGTGTTATGATCTTGAGGAGCACTTCAATCAGGAAAGAGAGTAATGAAAGTTGATTTAAGGAAAGCGAACGAGCTTTTCCACGACGTCGAGAGCAATAAGTACGACAGCAAATGGGGCATACGCTACGACCTGGAGAACTGCACCCGGGTCAAACGGAAGTTCGAGAAGGTACTCGGCGGCCCGTTTCCGCACGTGGGAAAACTGCTGGAGGTCGGATGCGGGACCGGCTACATCAGCCTTAACCTCAGCCTGGCGGAGGACCTGATCGACGAATTGTATGCGTGCGACATCAGCCAGGGGATGGTTGAGACTTACCTCAAGAACGCATGCGATCTGGGGATCAAGGCCACGGCGAGAAGGTCTGAGCTGGAGAGCCTGGCTTATCAGGACAACGAGTTCGACATGGTTGTCGGGCACGCCATACTCCATCACATACCGGATGTCCGTCGGGCGCTGGAGGAGATCTACCGGGTACTGGTGCCGGGTGGCATCTGCATGCTGGCCGGGGAGCCGACCCGGGCCGGAGACATCCTCGGTCAGGCTGCCAGGAAATCAACCGGGTTTGCGCTGAGGTGGTACGCAGCGATGGGGGGGTACTTCGGCGGGCTGCCTGCGGTGCTCCGCCCCGGTTCCTCCCCGGGAGAGGATGACCGGGAGGTAAGGGAGATGGAGAAGGTGGTCGACATCCACACTTTCAAGCCCCCCCAGGTGTGCGAGCTCGCGCGCTCGGTCGGTTTCTTGGAAGCCAGCTACGAGTCGGAAGAACTCCTCTCGAGTTTTGTCGGGTGGATCACGAGGACCGTTGAGAACAACCTCGAGGAGGAAAACCTCACGTTCCGGTGGAGGTACTGGTCCTACACGACTTACCTCAGGTTGAACAGGCTGGACGAGCGCCTTTACAGGTTCCTGCCGCCGTCCTGGTTCTATAACATGCTGCTGTATCTCAAGAAACCCGAATAACAGCGGGGGGTCCGGTGGGCGAGTGCGACACTGACGGGTCTGAGGAGATTGAGGAGCGGGAGCGGCTCGAATTCCGCAATAAACCCCCGGTGCCGCGGGAAGAAACAAGTCCCGGGGGCTTTCTGATCAGGAACGCACGATTCATCGTTAAACATCGCATGTATACACCCAGGTATTTGCGTGCGATGTACCGCTTCTTGCGGTTCAAGGTACTGCACCCCGGGATCAAGACAGAGGGCTTAATATTCCTTCCCCGCAGGTACGAGATAAGCAAGGCCAGGGGCGCGGAGTTCACGATAGGCGCGTGGGTATGGATCGGCAGGGGATGCGCTTTCAGGGCGCACGAGGGGACACTGACCATCGGACGGAAGACGACTTTCGGTGGCAACAACACCATCAACTGTTACGAACGGGTGGAGATAAGGGACGAATGCCTGTTCGCGGATAACATCTACGTGGTGGACTTCGACCACTGGTACCTGGATCCCCACATGAGCATCCGCAGCCAGGGCATAAGGAAAGAGCCCATCGTGATGGGGCCGAACGTCTGGGTCGGTGAGAAGGCTACCGTGCTGCGCGGGGTGACGATAGGTGAAGGGGTGGTGATCGGGGCGCTGAGCCTGGTGATCCGTGACGTTCCGCCGTACGCGGTGGTGGGAGGTGTGCCCGCAAAGATACTGCGGTATCGCAGGAGCCCCGATGACGTGGCGTGGGACGAGGGGGATTACCTTGGCTGAGCTGCGCCAGGATATCGTGACAGGCCAGTGGGTTGTGGTGGCGACCGCGAGGGCGATGAGGCCGACCGATTTCTCGGCCCCCTGCTATACCCCGGAAGCGGAAACAGGCGACTGCCCTTTCTGCCCGGGAAACGAGACCATGACCCCGCTCGAACTGGTTGCGCTCCGTGCCGAAGATACGGAACCTGACGCTCCGGGGTGGCAGGTCAGGGTGGTGCCCAACAGGTTCCCGGCTTTCGAGCCGGGCGAGAAGGCGAAGCCCTCATCGGGCATTTTCCCCAGGCGGCCGGCCGAAGGTTCGCACGAGGTCATCATCCATACCCCCGAGCACGGTAAGAGCCTGGCCTCCATGTCAGTGGAAGAAGTCTCCATGGTGCTGGGGGTCTACCGGGATCGCTACCTCTTGAACAGGGAAGACCCCGACGTCCGTTACATACACATCATCGTGAACCACGGCAGGGAATCCGGCGCTTCCATCGAGCATTCTCATTCGCAGCTGTTCGGGATGCCGCTGGTCCCTCCGCTGGTGCAGCAGGAACTGGCGGGGGCGTCGTGGCGCAGCACAAGGGAAGGAAGTTGCGTATTCTGCGACATCATCTCGGAGGAGGCGCGGGCCGGCGTCAGGGTGATACGTGAAAGTGACGAGTTCGTTGCCATAGCTCCGTTCGCCTCACGGTTTCCTTTCGAGGTTTGGATAGTACCCAGAACCCACCAGGAGTCGTTCGACCTGATAACCGGGCCACAGATATGGGACTTCGCATCCGTCCTGCGTGATGTCCTGGGAAGGTATCACATGAGGTTTTCTGACCCACCGTACAACTACTTCATCCATTCCGCGCCGTGCGACGGTTCGCGGTACCCTTATTATCACTGGCACCTGGAGATGATACCAAGGCTCACCGTGCCGGGGGCGATGGAGCTCGGCACTTCCATGTGGATAAACATCACCACCCCGGAGCACGCCGCGGACTATCTTACTGGAAAGGTCGACCAGGGGTTGTGAGTCCGGGTGGCTGCGGATCTAATGCGGTGCCAGACACGTAACAATCCAGCTTGGTCAGAGTGAATACTGACCCCACAAGATAAACTTCAGTTAACGGCTTCGTCGGGCAGGGGAGGACAGAGGTTAAGGGTGCGGGGGCGGTACTGGTACCCCCTGTCAGCGCTGCGATAGACCTCGATAGTGCTGCGGGCTATCCTTTCCCAGTCGTAGCGGTCACCCAGGTAGGCCTTCGCGTCGGCGGTTATGCGCTCGGAGAGACCCGGGTCGGTAAGTATTCGAAGCATCGCCTCCGCAAGGGAGTCGGCGTTGCCCGGCTCGAACTTGAGGCCGGTCTCCTCATGGACGACTATCTCGGAGAGGCCGCCGGTATCCGCGACGATTGTAGGTGTGCCCATGGCCATAGATTCGAGAACAACCATCCCGAAAGGCTCGTACAGGCTTGGTACAACCGTGAGGTCAGCGCTCCTGTAGAACGCGTAGAGGGCATCCGTGTCCAGGTGGCCGGTGAACTTCACCTTTCCTTCCAGTCCGAAAGCGCTGACCATGGCCTTGAGCTGGTTGAGATGAGGGCCGGTCCCGGCTACCACGAAGGTCACGTTGGGGACCTTGTTCATTATCAGGGTCATCGCCTCGATAGCGGTCTGTACCCCTTTCTCGTACACCAGCCTTCCTACGAAGAAAACCAGCTTGTCACCGGGGGGCACGTACTTTCTGCGGTAGAGATCGATGCTTACGTCGTGCTTGAAGCTCTCCGCATCGATCCCGTTAGGGATGACGTCCACCTTGTCCGGGGGCAGTTGGAAGATGTCTGTTATCTGCTCCATCATGTACTGGCTGCAGCATATGGTGCGTACAGACTCGAACGTCAACCACCACTCGCACTGGTGGATAAGCTTGTTCATAGGGCCGGGAAGGTGGCCCTGGTGCCTCCCGTACTCGGTCGCGTGGATCGTGGCGACGAGCGGGATGCGGTAGGCGTGTTTAAGGCTCGCGGCGGCGTGGCCCACCAGCCAGTCGTGGGCGTGGATCACGTTGATGTTTTTCAGGTCGTTGATGAGAGCGACCGATTTTTCCATGAGCGCCAGGTTGAACTGCAGTGTCCAGGGAACCCATTCCTCCTGAGGGATGTCGGGTGGATACTTGACTACCCTGTAGATATGAACACCCTCGGACTCCTCGTATTCCGGCGCGTCCGGATGGTCTTTGGTCACCACGTGGACCTTCACACCCTGGGCGGCCAGCGCGGTGGAGAGGTGATAGACGTGCCTTCCAAGACCACCGATGATACGGGGTGGGTATTCCCAGCTCAATATCATTACGCGCAAGATATCTCCTTTCAGCTCCCCGGGGGTTCACTGTCCGGAGATGACACCGAGATCGAGTTCCGCGAAGATGTTATCCGCCTCCTCGACCTCGGAAAGCAACGTGATCGTCCGGCCCGGTTCCCCTGACTCGAGAGCGTCCGAGATTCCCCGGAAACGCTCGAGATGGGTATTGAACCTTTCAGTAGCATACTTTTTCGCCCGCTCTTTTGCAACCATGTAAGGCCAATCGCTGGACTCGAGCAGAAGTACCTCGCGGGTTGCCTGGGTCAGGGCGCGCGAGGCGGACCTGTCGCTTTCGCCGCTGAACCGGGATGCAAGGTCGAACAGTCTCTCCTGCGCTTTCGTGAGTTCACGCCACATCCAGCCGGTGTCCTGGTTTACCCAGGTCGAGTGGTCCCTTCCGGTCCCCCAGGAGCTTTCAACGAGCCGGGTTGAACTCATGGGTGGATTATCGTCGAGGTAGCGGGAAGGTACCGTGACCTGTATGCTATCGCTTCCGGACAGGGAGCGCAGGGTGACCTCCATCCAGTAGACGCCCTCGTGCCATCCGTGGCCGAAAAGCTCCGTGTCGTACGCGGCCAGGACAAGGGGCTTCGCGTCGCCGACGCATGGCTCCGCGCTGTCGATCTCACCCGCGACATCCTGCACGAAGTGCCGTGAGTGGTCGAGCGCGCGCCGGGTTGCGGGATCCGGGACGTACACCTCCTTTTCCTCGATCGGCACTTTTGGGCCGGTCACTTTCCAGTAGTGCAGTCCGGACCCGTCGTAGTATTTAGTGGTGTCCATGTAGGTGCCGTCGGTCGGATAGCCGCTGACATCGTCCCAAACGTTACGGCGCGCCCGCTCGCTGATCATCAGGGCGGCGACCCGTGATTCCCCCACCATGTAAGCGCATGTAGAGGGGAGCTCAGGCGTGGAAGTCGCATCGGCGACGATGTAGCGGACACCCTCCGCTTCCAGCAACCTCTCTATTCCTTCCCGGTACGCGCATTCGGGTATCCAGAAGCCGGCGGGGTTACGGCCCAGATGCTTTCGGTGAGACTCCAGCCCCAGTAGCACCTGGCGCTTGACCGAGCGTTCGTCTTCCTGCGCCGGCAAAAAGGCGTGTGTCGCAGACGACGCTATCGTCTCGATGGCCCCTTCCCTCTCGAGTGAAGCGAGAGCGCCCAGCAGGTCACCGCCGATGGAAGTGAACGCCAGCAGTTTGCTCCTGAACTCCTCGCAGTATGACTGCGCGAGAGCTTTGCGCCCGGGGTCTTGGAAGTACTCGAAGTCGCGGATGTCCCTGGTGGTGTGCTCGGCCATGGTCTTCAAGTGAGCTATGAACCTTTCCTGTATGTAAGGATCGGCGAGCTGCTCGCAGAGCACAGGGGTGAGTGTCAGGGCCGCGCAGGGGAACACGCCCTCGTCATTGAGGCGCTCCAGAGCGCTGATCAACGGCAGGTAAGTGCTGGACATCACCTGGTACAACCAGTCTTCGCCGACCGGCCAGATGCCGTTTTTGCGGACGTAAGGCATGTGAGTGTGCAGTAGAAGCGAAAAGTAACCTTTCAATCCACGGGCTCCCCGGAAGGTTCCTTGCGGCATATGGCAACGATATCAAGGCATTGGGCGATACTGGATGTCTCCACGCGAAAGTCGGATGTCCTGACGTGGGGCGTGAGCAGGCGGTGGGCCCACAACCTCGGGTTGAAAGAGCTCATGGTGTAGACATTGATGAAATCAACCAGGCGGACCTTCTCGTTCAGCCTCAGCCGGCGCGCGTGAAAAATGCCTGAGATCTCGACTGTCTCGAAGAGTTGCTCTAGGACTTCATGGAATTCGCCCGGCGTGTACTCCCGCAGGTGGAACGGGTTGATCGGAGTTTTGCTCCCCGGTGATATCGTAAGTCGGTTCGGCGTGCTGAAGATGGCGGTGCCGCCCGGCTCGAGTACTCGCACGATCTCGCGGAAGTAACTCGACTCGTCTACCAGGTGTTCCACTACCTGCAGGGACACGGCCATGTCGAATGAACCCGCGGGGAGCTCCAGGCTGCCGACATCCATGATCTCAAAAGAAAGGTTGGGGGCCGCGTAAGCCCCGCTTGCGTGTTTAACCACCTCGGGGGCGATGTCCACACCGAGTACCTGCACCGCTCTTTCCGCTAGCATGGCCGGCCCGTAACCCTCGCCGCACCCGACGTCAACCACCCTTCTGCCCGCGGCCATGTCGGCGGCAAGGTGGTAGGCAACCAGGTGCCGTTGGAACCAGTAGTTCTCGCGCGGGATGCCCGGCAGGGTCCTTTCGCCGGTCAGCTCGAGGCCCGTATCCGCATCTGTCAACAGGTGCTCACTTGGCGTTTCAGGTAAGCGAGGACCTGGCGGGCCGCCTCGATGCCTGAGGAGAAGGCAATGTCGCCACCCCCCGAACCGGTCGCGGACACCGTGTCCCCGGCGATAAAGAGGTTTTCGACACCTGGAACCTTGGCGCGGGGGCGGTCAGGTGCAGTCTGGCCGACGCGAGGCTCGGCGCCGTCGACCATGTTGAGCTTCAGGACCCGCTGGCGCTCTACCTTGTCCATGATCCCGGGGAACATCCGGTCCAGCAATTCAAGGAGCTCCTTCTCTCCGGCTTCGACCATTTGTTCGTCTTTCATCGTAGAAGCGGGCAGAGGATAGTACCAGGTGGCGAGCTGTTTGCCTTCCGGGGCCGTGCCGGGGTCGATGTTGGATGTGAACTGGCCCATGGTCACCGGGTCCTGGCTTGTGATGAGGCCGTCAATATCAGAAACATTCTCAGTCAGCCAGAGGTCGATCGAGACCCCGGCGGTCGGAATGAGTGACCTGCATCTCTTCGTGAATGATTCCGGAAGCGTTCCCTGCGGCACCAGATCCGGGAGCTTCTGAACGGGGAACGCAGCCACCACGGCCCTGCAATCGAGAAGCTCCTCTTTGACGCTGACAGAGGTGACACAACCGTCCTTGACCTCGATCGTCTTTGCCCGGCTGTTGAGGGTGATTTTCCCGGACTGCTCTATCTTCTTTGCCAGGGCCTCTATTATCTGGCTGGTGCCGCCTCGGGGGTAAGCCACTGTCTGCTTGGCCCGCAGGGCCCGCTTGAGGAAAGTCGCGAAGTCACCGGCGCTGGTAACGCTTGTGTCGGGTGAGATAATCCCGATGCCTGAGAGTACTGTGAGCAGGCTCGAGATCTCCGGCCTTCCCTTGCCCCAGACCGCATTGTCCAGCGTGACGTTGGAGTTCTTACGCTTGTTTGAAATGACGAGCTTAAGCATGTTGGACGCCATCAACAACTTGTCGGACGTGGAAAGGAACTCCGACTTGAGCAGCTGTGGGACGCTGGAGGGAAGAGAAACGAAAGACCCGCCCCTGTAAAGCAGGGGTTCTCCCATTGGCAGGAAGTCGATCTCGTGACCGATCTCCCTCAGTGCTGCGGCTGCTTCCCCCTCGCTGGCGAAGCGGTTTGCATGGATCCCGTAGTCGACCGTGAAGCCATCCTTGCGATCGAAAGTCGCCCTTCCACCGAGGTGCCCCGTGGACTCGAGGACCTCGACGTCCACGCCGTTGTGCGCCAGTATCGCTGCTGTGGTAAGGCCCCCGTAGCCCGCCCCTATGACCGTTACGTCGGCTCCCATGTCGACCTCCCTGCTCTCGTTTTGGTTGACATTATAGCCTACCCTGTCCGGCTACAGCGAACGGGGAAATGGGGTCAGGTCTTGAATCGTGAATTTA
>Ga0315288_10001257_pt1 | contig 32722 bp, 23 predicted proteins | sample YL17G11_20_MG_FD_203454 | JGI IMG/M metagenome (GOLD analysis project Ga0315288, IMG submission 203454) | Sediment microbial communities from Yellowstone Lake, YNP, Wyoming, USA - YL17G11_20 | ecosystem: Environmental > Aquatic > Freshwater > Lake > Sediment | place: USA: Wyoming | collected...
GTGCACCCGACGGAGATCGCGTTTGACATCGCCTCGGCTCAGCGTGCGATCGATGCCGTAAAGGGACATAAATCCTTTGGCTTCAATTATGATCCCAGCCACCTCGGCTATCAGGGTGTGGACTACGTCAAGTTCATCCGGACCTTCGGCAAGCGCATTTTCCATGCCCATATGAAGGACGTCTGGTGGAATCACGGCGACGGCACAGTTGGTGTTTTCGGCGGCCATACCGAGTTCGCCGACCCGCGCCGATACTGGGACTTCCGCTCGATAGGCCACGGCGATATCAATTTCGAGGAAATCATCGTTGCTTTGAACGATGTCGGCTATCAGGGCCCGCTTTCCGTCGAGTGGGAAGACAGCCGAATGGACCGCGAGCACGGGGCCGCAGAAGCCTGCCAGTTCTTCAAAAAGGCGGACTTCAAGCCGTCTAAGATTGCCTTCGATGCGCAGTTTGACAGATAATCGAGATAAAATTTCTCGAAGCTGACGGAGCACTCGTTGTAGTGCTCCGCAGCCGTTTAGATTGTAGTTTAATACAGGAGAGCTGACTATGGCCAGAGGTCGTCGTATCAGCCGGCGCCGGTTCATTGCACAGACAGCCGGCACAGCTTTAGGGGCAATAGGTTTCCCGTACATCGTTCCATCATCGGTTCTCGGACAAGCCGGCGGCGTTGCGCCGAGCGAGCGGATTACGCTGGGTTTTATCGGCACGGGCAAGCAGAGTCAGCATCTGATGAGGTCTTTTCTGAATTCGCCCGGCACACATGTTGTTGCCGGCTGCGATGTTGACAAACTCAAGCTCGAACGCGGCAAGAAAATTGTCGAAGACCACTATGCCGGCAAGAATGGCGGCTCATATAAAGGCTGCGATACGTACGGCGACTTTCGCGAGCTGCTCGCCAGGGACGACATCGATGCGGTGGTGATTGCCACGCCGGACCACTGGCATGCGGTCATAGTTATCGAGTCGGCCGAAGCCGGCAAGGACATCTATTGTGAAAAGCCCCTTTCGCAGACCATTGAACAGGCAAGAACCATGGTTAATGCGGTCAGGCGCTACGGGCGGGTCTTTCAGACCGGCAGCATGCAGCGCTCGGATTGGCATTTCCGCCTGGGCTGCGAGCTGGTCCTTAATGGCTACATCGGAGAACTAAAACACGTGACCGTGGGCGTTGGCGGTCCGCCCGAGGATAAACCGCTGCCGGCACAGCCGGTACCGGATTATCTCGACTGGGATAGGTGGCTCGGTCCGGCACTGTGGAGGCCGTATAACTCCGAATTATCGCCGCACCTGAGCTGGGACGGCTTTCCTAATTGGCGAAATCACAGCGCCTTTGGCGGCGGCGGCATGACCGACTGGGGCGCGCACCATTTCGATATCGCCCAGTGGGGCATGGGAATGGATGAGAGCGGGCCGGTGGAGATTATTCCGCCGGATGGCAAAGATTACAAGGTGCTCACCTACAAATACGCCGGCGGCGTTACGATGACGCGTGATGATGCGAACGGGGTTTTATTCAAAGGTACCAAAGGCGAGGTCGAAACCAATCGCGGGCACCTGCGAACCGTACCTGAGAACCTTGTGAATCAGAAGCTCGGCCCCAATGAAATTCACCTGTACGAATGCAATAATCATTATACCGACTGGCTGGATGCTATACGCAAGCGCAGCAAGCCGATTTGCGATATCGAGACCGGCTGCCGTTCGGTCACGGTTTGCCATCTGGGTAATATCGCCTATAAGCTTGGCCGGCCGCTGAAGTGGGATCCGAAACGCGAAGTGTTTGTCGGAGATTCCGGAGCGAACCGTTTACTTTCACGACCCATGCGCAGCCCCTGGCATCTCTGAAATTTATGATTTACGATTTATGATTTACTATTGATTTATTAAAGGAGCAAATAATGAGTATGAGGTCAAAATTAATGAGCGCTGCGTTGCTGGGTCTCTGGTGTTTGTCAATTTTTACGAGCACTTTGCAGGCGGCCTCGCCGGAGAAGCTGCGCGACCTTACGGCCGAAGAAGTGCAGAAGATAGAAAACGCGGTTCCAAAGCAGGCGACCGTGAAACCTGACAAGCCGCGGAAACTGCTGGTTTTCTGGCTGTGCGAAGGCTTCTTCCACACGTCAATCCCCCTGGTTAACAAAGCGCTCGTGCAAATGGGTAAAACAACCGGGGCGTACGAGACTGTCGTGACGAACGACATGTCCATTTTCAAGCCGGAGAACCTGAAACAGTTCGACGCCGTCTGCTTCAATAATACGACCGGCCTTAAATTCAACCCTGAAAAGACGCCGGAACTGTGCAAGAGCCTGATGGATTTCGTCAGGGGCGGAAAGGGCATAGTTGGGATTCATGCTGCCACAGACAACTTCAACGAATGGCCGGAGGCGCAGGAAATGATGGGCGGCAAATTCACCGGCCATCCCTGGGGCGGCGGCGGAACCTGGGCGATCAAGATCGATGAGCCGGACCATCCGCTGATGGCCGCATTTAAGGGAAAAGGATTCAAAATCAACGATGAGATTTACCGGACGGACCCGCCGCTCTATTCGAGAGATAAGCAACTCGTTTTGATGAGTCTCGATATGAGCGACGAGACCACCCGGAACGTCGAAGGATTCAAACCGACGGATGCCGATACCGGCACCGGCTGGATCAAGACATGGGGAAAAGGACGTATATTCTATTGCTCGCTGGGGCACAATGACCATTTGCTTTGGAATCCGGCGATTTTGCAGCACTATCTTGACGGAATTCAATTTGCATTTGGTGACTACAAAGTTGATACAACGCCAAAACCTATAGTTAGTTCAGGAAAGGGATCAGAAATGGGCGAATTATTGATGATAGCAGCAGCACTGCTGGAAAAGGTGAAAACGTACGATTGGGGCCAAAGCCGCCTGCCGCTGACTGAGGTAAGTGAGATTATCAAGAAGGCGCAAGGTGATAAAGACCAGCTGGCGAAAATCGAAAAGGACCTGCTGAGCGTGCTCGATGCTCCCGATGCAATGCAGGCCGGCAAGCAGTTTGTATGCAGGGAATTGAGCATTATCGGCACCGAGCAATCCGTACCAACCCTTGCTAAAATGCTCGCTGACGAGGAGGCCTCCGATATGGCAAGATACGCCCTGGAGCGGATACCAGGTTCGGCGGTTGATGAGGCCTTGCGGGATTCTCTGGGTAAGGCAAAGGGCAAGGCAAAAATAGGAATCATCAATTCATTGGGTCAGCGTCGTGACAAGGGGGCCATCGGCGCTCTGAGCGGACTTCTGGGTGAGCCTGACGAGGCTGTCTCGACCGCCACCGCCTCCGCCCTGGGCCAGATTGCCGGTCCGCAGGCCGCCAAGGCCCTGGCCGAGGCAAAAAATAAGGCCGGCGGAAAGTTACTATTGGTGGTATTGGATGCCTATTTAAAGTGTGCCGATCAGCTTGTGGCCGATGGTAATAAGACCGGCGCTATTGCCATTTATAAAGAGCTTCAGAAAGAAGGTATGCCCAAGCCGATTCGCACCGCTGCGCTGACGGGCATGATTAACGCTGCCAAAAAGTAAGAATTAAGACATGAAAGCTAATTATACGATTTGCAGCACATTAGCTGTTTTGCTTTTGTGTTCTTATGTTGTTTGTTTGGGCGCTTCGGGGCAGTCGCAGGACGAAGCCGTTGGTATTGTTCTGGATATTCTCCGGAGCGACGACCAGGAGATGCAGGCCGCAGCCATAGCGATGGTTAAGGAGATGCCCGGGACGCAGGTAACGGAGGTCCTGGCCAAAGAGCTGCCGAATCTTTCGGCGAAAAGTCAGGTACAGCTTTTATCAGCCCTTGGCGATCGTGGCGATGCTGCCGCCCGGCCTGCTGTTGTTACTGCTGTGAAGTCCGAAGACCAGTCCGTTCGAATCGCCGCTTTGAGAGCATTAGGCCAACTGGGCGACGATTCGAGCGTTGAGTTATTGGCGCAGTCGGCGGCCGGCGCTACCGGCGCCGAACAAAAAGCCGCTCGCGACAGCTTGTATCGCCTGCGCGGCCCGAACGTCGATAAAGTCATTCTGGCGGCTATCCCAAAGGCCGAGGCCGAAACAAAAGTCGAGTTGATCAGCAGCGTGGGCCAGCGCAATATCACAGCGGGCGTCGCCGCTTTGTTGGAAACGGCGAAGGATTCGGACCGCAAAGTCCGAACCGTGTCACTGAGGACCTTGAAGGTTGTCGCCGGGCCTGAGCATTTGCCGGCATTGGTCGATCTTCTGATTAAGGCCGAAAGCTCATCCGACCGCACCGAGGCCCAGAAGACAATCGCCGCCGTAGCCCACAGGATCGCGGACAAAAGCCGCCAGGCTGCAAGCGTTTTAGCTGCTCTGCCATCGGTGAAAGAAACTGTGACTCGGTGCTCTTTGCTGGATGTGCTCGGCAGGATAGGCGATAACAGCGCTTTGCCGGTACTCACTGCCGCGATTAAGGATGAGAGCGTCGATATTCAGACCGCCGCGATTCGCGCGCTGGCGGACTGGCCGACGCCGGAGCCGGCGGCCGAGCTGCTGAAAGTCGCCGAGAGTTCCGGCAACAAAGTGCACCGGATCCTGGCTCTGCGCGGATTTGTTCGCCTGCTTGGTCTGGCGAGCGACCGGCCGGCGGACCAGACGATTGAGATGTATAAAAAAGCCATAAGCCTGGCCCCGGATACGGGTGAAAAGAAAAAAGTGCTGTCGGGGCTGTCCAATACGAAATCTCTCGCGGCGCTGCAAATGGCAGCGGGCTATCTCGACGATGAGTCTTTGTTCGTGGAGGCCGGAGCCGCCGCGATTAATATCGCCGGCGGCATTTATGCGGATTATCCCGAACCGGCGAAGGATATGCTGAATCGGATTATAAAGACGACGAAAAGTGATTCGCTGCGTCAGCAGGCGCAGGAATTGATAAATAATATCGAGCAGGGTGATGCAGGTGGACAGGCGGACGAAAACGAAAACTGAAAATAGCTACCGGATACGAACGTTGAATTAAGCGGGAATTTTGCTGCTGCGACCTGGCGGGAAAAATTGGTTGCCGGTTTTAACATAATATTTTGAAATAACTGTGATCGATTGATATTTTCAACAGTTCGAAATAACGCTTGTTTATTAAGGGATAAAAATTATGAAAGACAAGAAAATAACTGAAAAGAAGAACATCTCTCGACGTGAGTTCATGGGCGGCGCTGCGGCGGCGATGGCGTTTACGATAATACCGAGCCACGTCCTGGCCCAGCCGCCGAGCGGGAAGCTCAATGTTGCCTCCATCGGCGCCGGGGGCATGGGCGCAGGAAATACCAGGGCCGCCGCGTCTGCCGGTGCGAACATTGTCGCATTGTGCGACGTCGACTGGAACAAAGCGGACGAGTCCTTCAAGAGATTCCCGGATGCCAAGAAATACAAAGATTTCCGCAAGATGCTCGATAATGAGAAGAGCATTGAAGCTGTGATTGTCGCCACGCCCGACCACTTTCATACCGTTGCTGCTATGGCTGCGATGAGACGGGGCAAACATGTCTATGTGCAGAAACCGCTGACCCGCTTAGTGTCGGAGGCCCGTGCTTTGACCGAGGCGGCCCGCAAGTACAAGGTCGTTTCGCAGATGGGTAATCAGGGGCACTCCGGAAACGGCGTTCGCGACATTTGCGAATGGATCTGGGCCGGCGTGATCGGCGAAGTCAAAGAAGTTCACGCCTGGACCAACAGGCCGATCTGGCCGCAGGGTATCGACCGGCCCAAGGAGGTGCATGAGATCCCTGACACGCTTGACTGGGACCTCTGGATTGGCCCGTCACCTATGCGTCCTTATAATAAGTGCTATGCGCCGTTTGCCTGGCGCGGCTGGTGGGATTTCGGCGGCGGTGCCCTGGCTGATATGGCCTGCCACGTGCTGGACCCGGTCTTCTGGGCGCTGAAGCTCAAGTACCCGACCAGCGTAGAGGCAAGCTGTACCCCGGTCAATAAGGAGACGTACCCGCTCGCTTCGGTCGTTCACTATCAATTCCCGGCCCGCGAAGGCATGCCGGCGGTGAAAGTGCACTGGTATGACGGCGGTATGAAGCCAGAGCGTCCCGATGTGCTGGAAATAGCTCGGCCGCTGGATCAGGCTTCGAGCAATGTGCTGTTTATGGGTTCCAAGGGCGTGCTGCGCTGCGGCGAGTACGGCGACAATCCGCAACTGATTCCGTTCGAAAGCATGCGGGAATTCTCCAAGAACAAACCGCCGCAGACGCTAAAGCGGATCGAGACCAGCCATGAAGGTAACTGGATCGAGGCTTGCAAGACAGGCGGCAAGGCTACCTCGAACTTCGACTATTCCGGACCGTTAACGGAAATGGTCACGATGGGCAATCTGGCAATTCGCCCGGAGAACGTCGGCAAGAAGCTTCTATGGGACGGCGAGAATATGCGCGTCACAAATGATGAAGGAGCCAACGATTTCGTGCAAATGCATTATCGCGAGGGCTGGTCGCTCGAAATGTAAGAAATTGCAGACCGTAGGGTCGGGCTTACCTCACCATGATTGAATCGGTGGGCTAAAGCCCACCCTGCAATGGCGGTCTCTCGAAGATGTGTGAGAGAGTGCAGATAGAGGGAGGCGGAATAGATTTACGATTTATTAAGATGTGGAACATTGTTATGGAAAACCAGAAAAAATCGAGCGGGCAGCAGAAGATTAAGATCTCTCGCCGTGACTTTATGGGTGCTGCCGCGGCTGTTGCGGCTTTTACGTTCGTACCGAAGCGCGTTATTGCGGGTTCGGCGAGTAACAAGCTCAACATCGCCGGCATTGGTGTCGGCGGTCGTGGCGCCAGCGACTTACAGGCTTTGGAAAGTGAGAATATTGTCGCCCTGTGCGACGTCGATTTGGACAGGGCCAAGGGGACGATCAAGAAACACCCCGACGCGAAGCTCTACCGCGACTTCAGAGAAATGCTGGATAAAGAGGCCGGGAACATCGATGCGGTGGTCATCGGCGCGCCGGATCACATTCACGCTCCCGCTGCCATCAGGGCGATGAAGATGGGCAAGCACGTGTATTGTGAAAAGCCGATGGCTCATACGATCTTCGAGGCCCGCGAAATGGCGCGAGTCGCGCGCCAGACCGGCGTGGTTACGCAGATGGGCAACCAGGGTCACGCGGGCGAAGGATTGCGACTTTACAAGGAGTACATCCAGGCCGGCGCGATCGGCAAAGTCAAAGAGGTGCATGTCTGGAGCGACCGGGCAGGCACGCCTGACCGGGCCTGGTGGCCGCAGGGCGTAACGGCGCCAGAAGGCAGCGAGCCTGTTCCGGAGACCATGGATTGGGATCTCTGGCTCGGGCCTGCCAAATGGAGGCCGTATAACTCGGCTTATGCGCCCTTCAAGTGGCGCGGCTGGTTCGACTTCGGCTGCGGCGCTCTGGGCGATATGGCCGTTCATAACGCCGACCCGGCATTCTTCGCGCTGGACCTCGATGCCCCCGTAGCCGTGGAAGCCGAGACCGATGAGGTCAACAACGATACGTTCCCGAAATGGAACATCATCCATTACTACTTCCCGGCCAGGGGAGCCAGGCCGGCCGTGAAGATGACCTGGTACGATGGCGCAAAACTGCCGCCCAGGCCTGCGGATTTGAATGAGGGGCTCAACCTCGGTAGCAACGGGATTCTGTTTGTGGGCGAGAATGGTTCGCTGCTGGGCGGCAGCCATGCTGGTACGCCGCGAATCATTCCTGAGGCTAAGAGAAAAGAGTACGGCAAGCCGCCCAAGACGCTGCCGAGGTCGCCGGGCCATCACCAGGAGTGGGCCGAGGCCTGCAAAACGGGCAAGCCCGAGGATGCGAAATCCGGTTTCTGGTACGCCGGGCCGTTCACCGAGGCGCTGCTCGTCGGCAACCTTGCCGTCCGGCTGAAGAAACGCGTCGAGTGGGACTCGAAAGCGATGCGCTCGCCGAATTGTCCCGAAGCGGACAATTATATCACCAAGTTTTACCGTGCCGGATGGAGGCTGTAATTTTGACTGATTGACAGTATGTGCGGTTGGAGTATGTGTTTAACCAAGAAAGAGCCATCCCCATCCCGATAACGACAATCGGGATGAGGCTGCCACCCAATAGAATTGATGAAAAACGGGTGGCAGCCTCAAAGCCGCAGGCTTTGGGAATGGTCGTGAATGCCAGAGGCCGGCTGAACATGTACCGATTGAAAACCGTCCGTACAATTATACGATTAACGATAATTTGCAAAATGCGAAAGGGGTCTCTTTATGAAAAGCTGGGCGAAGTCGGGCGAAGATCAGGATAAAAAGATCGCGAGACGTGATTTTATGAGTGCGGCAGCGGCGGTAGCGGCTTTTACAATAGTGCCGAGCCACGTGCTTGGCGGGCCGAGGCGTGTGCCGCCCAGCGAGAAGCTCAACATTGCCGGCGTGGGAATCGGCGGCCGCGGCGCAGGCGACCTCGACGAGGTCGGCAGCGAGAATATCGTTGCCCTCTGTGATGTGGATGACAGGTATGCTGCGGACGTGTTCAAACGCTATCCCAATGCCAAAAAATATCACGATTTCCGCAAGATGCTGGATAAAGAGAAGAACATCGACGCAGTGGTTATTGCCACGCCGGACCATACTCATGCCGTTGTTGCCCTCACGGCAATCAAAATGGGCAAGCACGTCTATTGCGAGAAACCGCTGGCCCATTCGATTTACGAAGTTCGCAAGCTGACCGAAGCTGCGCGCGAGGCAGGCGTAGCGACCCAGTTGGGCAACCAGGGCCAGGCATCCGAAGAGACTCGCTTAGCGAGTGAATTCATCTGGGACGGTGCGATCGGCCCGGTTCGAGAGGTCCATTCGTGGTGCAACAGGCCCATCTCGCCTCGCGGAATTGATCGGCCGAAGGAGACGCCGCCCGTGCCGGAGACCCTGGATTGGGACTTATGGCTTGGCCCGGCTACCCAGCGGCCTTATCATCCGTGTTACCTGCCGTTCTCGTGGCGCGGCTGGTGGGATTTTGGATCGGGCGTGCTGGGCGATATCGGCTGCCATCAGTTCATTTCGATTTTCAGGGCCTTGAAGCTCGGATACCCGACGAGCGTCGAAGCCTGCTCCAGCGGGGTAAATTCCGAAACTGCGCCTCTGGCTTCGATTATCCGTTACGATTTTCCCGCCCGCGAGGGAATGCCGCCTGTCAAGCTGACCTGGTACGACGGTGGGCTGATGCCGGCCCGGCCGGAAGAACTCGAAGAGGGCTTGCATTTCGGCGACGCCGATGACAATTTATTTGTCGGCGAGAAAGGCAAGATGCTGGGCCACAGGCTACTGCCGGAATCGAGGAGCAAGGAGTACGGCAGGCCGCCGAGAGTTCTGCCCCGCTCGCCCGGACACCACAAGGAGTGGATTAACGCCTGCAAGGGAGGCGAACCGGCCGGCTCCAATTTCGACCTTGCAGGACCGTTGACCGAGGTGGTATTGCTGGGCAACGTTGCCTTGCGCATGGGCCAGCAGTTATACGAGAAGGGCCTGAAACTATATTACGACGGCCCGAACATGAAGGTAACGAATTTGCCCGAGGCGAACAGATATATCCGCAGTGAATATCGCGAGGGTTGGATCCTGTAATGATTTACGATTTTCGATTTTCGATTAAGAGAGGAACACTACAATGGTAAAGAAGACAAGACAGAACGAAGTATCTGGCAGCAAGATATCACGACGTGATTTTATGGGAGCGGCGGCAGCCGTAGCGGCGTTCACGATTGTTCCACGGCATGTTCTGGGCGGACCGGGTCAGATTCCGCCGAGTGAGAAGATCAATATCGCGGGCGTCGGCATCGGGGGCCAGGGCGGGTCCGACCTGCGGGAACTTTCAAGCCAGAACATCGTGGCGCTGTGCGACGTGGATTGGGCACACGCGGCGGGAGCGTTCAAACGGTATCCCAAGGCCAAGCAGTACAAAGACTTCCGCGAGATGCTGGACAAGGAGGATAAGAACATCGACGGTGTCGTCGTTGGGACGCCGGACCATTTACACGCGATCGTCTCCATGGCCGCCATCAAGCGAGGCAAGCACGTCTACTGCGAGAAGCCGCTGACCCACACGGTGCTTGAGGCCCGGATGCTGGCCGATGCCGCCCGCGAACACAAGGTCGCTACGCAGATGGGCAACCAGGGCCAGGCCGGCGAGGAAGTCCGACTGCTGTGTGAAACAATCTGGGACGGGGCCATCGGGCAGGTTCACGAGGTCCATGTCTGGACGGACCGGCCGCTTAACGGGATCAACAATGTCTACTGGCCGCAGGGTGTGGACAGGCCCAAAGGGGAAGACCCGATTCCCGATTCGCTGAATTGGGACCTCTGGGTGGGTCCGGCGCCGATGCGTCCGTATGTGAACCGAGTCTATAGTCCCTTCGTCTGGCGTGGTTGGTGGGACTTCGGCACTGGGGCGCTCGGCGATATTGGCTGCCACAGCCTCGATCCGGTATTCCGTGCGCTGAAACTCGGCTATCCGACGAGTGTGGAAGCCTGCTGCACGCTGGTCAACGATGAGACCTATCCCGTGGCGTCGCGGGTGACGTATGAATTCCCAGCGCGGGGCGACCTTGCACCGGTGAAACTGCACTGGTATGATGGCGGGATGAAGCCGCCTCGTCCGCCGGAGCTTGAGGATGGTCGCAAGTGGGACACGAACGGCCAACTCTATATTGGCAGCAAGGGCAAAATGCTTGGTGGCCGCCTGATCCCGGAATCCCGGCAGAAAGACTACGGCAAGCCGCCGCAGAAGCTGGAGCGCTCACCCGGCCACTACATGGAGTGGGTTATTGCCTGCAAGGGCGGCAAGCCCGCCGGCTCGAATTTCCCCGACCACGCCGGCCTGCTGGCCCAGGTTGTTTTGATGGGTAATATCGCCATCCGTCCGGCATTGAAGGATAAGCTCCTCGGGACGAAGTTGCTCTGGGATGCCAACCAGTTCAAGTTTACGAATATGCCCGAGGCGAATCAATACATAACCAAGGAATACCGGCAGGGCTGGAGTTTATAGGCGTAAGGCGGGGCTTACCCACCTTAAACAAGGCCAACGGCTTTGATAGGTGGGCTAAAGCTCTCCCTACATATATTTAAGGAAGTCTATCGTGGAAAAGCAAAAAATAACTCGTCGTGGTTTTCTAAGTGGCGTTGCGGCGACGGCAGCGTTTACCATCGTTCCGCGTCATGTGCTTGGCGGGCCCGGCAGTGTTTCGCCGAGTGAAAAGCTAAACGTCGCCTGCATCGGCGTCGGCGGCATGGGGGCCAGCGATGTCGGCCAGGTCAGCACGGAAAACATCATTGCGTTTTGCGATGTGGACTGGAAACACGCGGATGCCACATTCAAGCGTTTTCCTAACGTGAAAAAATATCGCGATTTCCGCATAATGCTGGATAAAGAGGGCAACAACATCGATGCGGTCACAGTCTCGACGCCGGACAACATTCACGCCGTCGCTGCTATGGCCGCCATAAAAATGGGAAAACATGTCTATTGTCAGAAGCCCTTGGCGCACGATATCTATGAAGTCCGTCAGCTTACCGAGGCCGCCCGCAAACACAAAGTGATGACGCAGATGGGTATCCAGATTCATGCCGAGGAAGCCGTCAAGCGCGTGGTTGAGATTATTAAATCCGGGCTGATCGGCAAGGTGCGGAAAGTGGATATATTCAGTAACAAGAACTGGGGCGGCGGCACACGTCCCGTAGAATCCGAGCCGGTACCTGAGACGCTCGACTGGGACCTTTGGCTGGGCCCGGCTCCCTGGCGGCCTTATCATTCGACCTATCTGCCCGGCAACTGGCGCCGCTGGTGGGATTTCGGAACCGGCACGTTAGGCGATATGGGTTGTCATATCATCGACCCTGTTTGGTGGGCCCTGGATTTAGGTTATCCCACGACCGTGGAGGCCACGCCGGGCAAATTCAATAATGAAACTTATCCGACGGCTACGGTTGTTAAGTGGGAGTTTCCCGCCCGCGGCGAGCTGCCGCCTGTAACCGTTACCTGGTATGACGGCGACAACAGGCCACCAAGGCCGAAGGAGCTTGAGCCTGAGCGCAAACTGCCCGACCAAGGCGGATTATACTACGGCGAAAATGGCACCATTCTCGCCCCGCACATGGGTAATCCCCGGCTGATACCCGAATCGAAAATGAAAGGCTTCAAGATGCCGGAGCCGTTTTTGGGCAGGGGGGTAAATCATTACCAGGAATGGATTAACGCTTGCAAGGGCGGACCGAAACCGTCGGCCAACTTCGACTATTCCGGCCCGCTTAGCGAGACCATTCTTTTCGGCAACGTTTCAGCCCTTGCCGGCGAGAAACTATCCTGGGACGGCCCGAACCTCAAAATTACCAATCTGCCCGAGGCGAATAAGCACCTCAGGCGCAAATATCGCGAGGGTTGGACATTATAGTTATACTATTTTCGATATTAACAACGTCTTAATTAGTAGGAGAAAAAGAAATGAACAAGAAAATGAAAGTAACGGTTGGTATTCTGGCGGTTGCCTTGTGTATTTGCTGCTTATCGAAAGCGAATGCAGCGGGCGAGGAAAACTGGAAACTGGGCATGCAGGCGTACAGTTTCAATCGCTTCACGTTTTATGAGGCGGTGGATAAGACCAAGGCGCTTGAAATGAAATACATCGAGGTCTATCCCGGCCAGACGCTGAGCAAGGAAAAACCTGATGTAAAGACGGACCATAACATGTCTTCCGAGGACAAGAAACTCATGCTGCAAAAGCTCCGTGATGCCGGCGTGAAACTGACGAATTACGGCGTGGTGGGCCTGTCTAACAACGAGGCCGAATGCCGGAAGGTGTTCGACTTCGCCAAGGAGATGGGTATCGAGACGATAGTCTCCGAGCCGCCGGAAGATGCGTTTGAACTGATCGATAAGCTGTGTGAGGAATACAAAATCAACGTGGCAATCCATAATCATCCCAAACCTTCGCATTATTGGGATCCTGATACGGTTCTGAAGGTCTGCGAAGGGCGCAGCAAGCGAATCGGTGCCTGCGCCGATACCGGGCACTGGATGCGCTCGGGCATTAATCCGCTCGATGCGGTCAAAAAGCTTAAAGGCCGCATTATCAGCCTGCATACCAAGGATTTGAACGAGTTTGGCAATCCCCAGGCACACGATGTGATTTGGGGCACGGGAGCAGGCAATTTCAAAGAAATATTGGCCGAACTGGACCGGCAGAAATTCAAGGGCGTATTCTCGATAGAGTATGAGTACAACTGGCTCAACTCGATGCCCGAGATTTCAGGGTGTGTGGCGTTCTTCAGGAAGACCGCCGCCGAGTTTAGCGCCGTTAAGTATAAGGATGTTTTTCAGAAGAACCTTTCGAATGCCATAATGGAAGCCGGCTCCTGGGCTTTTGACGCCGATGGTGTTCTTGCACCCACACCGAACGGCCACGGCGACATCTGGACCAAAGAACGCTACGGCAACTTCATACTCGAACTCGACTTCAAAGTCCCCGAAAAGGGCAATAGCGGCGTCTTTATCCGCGGCGCTGATTTAAAGGACTGGATCAACACCGCGATTGAAATCCAGATTCACGCTACCACCGATGGGGCCAAGCACGGGCAATGTGGCGCTGTATATGATTGCCTCTCGCCCTCGAAGGATGCGACCAGGAAGCCGGGTGAGTGGAACCACTACATCATCACCTGTCTGGACAATAAGATTTATATCAATCTCAACGGCGAAGATATCATCGATATGGACCTGAACCTATGGACCGAGGCCGGCAAGAATCCGGATCCGCCGGTCGCCGCGGGGACCAAAAATAAGTTCCGCTACGCCTACAAGGATATGGCCCGCGAAGGGCACATTGGCTTGCAGTATCACGGTAATCTCATCTGGTTCAGGAATCTTAAAATCAAATCATTTGACTAAAGACTTAATTACAATGAGGTAAATACGAATGAACAGCAGGAACAACAACGCCATGGTTTGCTGCGGGACGATTCTGGTCATCGCGGTTCTGGCTTTCAATTTGTTTGGAATGTCCATGGTCGGCGGCTTGCAGACCGCACTTGCGGGCGATTCATCGCAGGCCTGGGTCTCGGTATTCAATGGCAAAGACCTGACCGGCTGGGACGGCGACCCTCGCCTCTGGTCGGTTAAGGACGGCGTCATTCGAGGCCAGACCACTATTACCAACCCCGCTCGCGGCAACACTTTCCTTATCTGGCGCGACGGCAAGCTCAGGGACTTCGAGCTGAAAATCAAGTTCCGCATCCAGAACGGCAACTCCGGCATCCAGTATCGCAGCAAGGAGATCGATAAGTGGGTCGTCGGCGGATATCAGGCCGAGGTCGAGAACAACCCGGGCAAGGTCGGGTTCCTCTACCACGAGGCCGGCCGCGGCTGGCTCGTCAATGTCGGCGATCTTATGGTCATCGACGAGAAAGGCGAGAAAGAGGTCGTCGGCAACGTTTCGGATGTCGATGAGCTTATCAAGGCCGGCTACTACAAGGACAAGGACTGGAACGAGTATCACATCATCGCGCAGGGTAACCACCTGAAACATTATCTCAACGGTTACCAGACGATGGAGCTGATCGACAACGACCGCCTGACCAACCCGGACGATCCGAAGGACCTCAAGGGATCTGCAAGAGAAGGCATTCTGGCGCTTCAGATTCATGCCGGTCCGCCGATGATTGTGGAGTTCAAAGATATCAGTGTCAGGCATCTCGACGAGAAATACGGCGATGCACAATTGGTTTTCAATGGAAAGAATCTCGACGAATGGACCACGAATGCCGGTTCGGGCAAGGGCGACAAATGGGTCGTCGGAAAGGCGGGTATCTCGTCGGCCGATCCGAAAATGCTTGTTTCCAAAGACGGCAGGGGCGAAATGATTAACCTGACGCCCGAGCACGGTGCCAGCCGGGACATTTACTCGAAAGCGAAGTTCGGCGACTGCCGGATAGAGCTGCAGGTAATGGTGCCGAAAGACTCTAATTCCGGCATTTACGTTATGGGCGAATATGAAATACAGGTGCTGGACAGTTGGGGCCGGCAGAAAATGGGCGGCGGCGATATGGGCGCGGTTTACGGCGCCAGTCCGCCGCGAGTTAACGCCAGCAAAAAGCCCGGCGAGTGGCAACAGTACGTTATTGATTTTCGCGCACCAAAGTTCGATTCTTCAGGGCAGAAGACCGACAAGGCTAAACTGCTCAGGGTGGAGCTTAACGGCCAGGTCCTGCATGAAAACCTTGTAATGGAGCAACAAACACCCGGCGGCGTTACCGGCACAGAATCACCAACCGGACCGCTGATGTTCCAGGGAAACCACGGGCCCGTGGCGTATCGCAATATCATCGTCAAACCTCTGGCAAAGTAACTGCAGTTGCAAGAAGAGGTGGGAAATTGTGATATCGCTGATTTGATGCTTTTCCTGGACCTGAAGCAGTCGTATACGAGCGCCGTAGTTAGGTGGCGTCGGCGGAAAATTAGCCGGAAGTGACGCTTGACAGTGAGGTATAGCCGTGCTATATTGCCCGGCAAAATTGAAAGTTCAAGATTAGTTGAGTTTGTTAAATTTGTGGAGTTGTTAAACTATGGATAATCAAAAAACTGTTAAAGAAATAGACAGGCGTAGTTTTCTGCGTTCGACAGCGGCGATGGGAGCCGGTTTGGCATTTTCGCCGATGGTTTTAGGACAGGCAAGCGGCAAAAAGGCGGATGATATAAATGTGGCTTTGCTTGGAGCCGGAGCCCAGGGGCAGGTCCTGATGGACGCCTGCCGGAATATCCCCGGCGTTCGTTTCAAGGCTGTCTGCGACATCTGGACAGAATACAATCAGAAACGCGTCTCACGCATGCTCAAAGCCTATCGCCACGAGCATAATACGTATGTGGACTACAAGGAAATGCTCGATAAGGAAAAAGACCTTGACGCGGTCATCGTCGCCACGCCTGACTTTTGGCATTCCGAGCACGCGGTGGCCTGCCTTGAGGCCGGGCTAAACGTCTATTGCGAAAAAGAGATGTCCAATACGCTCGAGGGCGCCAAGAAGATGGTGGAGGCGGCGAAGAAAACCGGCAAGCTGCTGCAGATCGGCCATCAACGCCGCAGCAATCCCCGCTACATCCATGCCTATGATAAGTTGATAACCGGCGCAAAGCTGTTGGGCAAGATCACCTGCATCAACGGCCAGTGGAATCGCAGCAAGACGGCGTGCGAGGATTTGGGCTCGCCCAGAAACGCTGAGATCGACCAGGCCACCCTTGAAAAGTACGGTTTCAAATCGATGCCGCAGTTTAGAAACTGGCGCTGGTACAAAGGGCTCGGCGGCGGCCCGATCGTCGATTTGGGTTCGCATCAGATCGACATTTATAGCTGGTATCTCGGCACCAATCCCAAGTCCGTCATTGCCAGCGGCGGTATCGACTACTGGAAAGGACACGACTGGTACGACAATGTCATGGCCATTTATGAGTATGAGGTTGGCGATCGGACCGTCAGGGCGTTTTACCAGACAATTACGACCAACAGCAGCAACGGATACTTTGAGACCTTTATGGGCGACGAGGGTACTCTGATCATCTCGGAAGCCTCCGGACGCGGCACGATATACCGCGAAGCGTGGGTCCCGGCGGAGAACTGGGAAAAGTGGGTAAAGATGGGCTTCGTCAAGGAGCCGGTTGCGCCGAAAGAGGAAAAACCCGCCGGCGACGCCGTGCTGGATGTACGCGAGTCACCGAAACCGCCGAGCTATGACATCCCGGTAACAATGGATGGCAAGCCGTATCATCAGCCGCACCTTGAGAACTTCTTCGATTCGATTCGCGGCAAGGCCAAACTTAATTGCCCGGCCGAGATCGGATACGAAACGGCAGTAACAGTGTTGAAAGTGAATGAAGCAGTGGCAGCCGGCAGTAAGCTGGAGTTCAAGCCGGAAGACTTCAAGGCGTAAACGTTCGGTTACGGTAGCCGCTCTGTAAGATAAATATTAATGCATTGAGAGAGAAGGATTGAGTTTACATTGAGAAAAGGATTGATATTAAAAGGCTTCTTGTGTTTGCTGGCCGTGTGTCTTCCCGCCGTTGCTGCTGAAACCGGGCAGAAGCTTCTCGGTGATGAAAGTGACGGCGGCCGGGCGCATCCGATTCATCGTCTCGGGCTGCTCGCCGAACCGGGCGAGAAAGACGCCGAACCTGTTAAGATTGATCCGAATATTGACACAGCCGAAGAGGTGCTTTTGCCTTTTTCCACGCGTCAGACATGCGGTAAGTGTCACAGTTACGGGATCATCAACAAAGGCTGGCATTTCAACTCAGTTGATCCGAATGCCGAGGCCGGCCGGCCGGGCCAGCCGTGGATCTATGTCGATGCCAAAACCGGCACGCAGATACCGCTTTCTTATCGCTCCTGGCCGGGCACGTTCAAGCCCGGGCAGTTCGGCCTGAGCGATCGTGAGTTCACGAAAATCTTCGGTCGTCAGACTCCGGGCGGGGGCGCAGGAGAGACCGACGAGACTGTCGAGGTCATGCGGCAGTACGTCTCCGGAAAGCTGGAGATTAACTGCCTCAGCTGTCACAATGCGGACCCGCGGCAGGATCAGGGCGGTCCGACCGGGTATGCTGTGCAGGTAAGCCGTGGCAATTTCCGCTGGGCTACGGCTGCATCCTCCGGCCTGGCTGCGGTCACCGGCTCTGCCAACGACATGGACGAAATGTACGATCCGTTCGATCCGTTTGCGGTCGAATCGGCCCAGAGTGGAAAGAAGAAGCCGCCGGCCATCACGTATCATAAGAACATGTTCGACCATGATAACAGCGTGTTCTTCAATATCGTCAGGGAAGTTCCTTCGCACCGGTGTTACTTCTGCCATTCGAATCTTTACATAGGCACCGAGGAGACCGAAAAATGGTCCGCGGACGAGGATATCCACCTCAAAGCAGGCCTGACCTGCATTGATTGTCACCGTAACGGGATCGGCCACAACATCGTCCGCGGGTACGCAGGCGAAGAGGACGCATCGGGCAACGAGCTTGCGGCTGCTTCCTCATGCGAAGGCTGCCACCTCGGAGAACAATCCGCTTCGGAGCCGGCCGCCGGCCGTCTGAGCGCCCCGGTTCCCGAACATCGCGGCATCCCGCCGGTGCATTTTGAAAGACTGACCTGCACCGCTTGTCATTCCGGCCCGTGGCCCGCCGATGAGCCGCACTTTACAAAAACTTCGATGGCCCATCGCCTCGGAACGCCAAACGTGAACAAGGCCCGCGAGATGTTGCCGCACATTTCCTCTCCTGTTTTCGCAAAACAGGCCGATGGCAAAATCGCGCCTCACAAGCTTGTTTGGCCTGCATTCTGGGGCGTTCTCAAAGACGATAGTGTAACGCCGATTGAGCTCGAAACCGTTACGAAAGTGATCGGCGAGGTGCTCTCAAAGGAAAAGTTCCCGTTCTCGGGTGACTGGCCGGAATTGACGGCCGACCATATCGTTAAGGGCCTGACAGCTCTGGCGTCCGGTGGATCCCCGGAAGGCAAGGCCGTTTATGTCAGCGGTGGCAGACTGTACAGCCTCGATGATTCTGGCCAACTGAGCGAACAGAAGGACCACCCCGCAGCGAAGCCTTACTTGTGGCCCATCGGTCATGATGTCAGGCCCGCGGCCCAGTCCCTGGGTATTCGTTATTGTACGGATTGTCACGGCACTGAAGCGCCTTTCTTCTTCGGGGACGTTAACGTCGATACTCCTGTTGTTGCAGCCCGGGAATCTAAAAAAATGGTTGAGTTCCAGGATATCTCACCATTCTATGCCTGGGCGTTTGCCTTCTCATTCGTGTTCCGCCCCTGGATGAAGATGGTTGTTCTTGGTTCATGTGCGGTTATGGCCTTCGTTCTGTTGTTATATGCACTGAAGGCCCTGGCTTGCGTTGTCAAAACGCTGGCCGGAGAAAATTAGCAGCTCTTGATTTAAAACATGTGAGTGATATGTTTCAAACGATTTCGATAGTCGCATTTTTAGTTACCATCGGTGCTCTGGCACTGAATTGCATTATTTCTCCCTGCAGGGAATGCTGGCGGCATCCCATGAGAAAACTGGTACAGCTTTTTACGATGCTCTTGATTGAACAGAAGCTGAGCCCGGCGGGGATTTTAAGGAAACTGGTTTATCTGCTGGCCCTGCTTTGCCTTGTCGTGCTGGCATTGACCGGCTTCTATCCGACGCTTGTCCTGGGCGAGCACATTTCCGGTTACCTGGTAATGGTGCACGCCACGTTCGCGCCGGTTTTCGCGATCTGCCTGGCGGTTCTGGCCGTGATGTGGGCACGTAACAGCCGCTTCACCGGCAATGACTGGCCGTGGTTTCAGCGTTTTGTTAAACGTGTTACTCTGATTAAAAGCACCGGCAAAGAAGTGCATCCCGAAAGCTTCGGCTTCGGGCAGAAAATATCTTTTTGGCTGATAATCTTTTTGGCTTTGCCGCTTGCCTTGTCGATTGTTTTGAGTATGTTCCCAATTTTCGGAACTCATTGGCAAGAGCTTCTCCTGGGGATTCACCGTTACACCGCTGTGTTGTTTTCCCTTGCGGCAATCGTTCATATTTACCTGATGATCCGATGTAAGACGAACGAATAACATCCAGATAGACTGTTCTTTCATATGTTTGTCGGGGTCACCGGCGCAGAATATTGCGTTTGTGACCCGTTCTATATACAGATGCACCCTTCGACTCCGCTCAGGGTGAAGAATAAAGAATTCTTCATGCCGAGCGGAGACGAGGCATCGGTTTATGTATTGCGTATTCTTACGCACAACGGGGCTCTTTTCGAAGGGCCGGAAAGGAGAAAGAGCCGATGGCCAAGGTAAAAGTCGCTGTTGTAGGGCTTGGATTTGGTGCCGAATTTATCCCAATTTATCAAAGACACCCCGATGCTGAGTGTTACGCCATTTGCCAGAGGAACGAAGAGCACCTCAATGAGATAGGCGACCAGTTTGGCATCGAAAGGCGATTCACAAAGTTCGAAGACCTTTTGGGCATTGACGAACTGGATGCGATCCACGTTGTTTCACCGATTGCCGATCACGCCTGGATGTCGCTGGAATCCCTGAAAGCGGGCAAACACACCTGTTGCACGGTACCGATGGCTACTACCAAAGAGGACTGCCTTGCTCTTGTTAAAGCGCGAAAGAAATCCGGCAAAGTCTATATGATGATGGAGACCGCCATCTATACCCGTGAGTTTCTCTACGCCAAAGAGCTGGTCGAATCGGGTAAATTAGGCAAGATACAGTTCCTGCGCGGATCACACCAGCAGAACATGGGCCTGCCGGGCTGGCCGAAATACTGGTACGGTTTTCCGCCGATGCATTATGCTACTCATGCAATAAGCCCGTTGTTGTGCCTTGCGAAAAAGCGCGCCGAATCTATCGTCTGTCACGGCTCGGGCCGGATTCAGAAAGATTATATCAAGAAGTACGATTCACCTTTCGCGGCTGAAACCGCTATTATCAAACTCGCCGATTCCGACCTTGCCTGCGAGGTGACCAGATCATTGTTTAATACAATCAGACAATACAGGGAAAGTTTCGACGTGTACGGCACAGAGCTGTCATTCGAATGGGAGCAGACCGCGGGCGAAGGTCCGGTCATCTATTCCGGCTATGAAGACGCTGAGAGAATAGAAATTCCCGACTACGGGCACCGGCTGCCGAAGGAAATTGCTCCTTTCACGGGGCATGGCGTCTATGACGAAGAACACGAGCATACGTCTTTTATCCAGGGCAGCGGGCATGGTGGCTCTCATCCGCATCTGACGCACGAGTTTCTTCGTGCGATTGTCGAAGACAGGAAATCCGCCGTAGATGCGGGCACGGCGGCAAACTGGACTATGGCGGGAGTCTGCGCCCACGAATCGGCGATGAATGGCGGCAGGAGAATTCAAATCCCGCAGACTGATTAGCTTCTTTCTCGCCGCGGACAAATTTTCCGTAAACACGTTAAAAAACTGGTTGTATTGAGACGCAATTGTTATATTTACAATGAACAATCCGGTAGCGTGCCGGTGGTATATATTCGAGGTAGTTTATTAAGGAGAAAAAATTATGAGTAATGGAGCACTGCCAGACTATGTAAGTATGGCCAAGCCGAATCCGGCTTCGAACAGGGCTCCCTGGTACAAGAACACGGCGCCTACCTATGCTGGTATCTTCCTGTGGTTCGTGTTCTGGAGCCAGGCACCGAGTGGCGGCGGAGCCAGTCCCGGTGGAGTGCTTAGTCAGGGTGTCGGCGTTGCGCTTCTCGGTTTGGTCGTAGCTGCGCTTCTGTGCCACGCCCTGTTCTACATGGTTCCGGGCCTGCTTGGTCTGAAGACCGGCCTTCCGCTCTACGTTGTGGGCACATCGACCTATGGCGTACAGGGGGGCTTCCTGATGCCGGGTTTTCTAATGGGCGTCCTTCAATTCGGGTGGCTTGGTGTCAACGCGTATTTTGCTTCGTTGGCCCTTGCACCTCTCTTCGGCGGAAGCGCCGCTGCTGCGAAGGTGATTGCCGTAATATGGGCGGCTGTCGCAGCATTCGTCGGATTGAAAGGTATTCAGTACGTTGCAAAGATTGCTACGTTCCTTCCTTTGATTCCCTTGGTGATTCTGCTTATTATGCTTGCTAAAACTATCGGTGGAATCGGCGATTTTAATGCCGATGCACTGATTGCCGCCGGTACCGTTAAGGGTGGCGCTACCGCCGGTTTGAGCTTCATCGGTGTCATAGCTTTGAGCATAACGTTTGTCGTTGGTTTCTTTGCCACCGCAGGTGCTGCCGGTGTCGATTTCGGAACGAACAGCAAAGACGAAAAAGACGTCCAGATGGGCGGCCTGATCGGAATCGCTCTGGCCACTATCGTTGCCGCTGGAGCTGCAATTCTGATAGCTGCTGGGGCTTTTGGCAAGTCCGGGACGTATGCTATGAACCCGGCTGACCCCGGTTTTATGGGAGGGATAATGGGTTCTCCGGGGGCCGGCAAGACAATGGGTCTGCTCCTGGCTATTGCCGCCTTCCCACCCGCTTGTTTCTCGTCTTTCATTGCAGCCAATAGCTTTAAGACGACACTGCCGAAAGTCAATCCGTTCATATCAGTGAGCATTGGCGCCGCGGTTAGTATCATCCTTGCAGTAACAGGTTGGGCGGGCCAGGCGGGCGCCGTCTTTACAGTCATCGGGGCATCTTTTGGTCCTGTTTGCGGTGCGATGATGGTTGATTACCTTCTTGCGGGCAAGAAATGGGCCGGTCCTCGGGCCGGTTGGAACATGGCCGGCTGGATTTCCTGGGCGGTAGGCTTTATAGTGGGCATACTGCCGCTCGTGAGCAGTGTAAAGATCCCGGCGGCGCCGCTGATGGCATTTATTGTCGGTGCCGTGCTATACTTCATCCTGGCCAAGGCGGGGATGGAATCGAAGGTCCTTCAAATGACAGCCGCATCGGCGGAAAAGGATTAGGGCGAAGAAAAGAGTGTGTAATATTTAGAGAATTTGTGAATATTCTCACTGCTTGATGAGATTGAAAAGAACGGCAGGGATTCGGGAATATACCGGATTCCTGCCGTGTTTTTTTGGAAACTTGTATTTGTAACTAAGCGTATTATTAATAAATACTTGCGTATCGATTTTTTAAGATCGTATTCTCCCGAGCATACAAATAAATGGGAAAAAATATACTTTTGAGCGGCTTGACAACGTCATACAAATAGGATAGCATCACCATTCCGGTTTTGTGGGTACCGGGCAGTTTGCTGACGATGAGTAGTTTCATAAGTTTGATAGGATTTTTAATTTTGAGGTAAAAAGGAAATGACGACGAAAAATTTTGGTTCAATTGTGAAAATCTGTGTCTGTGTGTTGATTGTGATGTCTTTATGCATTATTCCGTCCTGCAAGAAATCGCCGCAGGAACCTGCCAGCAAGGTCTCCGGCCAGCAGACCGTCAACGCAACTCCACCAAAAACACCTGCTCCGAGTACGATTAAACCGGTTGCAGAAGAGCCCGAAAAGCCTGCCGAAGCCGTGACAACAGCTGTTGCCCAAACGCCGGCTAAGGTCGAGGCGGAAGCCCCCGCCGCCCCTGCCGCCAATACTGCAGGCCTGGTTCCGATTGATATTAAACTGCCCAAGCCGATGTTCGTTGGCACGCCGACGGATACGAAGGTAGCTAATCTCGAAAAACCGCTGGGCAAGGCACGTCCGCCGTTTTTGGCTCCTGAAGGAACAAAAAATGTCGCCTTGGGCAAGCCGATTGCCAGCAGCGATGAAGAGCCGATCATCGGCGAGATCGAAATGATCACCGATGGTGATAAGGAAGCGGCCGACGGCAGTTATGTCGAGTTAGGCCCGTTTGTGCAGCACGTCACGATTGACCTGGAAGCGATGCACGAGATTTATGCCATTGTGGCGTGGCATTATCATAAGCAAGCGCGCGTTTATTATGATGTAGTCGTGCAGGTTGCTGATGACGCTGATTTTATCACTAACGTCAAGACCGTCTTCAATAATGACATTGACAATTCCGCCGGACTCGGCGTCGGCAAAGATATGCACTACATGGAAACTAACGAGGGCAAACTTTTCGATGTGCTTTCCCAGGGCATCAAGGCTCGTTATGTCCGCCTCTACAGCAACGGCAACACCAGTAACGACCTGAACCATTATATTGAGGTTGAGGTTTACGGCAAGCCGGTACAATGACATGGCTAAAAAGGGTTGCGTCCTTATTTTGGCCGCGACAATTGTTGCGCTTGCGTTGCGCTTGCCGCGGCTTGAGCAGCGTCCGATGCACGGTGACGAGGCGGTTCATGCCATCAAGTTCGGAGAATTGCTTGAGCAGGGCGTCTATGCATACGATCCGGACGAATACCATGGCCCGACGCTTAACTACCTGACATTAATCCCTGCCGGACTTGCCGGCGCCAAAAATCTGGTGCAGGTCAGCGAGTTTACTCTCCGCATCGTGCCCGTTTTTTTCGGTGTGTGCCTGGTGCTGTTGCTCTTGCTGGTGATAGACGGCCTGGGAACAGCAGCAGCGGTTTACGCCGGGGTATTGACCGCCATCTCGGTGGCGATGGTTTTTTACAGCCGGTACTATATCCAGGAACTGCTCCTGGTATGTTTCACTTTTGGCGCAATTGTATCCGGCTATAGGTATACTCAGAGCAAGAACATCGCCTGGGCTTTGTTAACAGGGGCGTTCCTTGGGCTTACGCATGCCACAAAGGAAACATGCATCATCGTTTTTGGCTCCATGTTTTTAGCTGTCTTGATCACGTTTCTTACGGACCGCCCGAAAAGCTCTCTTGCGAATGCCGCCCAAGCCGTAAAACCGTTGCATCTTGTCGCTGGTCTTGCAGCCGGTGTAATTGTCTCGGCACTGTTTTTTTCGTCGTTTTTTTCCAATCCCGGCGGCATTCTCGATTCGGTTCGGACTTATACGACTTATTTCAATCGAGCGGGGGGGACAAATCTGCATGTTCACCCATGGTATTACTACCTCAAAATGCTCATTTATTTTAGATTTGGCGACGGGCCCATCTGGACCGAAGGGCTAATTGTATTTTTGGCCGCGGTTGGTTTCATCGCTGCAATGCTGAGAAAAGCCCCGTCCTCTGTTAATATTCAACTGCTCAGATTCATCGCCTTTTATACGCTCATTTTGACCGTCGTCTATTCCGCAATCCCGTATAAAACGCCCTGGTGCGTTTTAGGATTCCTGCACGGCATGATTCTGTTGGCCGGCGTCGGTGCAGTAGTTCTGGTCAAGCTGCTGCCCAATGTTTTGCCGCGTTTAATTATTCTCTGCCTGTTATTTGATACCTCCGTCCATTTGACCTGGCAGGCCTATCAGTGCAATTACAGGTATTATGCCGATAGTCGCAATCCCTATGTTTATGCTCACCCGACGACAGATGTGTTTACCGTCGTGCAGCGGGTGGAAGAAATGGCCGGGGCACTTGAAAAAATGGCCCTGGAAAACCCGGACAAGGTGAAGATGCATATTCAGGTGATTTGCCCCGGTAAAGATTATTGGCCGCTGCCCTGGTACTTCCGGCGATTCGAGAAAGGAATTATCGATTGGTGGGACCAGGTGGATGTAAATACTCCTTCTGCGCCGTTGATTATTGCATCGCCCGAGGTCGAGGCTTTACTGACGAACAAACTCTATAAATTGACGCCCCTTGAAGATCGTCAAATGTACTTGTTTTTGTTTGATAAACCCTACTATATGTGGCTGCGTCCGAAGATAAAATTGCTTGGCTTCGTTAGAAAGGATGTGTGGGACTACTTCTACCAGCAGCAGGCACAGGAACCGATAGAAAGCAACAAATGACCGAACCGCAATCGATTGACGATTTTCGTTTTTCGGTTTTCGATTTAGAGATCGGCAATCGGCAATCGGCAATCGAAAATACTTTTATGAAGCGTTTTTCGCACGAGGCGATGGCGACCACTTTCGAGGTCATCATTGTGCACGAAGATGAGCGTTATGCCAGTCAGGCTGCGGTAGCGGCTTTCGATGAGGTGGATCGACTCGAACGCGAGCTGAGTCGGTTCATTGAAAACAGTGACGTCGCCCGAATCAACAGCCAGCCTGCCAATCAACCTTTACAGCTTGGCCTGGATACGTTCGAATGCCTGAAGATTGCAGTCCGAATATACGGGCAGACCAATGGAGCGTTCGATATCACTATCGGCTCTCTGCTTAAATGCTGGCGTAACGATGACGGTTCCCCGCGCGAGCCTTCGCCGAAGGAGATAGATCTTGCCCGACTGCATACCGGCACGAATCTTCTGCAACTGGATGAGGCCGACCATACGGTCAAGCTGTCGGCCCCCGTACAAATCGATCTCGGCGGCATCGGCAAGGGCTACGCCGTAGACCGTGTGGCAGAATTATTGCGGGACTGGAGCATCGATGTCGCTCTGATATCAGGCGGTTACAGTTCTGTCCTGGCCCTTGATGCACCGGTGGCGAGGGCGTCCCGCCCTCGTATAGAACAAGGCCGGGACGGCCTCGCTACAGCCAGGATGGCCTCGCCACAAAAGGGCTGGCCCCTGACGATGACCAACCCGACCGGGAGCAAAGAAGTACTTGCTCGACCTTTTCTCAAAAAGGCGGCCCTTAGCGGCTCCGGGGTGCAGAAGGGCGGGCATATAATTGATCCGCGCACTATTCAGCCGGTCGGCGGCAGACTTGCCGCCTGGTCGTCGGCTCCCGATGCCGCAACCGCCGATGCGCTATCGACGGCCTTTATGATTATGAGCCTCGATGAGATCAGGCAATATTGCAGCACGCATCCGAATACACTGGCGATGGTCATTCTCGATAAGCAGGACGAAAATAAGCCTCAAGAGACAATCCTCCGCTTCGGAGCGTGGGAAAAGCTTATTGATTGACGATTGCCGATTTCAAAATCAAAAATCTGCAATTGAAAATCGAAAATGCTTTATTTCTTTGACAGCGTTCGTCTGATTCTCAGCAATTCGGAAAGAACGTGCCATGAACTGCGGGTCGGCGACAGCCGGCTGTCACGGTCACAGGTCCAGTCTATGGGAAATTCCCTGATCCGGTAACTTTCTTTTTGCGCCCGCATGATGATTTCTATATCGAATGTAAATCCGTCCGTGACGGCCTCGCCGTACAGGTGCCGTGCGACGTTGCCTTTGTACATCTTAAAGCCACATTGTGTATCGGTGAAATCGGCGGGAATTTTCATGTCGTGGATAACGAACCAGTGGAATATCCCGGAGCAGATACGCCTGTAGAGGCTCTGCGTTTTTTCAATATGGCATTCTCGCATTTTCCTTGAGCCGTGTGCTATATCGCACGCATCGCTTTTCAGCAGCTCCAGCCCCCGCAGCGTATCTTCGTAGGGCACGCAGGAGCCGCTATCGGCAAACATCACATATTCGCCGCTTGAGTGCTTTATTCCAGTGCGGACGGCGTAGCCTTTGCCCCGGTGTGTCTCATAGCGGATGACATCGAGTTGGACATTGGGCGGAACTGCGATATTTTTCGCCGCTTCGGCGGTGTTGTCCGTGCTGCCGTCGTCGACGACGATAATCTGGCCCGAAAAGTGGTGGGTTTCTAAAAACGCCACCGCTTCCTCTATATCCCGGGCGATCTTTCTACTTTCCTCGAATGCCGGTATAACGATAGACAAATCCATCAAGGAATTATATCCTACAGTGCTGCGTTTTCATAGTGTAATCCATCTTTGTCCGAATCGCCGAGCCATCCGGGCTATGCTTTTAACAGATCTTTGCCACTTTCGGTTTTGAAAATGCGAGTCGACGTGACGAATTTCGTTTTTGTCAAAAGGCCGGAAGCGTGCGTCTTGATTGCCGCCGCCATATTACTTTTGTTTTTCAATGCGGCACATGCCTTCTCGAATATCTTCTGCTTCAAGGGACAGGACAAATCTGCGTCGCTGACGATGCTCAGGAAGCGTTTCTCATGCCGGTCGGTGAAATCTGTTCCCTGTTTGAGCACATAATATACCTCGTACAGTGCGATAAGATAAATCACCGCCAGTTCCACCGCCAGCCGGTAATACTTGATGTAGTCAACGTCCTTGATATATTCCAGATACATCTTGGAGTTCTCTTTGTCCTTGCGGTATTCTTTGTCCGCATTTTTATACGGCCCGAGCTGCTGGCATGCCCGAAGGGTCAGCAGAAGGTTATCGACCGAGTTTTCGATTTCTTCTTCCGAAGGGCACATGCTGTAGGTTTCCACGAATCCCCGCTGCAAAAAATAACGGAACCAGTCCTCGGAGTTTTTCGTGGTCATTCCCCTGACACAGTCGGTCCACCCTCGAAAGTCCTGTTTGAAAAAGTCGTATTTCGAGCCGGTCTTTTCCTCCAGGCGATAGACTTCTTCATACAGAAAATAATCCTGAAAAACCTCGCACTCGCGATGTTTTTTGCGATTCTGGCCCTCGCGGTAGTAAGGCCCGGCAATGCTGTTGACTACAGGGTGGATAATCTGGTCGGCGGCGATATGCGTCAGGTGCCCGGCAATATAGGCAAGCTTCCGTATATCATCATCGTATAGATTGACCTGACCGTTTTCTCTGATGACATCGCTGAAAATAATCTGGACCAGCTTCAAGGGAAACTCGTTTGGCCGGTGCGAGTGCAAGTGGTATGACCATGGTGTGACTCCCTTGGCCTGGACGAAACCTTCTTTGAGCATGTCTGTTATAGAGCTGGACATATTGGAATAGTAATAGAGGTCGGGGCCGATGCTTCCGAGATTAACGTACGCCTTATAATTCCTGCTGCTGGAAGTGTCATCGAGCGTTTCTGCAAATTGTTTATATTCGTCAATCCCTTTTGCCTTTAGCGTTTGAAGCGCCTTATGGGCTATTAGCATATGTGTTATGTTTGCCGGCATAGCGTTATCCTTTCTATACACGAATTAGACTTCCACAGAGTTTACGGAAGCCGTTATAAAAATACAAGAGTCTTTTCTGCCTGTTGCGGCTTTCATCGCGTTTATGCACGAGTTGAATTTGCCCTGGAATCGAAGTGATGAATAATTGATATCCCGTGCTTCGGCGGATATGGTATCTGTCGGTTGTCGTTTTTGTGGTAACGTCAAATCAATTCCGCGGCGTTGTCGGGGATCCAGCCGTCGCTGTCGTCGGAGAGCATTATATGGAACCAGCCGCTCCGGCGTTCAAGCAGATTAAACTCAGTTCCGGTATGCAGCGGATCTTTGAAGCTCTCCGGATAATTCGGGCCGTCGCCCTGGCGGGCAACAACCTGCTGGTCAGTGATAACACCGCTGACTCGGTGAGCCCGTGTTCTTGTTTCTACAATGACCGATGCAAGAAAGCCTGCTGTCAGAAGGCCGCAAATCACTGCCGTCACGACCCAGGGGGCGGATTTGCCGCGCCACAGCATCACGGTCACGCTCATGCAGACAATCGCGAAACAGAGGCACGTGACCAGGAACTTTGTCTTAATGGGAAAATCATAGTGCCAGAAAAACAGTGTCTCGAGGATACGCTCTTCCGTTTTGACATCTACTGTGTCAATTCTTCTGCTGCGTGCGAAGGCGAGGTTTTTTTGAATGTTAGTGTCGGCTTTGTCGAGTCTTTCCGCCCGGCGATAATTCAAAATCGCTCTGCCGATATCCTCTTTGAGGAAATAGGCGTTGCCGAGATTATAATATAGTTTCGAGTTTTTTATCCGGCCGTCACTGATTATCTTTTCGTAATTCAGTATCGCTTTTTCGTATAGCCTTTGGGCCTGGTTCGGGTCGTTGGCTGTCGAGTTCGCTTCTCTGAAGAACTGATTGGCCTGGTTGAAAAGTGAATAGACTTGTTGGGTTCCCATTTTGCGATCTTTTTGCAAAATGGGGTCCCTTTCCTTTGGCAGGGCGCTGCGGCCCGGGGAAGCCAGGCAGAACAAAAGCAAACCCATTAATACTATGGAAAATTTCTTATCAGTCATTTTTTGCCTTGTTTTTGCCCGGCATGAAGAAGCCCTTCACCCTGAGCGAAGTCGAAGGGCTACAATTCTTTTCGATACTGCGAATAATCTCGCTTACTTGCCTGATCTTATCGGGGTCGATTTTTATCTCCATCGGTGCATAACGCCCGGCTTCGAAGCCGGCTATGATAGCCCTGTATTTATCGGCGCTTTGTGAATCTTGCGTTGCGGCAATAATCGCATCGTAACACTCATCGGGTGTCAGCGAGCCGGCCGTTTTGTCGAAACGGTCGCCGATATAGTTTTTCATAATCGACACAAACTGCTCGTTTTGCTGTTTTACGTTGGTCGAGGCTAATTTCTTTAATTGCCCGAGAGCTTTGTTGCAGGCCTGCCGGCGTCGTCTGGCTGCTGCTTTCTCTGGGCTTGTATGTGAGAAGAGTTTAGCCAGGAAGCTTGAAACAAGTCCGAGCAGAGGGACGGCCCAGAGGACGGCATAGCCGGGACTGCCTAAAGCCGCCAGCGGCGAGAAACTCATATCGTCCAGCGTCTCGAGAGCTTCGTAATTGGCAGAAAGGCCTTTCCTTATGGCCTCAATTTCCCTGTTAACCGGGGCGAAATCGGAACCCTCCAGATCCGCGTTCGTCAGTATTTTCGTCGGTGCCACTTCGAGTTTGATCGGCTCGGTTTGGGCGGTTGCATATCTGCCCTGTTCGGCGTCGAAATATGCAAGCGGAATCGGCGGTATCTCCGTAACCTGGTCATTGTTGGCTCTTATCGTTTGTGTAAAGACTTTGAATTCGTTATCAATAGTCGGAGAAGCTTTCTGAGAAGGGATTTTGAAATTGGCCGCCAGTGCGGGCACCTGTTCGAGTGCCGGCCATTGGACCGGCTTGAGATATTTGCTGCCGCCGATTTTAACGGTGAGTGTAATCGGGTCGCCGACATTGACTTTAGTCGGCGTCGCAGAAGCCGAAATTGTGTATTGTCCGACCAGACCGTAAAATTGTGCCGGCTTGTCCTGTTCAGGCAAAGGCGAGACCTCCAGCTCGAGCGGCTCCGAGGTCACCATGAACCGCCTGTATCTGACCTGCGAGCCGAAGAAACTATCGAACGGATCCTGCGAGCGGCTGCGCCCGACGGCAACAGCGGCGGAAACCGAAGCTGGCTGCATAACGATTTTGCCGGAACGCTTCGGTATCAAAACCTTGCTGAACGAAAGCAGGATCGAGTCTTTGTCCTTATGAACGAGCCTGTATTGGTTGACCATGACGGTGATTCCTGTATTGAGGCGATAAAGTTTTGCCTGTGGATTCGAAACGTCAGGCTCTTCGATATAAAAGTCATCACTACTGAAAACAGGGATGTTGAATTGAAATTCACCGATGTCGGCGGAGATGTAAAACTTCACCGTCATGATGACCGGCTGGCCGACGTAGCATTGCTGCTGCGATAATGTCACCTCAAGGTCTAATTGGTCGGTAGAGCCGGGCTTAATGATATTTACAGCCACCGGATTTGTCTGATACGTTTTCCCGTCATGCTCGACTGTCAGCGACGGAAGCCGGATCTGCCCGGCCTGGCTTGCGGTCAGGGTATAAGTCATGATCGTCGTGATGTTCTGGGTCATTTTGCCGTTTATGTTATTTATAGAACTTTGCCTTCTGACTTCCATACTTTGTGGATTGTACTGCCGCAACGGTTCCAAATCGACCTGACCGGCCTTATCGGATCCCTGGATAACGATATAGAAATTAAAACCCTCGCCGACGTATATATCCCTTCCGGAATCGACCTGAGCGGAAACCTGCACCTGCCCGGAAGCGCTTGCCGCCAGCGCTGTCATCACAGCAAAAACCAGAATTATATGTATTACGTGTTTCATTTCGGTTTTATCAATAGTCAATCATAAATAAACATTATTGGCTCTCGCTACCAGTCTTTTTCAACTTTTTGCCAGGGACCTGGCTGCAAAATCTGCCTTTCTTTTCGCTGGCGCTGTTCTTTATCCAGAATTTCCTGTGCCCTCGTATCGGGGGCGACCTGTTGTTGCTGCTTCTGGTCCTCTTGCTGCTGTTTCTGCTGCTGGTCTTTTGATTGATTAGGGTCTTGCGGCCGGTTCGGGTCCTGCCCGGCAGCCTGCTGTTGCTGCTGTTGGTCCTGCGGTTGATTCGGATCTTGCTGCGAATTTTGTTGCTGCTGATTCTGCTGCTGTTGCTGGTTCGGGTCCTGCGGCTGATTGGGGTCCTGCTGCTGTTGCTGTTTTTTAAGCTGATCGAGGAGGTCCTTGATGAGCAAGCGGGCCACTTCTATATTTTTTGCCGCCTTTTTATTTTCAGGCTCGATATCCAGTACGCCTCTCCAGCTTCCGATTGCGGTTTTCAAATCGTCGATTGCCTTCTGCAGGTTCGAGTCTTTTTGTTTGGAACCCTGCTGGAAGTACGAATTGCCGAGGTTGTATTTGGCCCTGGTTACAACTTTCATGTCTTTGCTCTCGGCGGCGACTTGCCTGTATAAGTCCATTGCCTTGGCGAGGTCGTCGAGTCTGTAGTAGCTGTTCGCCTGATTGAATTTCGGTTCCAAAGCGCCGGGTGCATCCAAAAGGGCCTGATCGTAACTGTTGATCGCGTCGTTGAAATTACCCTGCTTGTACAGCTTATTGCCCCGTTCAACAAGCTCAGGGCAAGCCTGCGACGTGGATACTCTGGCCGAATCGGCAAGCGCCGCTTGCGAAATGACCAGAAGCAGCAATACCTGGAAAACCGTTTTATATTTTCTTGCGTTCACTAATAAAAGCCTCACAAATAATCAATACCAATCCTAAAGCCACGAATATCTGGAATTTCTCATCGTACTTGAGCATTGTCGTCGATTCAAGCTCGCGTTTTTCCGCCGACGCTATCAGGTTCTCATAGATCTGGCCCAGGTCCAGTGTGGTCCCCGGCCCGACGGACAGATATTTTCCGCCGTCGGTGACGTAAACAATATTCCTCAGCAAATCGCCGCCAAGCCTGGACCAGACTTCTTCGCCCTTGTATTTCAGAAAGGTTTTCTCGCCGTTCGGGCCGGTAATCGGAATACGCGAGCCTTCGTTCTCATCGCCCAGGCCGATTGCGATGATCCTGACGCCTTCGGCAGCGGCTTTTTCGGCCGCCTGAACCGGAAAGCTCTCAGAGCCTTCATGCTCTTCGCCGTCCGTAATCAATATGATATCCTTGAATTCCCGGCTCTGCTTGTCGAAAACCTCCTC